>Ga0315326_10001027_pt1 | contig 14233 bp, 9 predicted proteins | sample M180m32315metaG_FD_203457 | JGI IMG/M metagenome (GOLD analysis project Ga0315326, IMG submission 203457) | Ammonia-oxidizing marine archaeal communities from Monterey Bay, California, United States - M1 80m 32315 | ecosystem: Environmental > Aquatic > Marine > Coastal | place: USA: California... | reverse complement strand
AAATTAAAAAAATAAAAACAAAAAGAAAACGATTAATGAAAATTACTTTCTCATTGCATCGATTTGGCCAGATGTTACCCAATCCAATAGTTCTGCGGATGAAGGGTTTAGTTCTGGTTTTTTAGCCATAAGATTGGCAACCCACATCCAGTTAATTTGATTTAATAGGACTTTGTTTGCTTCGTCGCCTGCGCGAACTTTAGCAACCATTGCTGAGTCTTGTGTGGCTTCCCATTCTGCATAGGTTCTTCCCATAATTGATCATCAGTTAGGTTACACTAATTAAAGCTTCTGTATATTGTATGCGCTAAGGAATCATTATGGTGTTAAGATATAAGGTAGAATTAAAAAATATTTTTCGTGGAGATCAAGGTTTTAGGCGCAGCTGGTGAAGTAGGGCGATCAGCTTTTCAAGTTAATTGTCATGGAACAAATTTTTTATTAGATTATGGAGTCATGTTTGGAAAACCAAGAGGTGCGCCACCCACATACCCACTTCATGTAAAACCACGAGATATTGATTCAGTAATTATAACTCACGCACACTTGGACCATTCAGGTTGTGTTCCATCATTATTTGTTAGCGGTAATTGCAATGTGTATGCAACAGCACCAACATTTGATCTGAGTAAATTGTTAATTCAAGATATGATAAAAATTGAAAAAAATTCTCACTCCTTTGGAGTTCCAGAGATTGAAAATATGATGCAAAAATCAAAAATAATTGGATTCAATGAAAAAATTACTAGAGGAAATGCATCATTTGAACTACGCTCATCAGGTCATGTAGTAGGTGGAAGTACTGTATTAGTAGAATCAAATAATAAAAAATTATTCTATACAGGAGACATTAATTTAAGAGGTTCAAGATTACTACCTCCTGCAGATTTGGATATAGGTGAAATGGACATGGTAATTACAGAAAGTACATATTCACAAGAGAATCAAATTCCAAGAAAAGACTCTGAAAAAGGATTGATTGATTTTGCAAACGAAGTGATGGACAGAAAAGGGACACTTTTCATCCCATCATTTTCAGTGGAACGTTCACAGGAAGTGGCAAGCGTATTGATTAATTCAGGATTTAAACATAAAATAATCATGGATGGAATGGCATTAAAAGTAAACGAGGTGCTCCTCAGATATCCAGAATATTTGAGAAATCCCGAAATTTTTAAAGATGTGATAGATAGAGTTGTTGCAGTAAATGATCATCAAGAAAGAAAAAGAATATTGACAGAACCATGTGTCGTCATATCTCCTGCAGGAATGTTAGTTGGAGGAAATGCAGTATATTACTTACAACAATTAGCGTTTGATAATAAAAATGGAATAGCTTTAGTGTCATATCAAGGAGAAGGAACTCCAGGAAAAAAATTGTTAGATACCGGAAAAGTTGAAACACGTGGAAAAGATCTAAATGTTAAAGCAGAAGTAAAACAATTTCAATTCTCAGGTCATGCAGACAGAGATAGTCTTTTTGAAATGATTAAAAATCTAAAAGGAAATCCAAAGATTATGACCGTACATGGAGACAATGAATCATGTACAAGATTTGCTGAAGAAATAAAGGAACGATTTGGATTTGATGCACATGCAGCAAAATTAGATGAAAAGATTACCATCTAAATTGAAAGATAATTTTGAAGTAAATCTTGAGGATACCATAAACAGTGGTCAAGTTTTCTTATGGAAAAGATTCAATTCAAAATGGTATGGGATAAATGGCAAAAAAATGCTCATTTTACAGGACAAAGTAGATACAAATCGTAAAAATATTCATGATTTTTTTAGATTTGATGATGATTTCCAAAAGATCAAGAAAGAATTATCAAAAGATGAAATTTTGAAAAAAGCAATTAAGAATTTTTCAGGAATGCGGATTTTAAGACAAAATCCATTTCAATGTTATATTTCATTTATTGTCTCATCAAATTCAAATATTCCAAATATTCAAACTCGACTTCAAAGATTATGTCAGAAATTTGGTGAAAAAAAGATAATTCAAGGTAAGGAATTTTTCTTATTTCCCGAATCAAAAAAACTAGCTAGTTCATCAATTGCAGATATTGCAAAATGTGGATTAGGATATAGATCAAAGTATGTCAAAGAGGCTGCAATTGCAGTAGATAAAGGAATTATAGACTTTCCATCTCTAAAAAAACTAGATTATCAAGATGCAAGAGATACATTGTGTCAAGTATTTGGGATAGGTAAAAAAGTTGCAGATTGTATATTGTTATTTTCGCTTGACAAATTAGAAGCAGTTCCACTTGATAGATGGGTATTACGTATTTTACAAAAATATTATTCAAAGGAATTTCAAATTACAACCAAATCAATCACAAATAAAACGTATGATGATTTACATGACAATATAGTTGAACATTTTGGAAAATATGCAGGATATGCACAACAATTTTTGTTCAAAAATGAAAGAGAGATTTTTGAGAAGAAATGGTTAGGATAACGATTAATATTGCAATCTACTGGCAAGTTTTTGTGCGGGTAGCTCAGCATGGATAGAGTGTCGGACTTCTAATCCGATGGTCGAGGGATCGAAGCCCTCCCCGCGCGCTCTAAAGTTTTTATTTTCAATGAATTGTTCAACAATCATTGAAAGAAATTGAGATAAAATTAGACAGTATGGATATCAAACCACATCAAGAAATAATTGGACATATTACAGTAAATTATTCAGGACTCTATGACGGGATTGTCATAAATACACAGATTCTTGGTTCAAATGAATTAGTTGTATGGCGAGAGTATAATGGGAAAAAGATTACACAAAATGTTTCAAGACTATTTGTAAACAAGAATGTAATTCCATATAACAAAGTGGATTTTATTGCTACAATTGAATTTGAACCAACTGAAGAACATGATGTTAAATTTCGTGCATCAATAATTCAACAACATAAAGAAGTAGAAAATGCTCAACTCTTTGCTAATTATTCAGCCTAGAATCTTGATTTAGTAATTTCGACAGTTCCTACCATCCATGGATGTGGATCACAGTGATAAGGAATTACTTTAGCACCATTTGGTGGTGCATCAGTAAATAAAAATTCATAATCTTCACCAGGCATGATTACTCCAGAAGAACCAAATTCTCCACTAAAAGGATCAGTTATTTCATCTCTATCGTGACTGTCAGGAGTTACAGTATGTGGCGTATTATCAACATTCTTCCATATAACAAAATTATCAATCGTTAATTGTACCTGAATTAATTTTGGCATATAGTTGTCTTTTTGATCAGGACTTGATGAACCTTCAATAATATTTACAATTGTTTCACCGCTTGGATGCAAAATATGTTCATCTACGAAAACTTTTTGATTTTCTTCAGGTAACCAATACATTGTATACCAACTAATTGTTACACTAATTGCAACAATCATTACTAAAATTCCTATTCCATAAGCATGACTAGATTTAGTTTCAGTTGCACTCAATAGCTAGCTTGATTTCTAGAAGTCTTATAAAGCTTAGTCAGTTTTTATGGCTTCTTGAGATCTGACATGCCAATATCTGTGTCTTTTTTCAAATCTAAGTCAGCAGATTTTGCCTTTATTTCAGGAGTATCAGATGCGACAGCAGCATTTGGGTTTTCAGTAGTTTTAATTTTTTCTTCAATTTTTCCAACTAGCTCTTCTTTTGCTTCAATGTTTGCTGAACCAGCACTAGATGAAGTTTCTCCACTATCAGATAGTTCCTTGTGTGAACCAATCATAGATTTAGTTGCTCTAATTTTTGAACCTGGTGGTGGAGGGGTAGTTTTTGTTTGACCCATGGCATATCTATAGACATGGAACATTCCTGCAAATACGACCAATATCAATCCAGCAAAGAATAGCGACATGTTATTCATTCCACTTAATGCAGCATTGTAAGCTGCCAAGTTTAAGAACACTTGGAACGCTATCAAGGCTACAATAATCCAATTAATCCACTTTTCAGAGAATTGAATCTGTGCTACCTTCTTTGGTCCCTTATCTTTTGCTAATTTGGCTTTTCTTTCTGCCTCTTTGGCTAAATGGATCATCATATAGCTAAATCCAATTCCTAATGGAATTAGCAATATCATTACTACATAGAGATTAATTGGATCAATTACAAGTCTCTCTACTAGAGGTAGGGTTGAGTCTGGTGGAATGTAGAATCCCCAATATGTAGTGACTAAGATTTGTGCAAGTCCAACAATTCCAAATGAGGTGACCCAAGGTCTATCTTTCCATGAGAATTTTTTATATCTATCAAGGAATGGAACAAGCGCAATAGCCGCAATGAAAAGCCCAGGCCATAACACACCAGTGACAAATTTATCATATTGCGTCCGCAGGAACGCGTAAAGTCCTGTGAGATACCATTCAGGAACTGTGATACCAGGCGGTACTGTAGGTTGGAATTTGAATCCTAAATCAACAGGGAATACACCACCAGTAATCAAAATTGCACCAGAGATTGCCATAACCATTGGTACATCAAATACCAAGAACCTTGGGAAGTGAACTGCCATTAATCCAAGCATGACGATAGGTAAAATGAATACGTGTTGTGTATAGAATCTCAATACAAAGTCATGAAATCCACTTCCAAACGCCGCATCACGAATCGTCGGCCCTGCTACAGGTATTGAATTTGTTAGTGACGCCGCAATACTGATTGCTAATTCTGCACGTTCACTAAAGATAATATCATAACCAGTAAATGCTTCAAGAATTGTTACAGTTCCCAGTATAACACCAGTGATCCATAAAATTTCATTTCTAATTTTATAACGTCCACTAAAGTATTGATAATACATATGAAGTAATGCAAGCATCACCATCGCATTTGAACCATGATAGTGTATGTTACGTATATGAAATCCAAACGGTACATCATTGTTGATAAATTCTACACTATCCCATGCCCTATCAAGAATTGGTTCATAATAGAACATGAGTAACGCACCAGACACTCCAAGAATAATAAATGTGATAAACGTGAGCATTCCCAAAAATCCAAATGGGCTTACAAATCTTGCAGGGAATGAGAACTTTATTGCAGTAAATATAGTTCTATCAAGACCATCCCAGATCCAATAAATTAAGGCAAGAGTGCCGTTGCGTCTATTTAGGGAAACGGCCATATCCTACAACTCCATTTTTGTTTGGTCCCCATGTGGGCGGTGTGACAAATAAATTACCTTCAGCATCAGATTCAAAATTTAATTGGGGTAATGTGTTAGATGGCGGTGCTTGTAATGATGCAGGTCCTGCAAATGCGGTTCCTGTAACAGGATCATACATACTTCCGTGACATGGACATTCACCTCGCATACGTCCTTCTTGTGGCCAGTATTTCCATACACACCAAAGATGAAGACAAATCATACTATAAGCTCTAAATGATGAAACATTATTTTTGCCTCCTCCAAATTTTTCAGGTAATCTAATAAATTGCCATTTTCGAAATGCTTCTTCGTCAAGTACAGCATCTCCTGTTTTTGGATAAGTGATAACTTCAGCATGATTGACAGGAAAAGTGAAAGTGTTTGCTTGAGAACCATCAGGTAAAATTACGGGTACTCTTTCAGCAGCTGCAGATGATGGGTTTGGGAGAAAAGTTCCCCAAGGAACAAATGGTGCAAAAGCAAGACCTGTACCAGCAGCACCCATTAATTTTAGAAAATCACGTCTGGATAATGATTTTTTATCAGATGTTGCCGACAACTTAAGTTCAAATCTTGACGGATTGGTTATAAACCTTATTTCAGATTTTTTGAGGAACTTTTGATTTTTGTTTTAAAATAACCAAAACAGAAACGATCGCAATGGCAACTATACCAACAATAATTATCAATAGATAATCAATACTGCCATCTGTAATTTGAGAGGACATATTAGTAATCTGAGATTTTGGTGGATCGATTATTGAATGATCAATTTCAAACATTATTTTTGAGGATACAGTATTTTCAGCCTTATCTTTTGCAAATATATCAATTAAATATTTTCCTTCTTCTAAATCAGTTGTGTCAAATAAATGAGAATTTTTATCAACTATACGTTCTCCGTTAGGTAAAAGATACGAAAGATAGCCAGATTCTGGTAAATTTTGATCAGAGACAGATACTTGAATATCAAATCTTTTTGAAACGGCTGTGTTGTTGTTGGAAAGTAATTCGATAGTAGGCAATGTCTTATCAACTATAAATTCAAATGTTTGTGAACTTTTTAATCCAAATTTATCTATTGCATTAATGATCAAAGTGTGTGAACCATCATTTAGAGTTGAGATATCAATACCAGATTCATCTATTTGAATTAGATTTCCATCCAACGTGTACATTACAGTAGAAGGATTATCTTCAATGATTTTTGGGGTTATTACATAATCTGATTTTAAAAATTTATTTAATTCAAGAATTATTTCAGGGGCTGTTTGATCAACAGTTAATGTTGAAAATTCAGCAACTAGTGAAACTGGTTCTGTGGTTCCTTTTCCATCAAATAATGTTGAATGAATAAGTAAAGAATGAGTTCCTGTTTGATTAATTGGTGCAAATATTAGAGTTGAAGTATTATCTTTATTCTTTACTGGAAAAAATCCACCGCCTTGACTAAATGGAGAGTTTCCAAGCCAGTCTAGTGATGCCCAATTCATAAAGTGACCAAATACGCCTGTTGGCATATTAGTTCCAATGATTTTACCTTGAGGATCTAAAACAAAAGCTGAAAAGTTTGAATTATCATTTTTCCATGAAAGCTCAAAGGATGCAGAATTAATTGTGTTATCATCTACATCAAGATAGAATTGTCTCCAATCACCAGACATGTAACGATTTGACATATCAAAAGCACCTTTAACATATCCATTACCAAAATTAACATCCATTTCACTACCAACAAATGTAAATGGAATATTTTTTTGCATCTTTTCTACAATTACATATGAAACAGGAATGTTTGCAGTATGATGTTCACCTTCAAATCTTAAAAATCCATCATAAATTCCAGTTTTTTGATCATCATGAGATAATATTTCTGAATTAACTTCAGCAATTTGTTTTGGTGGAATTGTAATAATTTGTGTTTCAACAGTTACATCATTCCAATTATTTTTTTTAAAATAACTTGCCGATAAAGTATAGTCCATTGATGTTGAATTTTGATTAATTGGACCACCCCAATATGAATATCTTTCAGGTACAGGATAGATGCCTACTACAGGTTGATTTTCAAATTGGGTTGTTGGATCAGTAATACGTAATTCTTGATTAGTTCCCCATGAACCACCTCGATTAACAAGTGATAATTCATCACTTGATATTTCAGAGTTTTCATCTTTGTCTTTCCAATCATAAATATACAAAGAAGAGATTTTTAGATCATCGGCATAGATAGGGTTTGTTTTATTCATAAAATGGTCAAAAGGAAAATTTGCATTTAAAACCATTAATGATGAATCTTCTGGAATGTTTTTTACAAAATTTGATGTTTTTGTTTCGACTGTAGTGAGATTACCTAATGGAACATAATTAGGAACATATGTACCGGTTTTATTTAGATAAGAATCCTGTAAACGAGGCTCAGTAAATCCCTCATACGTAAATTTCTCAATTAATTCTAGTTTTTGAGGAATAATTTTGATAGTTAGTGTTTTGTTTGTAGGATTCTCAATTATGAAAGTTGTCTTTGATGTATCACCAGGATTTAATCTTCCACCAAACCAGCTAGTTTGATTAATCTTATCTAATGAAAGTGAAGGAGATGACATTCCAAAAGCAGTATAATTTAGATTTTTGAGTGGTAATTTCAATATAGAATTAAGGTTTTTTGAAGATTCAGTGTTGTAGACTTGAAATACACCACCTTCTCCATGAACAAATCTAACAGCATCTAAAGAATCAACCATGCCAGAACCTTGTGTAAAAGCATCATTTTGCATATCTTTTGCAGTAGACATTAAGATATTTTTTACATCAAAAGGAGAAAATGAATCTGAATTTTCATTAAGACTTTGTATTACTAATGCAGCTGTTCCAGATACAATTGGAGCAGACATGCTTGTTCCTCCAAACATTCCAAATGGATCTTGTTCATAATCTTCTGATGGTTTTGTAACAGAAGAAGGAGTAAAGCTATATGCGCCAATACTCATTAAATCTGGTTTTGGATCACCAATTAGAGTAGGACCTCTACTTGAAAAATCAACTACATGATCAGAATGTTTTGTAGAATTTCCAAATCGAGGTTCGTCTTTGAAAGGTCCAAATCCAACAAAGATATTATTTGTAGTAGCTCCAACACTAATTCCTGTTGGAGATGCATTTGGTAAACCAATTGTACCATAACCATGACCTGAATTTCCAGCACTGGATATCATCAATACTCCAGGATAATCTTCAGCGAAAGAATTAGAAATACTAAGAGTTGTCATTACCAGAGATAATAAATCAAAACCAGGTGCATATTCAAAATTAGGAAATGTTGATACGCCCCAACTATTAGAAATTATGTCAGCTCTAGTATTTCCAGAAAAATTCCACTGAACATCATTATTATCAAATCCTGCAGACCAAAGCCATGCATATAGAATATCACCAAACCACAATGCCTTTACAGGAATTATTTTTGCATCAGGTGCAATTCCTTTGATATGATATTTTTTTGTGTCATTATAGATGTCGTATTCTTGTAAACCTTTGGAAACAATTGTTCCTGCGCTAGCAGTGCCATGACCTTGAACATCAGTCATTACACCAAAAAATTCACCATTTTTATCTAAAGGTGGTAACAATGTTCCATTTACTGCTCCAAAGTTTTTATCAATATTTGATTCATTTTCAATTACACCATAGATATCTAATACTTGAGCACCAAGTGTTCCTGCACTATAATCAAATTTACCATCTTCATCATAATCATATACAAGAAACTCGTTTCCATCCCCTATAACATGTTCAATATCATCAGTGAAATCAAAATCAAAATTTATTTGATCACTTTCAGATGTATTTATGAAATCTTGCCAAGAAGTTGACATATCAGGTATAATTGTATCATATACGCCAGATATTTTTGAATCAATGACTAAGACTGGAACAACCTGTGGTTGTCGTGGAGTTCCTTGAAACATTACACCTAGATGATATTCGCCACTTTTTGATTCAATGTAATTATGTTTATCTTTTCCAATTTTCATATCATCATTTAATGTTCCATTAAGTAATGGAGAATAACCAAACATTGGAAACATTGAATTGTAAACCAACAAGCTAGTACCATCACCATTTTGATTAATATTTAAAAAAACACCCCCTGCCCTAGATTTTACATATACATTAGAAGTTGTATTATATTTTTCAGATTTTGTAAAATTTTTAATTGTTCCATATTCATCAATGTTTGCTGCAAAAGTTGCGTTTGTTAAAATTAATCCTTGTCCATCTGGATCTAACATTATAGGAATATTCTCATTATCACGTGCAAGTGCATGTTGAATATCTGGATTTGAAAAATCAACGCCAGTGTCAATAACAGCAATTTTAACATCATTTCCTGTAACATTGTAAAGTGCGTGTACACGTTCTGAATTTGCAATATTTCCAATAGTAGAGATCTGACTAGCATTATCTTTTGAAATATATTTGGAATGAAAATCTAATTGAAAATCTTCAATTACACTAAACCCTTTAGATTGAAAAATTGAAATAGTATTTTCAGGTATAACTACTATAGAAAAAAATCCATTCGATGAGGATACTGAATAATCTGTTTTGATATTTCCAAGTTCTGAAGACGAGCCTTTACCAAAAATGAGATATCTTTTTAGTTGTTGATCGTTTGTAGGTTCATTAAAATTTATAATATTTGAAGGATGATTAGAAAAAATATCATCGTTGTTTTGAAAATTTTGATCAATCATATCTCCACTAAGAAAAGAGAATGATTCAGAAACAATCACAGGAAATATGATTAAAAGTGCAACTACAAATATTGATTTAATCATAATTAGAAAAAATGCTTCATGAATAATTATAGCTATCTTCGTCTAGCTATAATTACTATTTGTAGTGCCAAGATTATTGCTATAGATGCAACTACTGGAAATAGTAATGCATTAAGTTGTGAAGAACCTTCCTCTATATTTCCAACAGATGTAGATATCAAAACAACACTATCATCTAGATTAGAACTAGCATCAGATAATGATGAACCAAAAGTAGAAGTCTCTTCTTTTAGATTTGAAAGTTCTGTTTTTGTTTCATCCAATATTTCATTTAATTCTAATATTTGTGCAGAGATTCCTCTGATATCTTGTGTTAAAACATGTGTTGCAGCAGAGCCATGAGAAATATTTCCTTCATCAAAAGCTACCATATGAAAAACATAAATTCCTTCAAGTGCAGGTAAAAAGTCTACATAGTATAATCCTTGATGTAATGTTTTAAGTTCGTCTTCTAAATTTACTAGCTGGCCATTTGGTAAATGAATATGTGATGTTCCTAAAATTTCACTTGGAATATCACCGATTAAAAGACCATCACTAGAAGTTTGAACAAATACTCGGAAATCTCTACCTACTGCAGCAGTTTCAGGTGCAAAAACTTTTGTGTTCACTGTTCTTTCAATTGGAATTTTAATAAAATCAGAAGTTGAAGAGAATTTTATTTCAAGTTTTTTTGAAATTCCACCTTGTTGATTAGAAATTACTTCTAGTATGTAGGTCCCATATGGAAGATTTGTTGTTGGATCATCCCATTCCATTAAAAAATGCTGAAAAGAACCATCGGTATTAGTCATCAACTGTTCAAACTCTGCTATAGTGCCATCTGGAGTAAAGAGTCGAATTATTATTGGTTCTTTTGCAGTAGCCAGACCATGAACAAATATTGGATCACCAGGAGCAAAAACCAATTGATTTGTATAAACATTCAAGGTTCCTTCAAGTCTTTCTTGAAAAACCTCAGCACTAACAAGAGAAGTAGGCAATAGCAATAATACTGAAAGTGAAAAAACAATAACAAGTATTTTCATTATTTATTTTTTGATTATCTGGTAGATATCAATTGTGAAAATTTTGTTTGAGAAAATTGTCTATAACTTTCGTTAAGAGGTGTTCAAAAAAAAGAAAAAAAGGGAAAGTTTGATGTCTAATTACCTTATACGACTCGGATACTTGTTGAAACAGTATCAGATAGAGCAGTTGGATTATCTACGCTCTCCCATACGAAGACAGTTGCCTCATATGTTCCTGCTGAAGATGGTATCCATGACAATGCTGGGCTAAATGATTGTCCAGCTGCCAGTTGACCTGTAATCCATGCTAGTGAAACAGTTACTCCGTTGCCATCCTGAACCTGTACTAAGTAAGCAAATGATTGATCTTTATCCTGACCGTTTACCAAATCTGCTTCAATTTGTACCTGTTGGTCTACTGATACCTCACTTAGTGAGTTACCAAATGAATCAACAACTCTTGCGTTTGCTGCTGGAGCTCTCTCAAGAGGTGGTACGATTGTGCCGATTACGGATGTGCCAGTGATTGAAAGACTATCACCTGATGTGTAGTCTGGTCCTGGTAGGGTATTATCATCGTACTCAACAGTGATTGTGTCACCTTCTGCTACTCTGAGTCTATGACCAGATGATTCGTCGTCTACTGTAAAGGTTACAGTTCCTTCGAATACTCCGGTTGCCTCATTAGTTTCAGAAATGGTTACTCTTACACCGCCTTGGTCAGATGATGACCATACGTCAACGTCGAAATTGTCTACATTTTCTGGATCCCAGTTCATATCTGGGTCAACTACTCTAATGACTCCGCTGGTGCCAGCTGGGTAGCTGGATTCAAGCCATTGTGCTTCACCAATATTCCATCTGACTAATGCAGATCCTACAACTACCTCATCCTCGTTAAACTCGTATGAGATTGTAAGTCCGTCATCATCTTCGGCTTTGATAGTACCATCGGTTGGTCCACTGCCAGAGGCAGAGGAAATCGAGGTTACATCATATCCACTTGAGTCTCCAGTGTCTGAGTCACCATCAGCATCGTAGTTGAATCCTTTGAGGATAACTTCTCCGCTGAAGATACCAGTATCAGTGCCAGTCTCTGCTAGCGTGTAGCCAGTGAGTTTCTGTGCTCTGGTCTGAATAATCAATGGGTCGTCATCAGTATCACCAATCTTGTCAACGAGTCCGCTGTCAAAGTTGTGATCTGGTGCGACGATTGTGATGTATACTTTATCGGTCCATGTGTAGACTTTTTGGTCTAGTTCAATGGTTGCGCCAAAGTTGGATGTGTATATTGATGTTCCAATGTCTGATGATTCTTCACCAACATATTTTGCTCCACTTGGAGAATAGTCTGTGTATTCTAAGTCAATGAGTTCACCTCTGTCTAGAGCAGTGCTAGCCAAACTGGATGGCACTTCGATGACAATCTGGAAGATTCCAGTTGAGTCACCTGTTTCTCTAAAGTCAGATGGTTCTGGGTCAAAGGAACTTGCGTATGAAGTACCTGCTGCGCCTTGGTCACCCATGGCGGTGGTTGCTGCATCGGAGTCCCACTCGATTAGATCGAGGTCCCATGTTTCTGATTCATCGCTTTCTAAGTTAAGGTCTGGTTCAATCAAGGTCATGATAATATCACTTCCAATGATGTAAACAGACTTGTCTGTTTGTAATACACCGTTTCTCATATCAAATGTTGCTGAATCGTATGCTACGCCTGAGTTACCTGATGCGTCATTCTGGTCGGTATATTCAACTGTGATTACATCACCTTGCAAGATACAATGATATTGTGAACTTGCTGTGGTTGCAAATCTTACTGTTGAACTATTTGTCTTATCAGTTGCAGTACTGGTACCGTCTGTGTTGGTCCAGTTATCTGTCTTTGATGGACAATCTGCGCTGTCAGGACCGTCAGTATATCTGACTGTCATGTCCAGTTCGAATACTCCAGAATCTGGAGCAGTCTCTGAGATTGGACCAAGTTGTCTGGTACCTGATGAGGTACCGCCGACGACTACGGATGAAGTTGCTGTGATTACACCATCTTGTGCGGTTGCACCACCTGCAGTTGCGAGAACTACGGCTTCAGAACCACGTGAAACATAGATCTTTAGAGGTCCGTGTTTGTTGGTTGATGTTCCGTCACCATCTGGATCACTTGATCCTGTGGTGTTCTCTGCAATTGTATCTTCACCTGTTGCTGATACATCGTAATCTGGGTCATCTACACGGATGTGGATGGTTAAGTCTCCATTTCCGAGTGTTTCGTTGGCTGCGTCTAGGTATGTACTTTCGATTCCTGTTCCATGTATTGGGAATAGGGATCTGTTATTTGGAGTTGCTTTTGATGATTCTACTGAGAAGTCATCAATTACACCAAATGGTACTGGGTAAACAGTTCTGTCTAGTGAGACTGAACCAGTGTTTGCTCTGATACCTGCGCCGTCACCTACTTCAATGATTTCGCCAGATGCGTCTCTGTAATCTACATAATTAACTTCGAGATCTTTACCTAAGGTTGATGTTACTGTACATGTTCCTGAACTTCTTGCACCATACTGTGATGGTATTTGGAAGTCACCGGTGAAGACACCAGTGTCAACTCCAGTCTCTACGAGATTGAAGCCGGAATTGTATAGACCGTCAACTACTCCTGAATCTAGGTCAGATGCACAGGTCAAGCTAGTGTTAGCTGATGTTTCGTCTGAATCTAGCCATTGCTCGTCATCAATTGTGATATCAAGTAATCTACCGAAGTTTGAATCATCGCTAGCTTGACCATAGTTAGCTTTACCAACCATGTCATTTACTTCTTCACCAGTTGATTCATTTACAACAGTGTAAATGTTTACGAGTTCTGGGGATGTGTTAAGATCTGCGTCTGTTAATGTTACTGTTACAGTATCTGCTTCTTTGTAACTGTCGCTATCAAATTCTACAACACCTGAGTGTGTTGGAGCTGCTAATTGAGCTGAGATTTGTGTTTCTACACCATCTGCGCCTAAGTCAAGGTATGAAACTCTGATTTCGTCTTCATCAGTACTGTCGTTGTGGACAATCATGACGATTTCGTCTGAGTTGGCAACTGTTGCGTTATATGTTGCGGTATCGTTTACATTAAGTTGGTTTAACATAACGTATTCAACTTCTGCAACAAATGTTGAACTGTTGTTGTGACCTGATTCTTCGGCTTGGAGTCTGTAGATTGCGTTATTGTG
>Ga0315326_10001024_pt1 | contig 14245 bp, 10 predicted proteins | sample M180m32315metaG_FD_203457 | JGI IMG/M metagenome (GOLD analysis project Ga0315326, IMG submission 203457) | Ammonia-oxidizing marine archaeal communities from Monterey Bay, California, United States - M1 80m 32315 | ecosystem: Environmental > Aquatic > Marine > Coastal | place: USA: California... | reverse complement strand
AATGGGGTAAAAAAATAATTATTGCGCCATATTGTCATACTATTGCTAGGTGGCACAATATTTTCATTATACATGATTGAATTTAAATTAAAACAAATAAACATGAGACAATTAATTTTAAGACCATCAAATAATAATGTAAGACCATTTTTATTTGATAATTTTTTTGATAATTTTTTTGACAATAGTTTCCAAAATGATTTTTCACCAAAAGTAGATATATCAGAAACTGACAAAGACTTTAACTTTCAATTTGCAGTTCCTGGAATGGACAAAAAAGATTTGTCTATTGAAATTAAAAATGGACACCTAACTGTTTCTGGTGAAAGAAAGATTGAAAGTTCAGATAATAACTACCATTCTATTGAAAATGGTTATGGTAAATTTTCACGAAATTTTCAATTACCTGACAATATAGATGAAAATAAAATAAGTGCTAAACATAAAAATGGGATATTAAATATTTCAATTGATAAGGACACAAAAACATCTATAAAGAAGACAATTCAAATTAAATAATAATATAATTAGTAATTGATCTAAAGGTGGGCAATATGCTCACCTTTTTTTTATGTTAAACAATGTTAATTTGAAAAATATGAAATACATATTTACGTAAGAGTAGTGTAAATTTGCAATAAATATAAAATGAATGAAAAATCTTAAAAATTATCTATTAGCACTTATATTTTCCATTATAGGTGGGATCACATCAATAACAGGTTATGAATTTTTTAAAGAAGAAAAAGGTATAACTACTTCAAATTATAATGAAAACGTAAAATTTGCCAATTATGTATTTGACACTACAGATGTTGTTGTACCAGAAGGATTGAATTTTATATACACATCAAAAAAAACAACACCTGCTGTAGTTCACATAAGAACAATTTTTGAAGGAAGAACATCTAACATGAACAATCCCTTCCAAGATATGTTTAGAGATTTCTTTGGAGAAAGATATAATTATCAAGAGAGAGAAACGCCAAAAAGAAGAGGTTCAGGCTCAGGAGTAATTATGACTAAGAATGGTTATATAATTACAAATAATCATGTTGTTGAAAATGCGAGTGAAGTAGAAGTCCTTCTAAATGATAATAGAACTTTTATAGCAAAAGTAGAAGGAACAGACCCAACAACAGACATAGCAGTTCTAAAAATAGAAGCAGAAAATTTATCTACAATTGAATTTGGGAATTCTGACAATGTAGAAATTGGAGAATGGGTCCTAGCTGTTGGTTCACCATTTGAATTTAGGTCAACTGTCACCGCTGGGATTGTGAGCGCAAAAGCTAGAAATATTGGAATATTAAGAGATAGAAACAACCTTCAAATTGAAGCATTCATTCAGCATCAAGCCCCTGTTAACCCTGGAAACTCAGGAGGAGCTCTGGTTAATTTAAAAGGAAAACTAATTGGAATTAATTCAGCAATAGCAACTCCAACTGGAACTTTTGCAGGATACTCATTTGCTATACCATCAAATCTTGTAGAAAAAGTCTATCAAGACTTAGTAGAATATGGAGTGGTTCAAAGAGCTCTTCTCGGCATTACAATAATAGATGTTAATGCAGAACTTGCTAAAGAAAAAGATTTACCTGTTTTAACTGGAGTATTAATTGATAGAGTAAATATTGGAGGTGCAGCCTCAGACGCTGGCTTAGAATCTGGTGATGTAATTATTGAAATTAACGGCGTGGAAATTAAAAACGTTTCTAATCTTCAAGAGCAAGTTGCAATTAATAGGCCTGGCGATAATATTCTTGTAACTTATATAAGAGAAGGCAAAACAAAAACTATTAATGCCACACTAAAAAATACTCTTGGAACAACTGAAGTTGTAGCATCATCAAATACTTTTTCAATTGACGGCGCTAGATTTGCAGATGTCCCAAAAGAATTAAAAGAAAAACTTGAAATAGAGGGAGGTGCTCAAGTAAGTGAAATAGAAAAAGGCAAATGGAAGAGCTCTGGAATAACTAAAGGATTTATAGTAACTTCAATTAATAAAAGAAGTATATCTGATGTTGAGAGCCTTTCTACTCTACTATCACAACTCCCAAAAGATGATGGTGTATTAGTAGAAGGAATATATCCCAATGGAGTTAAGGCATATTATGGAATTGGTTGGTAACTGATTTTTTTATAATTTTGAATATGAAGTTTATAAGAATTATTTTTTTCGTTGGTATTTTTTCATTGAGTTCTTGTGGATTTGAAGATAATTTACCTTGTAAAGCTTCCGAATGCGAAAATATTCCTGAGCCTTTACCCAACACAGAAGATGAAGGTTAAAAAAAACCCTCACGAATGAGGGTTAATCCTAGTAAACCAAACTATTAAGATATTTAATTAACGTACTCTCATTTTTTTTTGTTTCATTTAGATGATAACTATTATGAAGAATGTTATAATTAAAGACTACTACGGGAAGGACTATCAAGTAACAAACTTAGAAAAATTTAAAAAGCACATTATAGACTATCACTCTATAAATGGAAAGGGAGATAATAGTCTGCATGAAGAGAATGGTAGATATTTTAAAATAACTGATGAGTTTATTGAATTAATTTTAAGCTTATAAATTATTTTAGATTAAATTTAAACACTTAAACAAAAAAATTTATATCAAACTAATATGAGAAATCTTTTTTCAATCCTAATTATAATATTAATAATATCTTGTAGTCAAGAAGAAAGCAAAAACAACTTAAAAAGAATTACTGTTACAACAACATCAGAAGAGGCTCGTGATTTTTTTTATAAGGCTTTGGAAGAAAGTGAACAAAACGGACAAAGAGTTAATGAATTACTTAAATCTGCTCTATTAAAAGATCCTGATTTCATTATAGCTAAGGCCCTTTTAAACTCTCCTTTTACAAGATGGCAACCAAACAATTTCAAAATTGTATCAGATTTATACAATAATTCTTTAGATGATGTGTCTGAAATGGAAGGATTATTTATAAAAGCATACTATCATATAATGACAGGTGAGTTTGATGAATCAAAGAATGCTTTTAATAAATTAAAAGAAAAATATCCTGAATATCCAATGTTTTGGCTATATAGCGGTGTAACTCAATCTTTCAATGGAGATGATGTTAAAAAAGCTATTGTAGATTTAGAAAAAACACTCGAATTAGATCCAGATAATTTTCTAGCTAATGCATATTTGATGGGGAAACATATAGTTGTTGGAACTATTGGAGAAATGCTTCCGGCAGATGAAAGAGATTTAAATATCGGAAAAAAATACATTGACAGAATGAATGAGATAAATCCAAATAATTCCTTTGGAGTAACTATGGCAGGAAATTATGAAAGAAGCGTAAGTAATTTTGAAAAAGCCCTGGAGTTTTATTCCAAAGTTGGAGAAATTGAGTCACCAGATAATGTTACTGTTTTTGCATCAAATCATTATCAAGCCCTCACAAATACTTTCTTAAAAAATTATGAAAAAGCTGAGAGTTTATTCCAAAGTAATATTGATTATGGGACTGGCTCTTATCAAAGACAGGCTTTAGGATTTATGGGCAATTTACATGTTTTTGCTGGTGATTTTGATAGAGCAATAGAAGCATTAGATAATTATATAAATGTTATGCCTAGTTTAGAATTGCCCAAAAATGTAGAAAATTTTCAATTAGCAAGTGTGCATTTCAATAAGTTTTTATGCTACTCACATAATCAACAAGAAAATGAATCTCTAGAAGAAATCAATAGTTACGTGAAGTATAGAAACGATAACTTAGAAAACAATAAGGGATCTTTGAATTCAAAACAATACAATCTTCAAAAAGACAACATAAATAATGAACTAGAAACCTTAAAAGCATGGCATGATATTTTATTTGGAAGATATGATAATGCAAGGACTAAATTAGAACTTGTAAAAAAATATGGTAACTCTCAACTTTCATCAAATAATGCTGCTTTATATGACTATAATGCTCTTAGCGGGATGATATATTTAAATGAAGGAGATTTTGAAAAAGCTAAAATAGAATTTGAAAAAAATATAGGACAAACTATTGGATATCTAGTTCTTGACACTGAATACTTTGACTATTTTTATGCTCTAGCATTAAAAGGGACTGGAAATAATGATGAAGCTTCAAAAGTTCTAAATAGAATAGCTAACAATAATTTTTATGGTTATACAAGAGCATTAGTAAGAGATTTAGCTAAGAATCAAATTTAATATTTCAATAATATCCTTTACATGAGATGTATTTTTTTTCTTTTATCTATAGTAAATACATCATATTCACAATCAAATTTTTTGATTCAAAAATTTCAGATTGAAAACATTTCCTCAGAAAATGTAAACTCAATTTTTTTAGATAAAAATAATTTCTTTTGGTTAAGTACACCAGAAGGGCTAAATAGATATGATGGAGATATTAACTCTATTTTTAAGTCTAATCCATTTGACAGCACTACACTATCAAATAACTTAGTTTATGAAACATTTCAAATAGACAATAAAGGTTTATATGTTAAATCAAGTTCAGGATTAGATTATTTTTCTTACTCTAGAAATGGATTTATAAGAACTCCTGTTAACTCTCCTATATATCATGTTAATGATGAAAATCATTTATATCTATCATCAAAAAATGATGGCGTTTTTATTTTAAACTTTGAGGATAACACATCTAACAATCTAAAGTTTGATCCCAGAAATCCATTATCAATTTCATCATCTAATTTTACTTCAAATCAAAATGAAGTTATTTTACCTTTAAATGATTTTATTTGGATTGGGACAATCTATGGGCTTAATAAGTACAATATAGAATCTAATCTTAATAAAAGATTCTATCAGAAAGAAGATGAGAGCTCATTAAACTCAAACTTCATAAATGATCTTTTCTATGTTAACAAAAAAATGACTAATGACAAAATTGCTCTTTCTAATAAAATTTTAGCAGCAACTACTAATGGCCTTTCTTTGATCAATCCTACTAGTAATGAAATTAAAAATTATTCATTACTAAAAAACACTGCCATCTATAATACCTTTTTAATTGGTGACGATATTCTAATACATACTGAAAATGGAATTTTTTTAATTGATGAAATTGACGAAGAAAATATATCGTTAATTAAAATAATAAATTCAGGTAAATTAACTAAAACAAGAAAGATTACAGATAGCGAATTTATATTGTATTCTAACTCTAATTCTTTTAAAAGAATAATTAAAAACAAAAATGAATATATCGATATAGAAGTAGCAATCCCCACATCTGTTAAAATAAATGATATCAGAAATTATAAAGGGGCTTATTACATATCTACAGAGTCAGGTGTTTTTAGGGTAACAGAAAAACTCAATAGCTTAACAAAAAGAAATGATAATTTATTATCAGATGAAAAATTAATTTCTATTCAGGAAAACGATTATTACAGAGTTTTACTAACAAATTTTAGAATATTATTGTATGAAGAAGATGAGCTCTCTAGTTCTATTGACATAAGCAAATTGATTGGGGAAAAAGAAGTTGATAATGCAACTATTTATTTAGATGAAGATGAATATTTGTTTTTTGGAACAAACAAATTATTTATTATAGATCTATACACTGATGAAATTTTAACTTTAGAGAATTCTAAAGATGGATTAAATTCAATAATGGAAGGAGAGATAAATAATTTATCATTATTTGTAGATGAAGATTATAAAAAAGAGCTGTGGATTTCATTAAGTAGTGGAATATCAATTTTAAATGTAGAAGATGAAATCTTTAGAAACTTTAAATTTAACCCTAGATCTAAAAATAAATTACCGAATGGTTTCTCATCTATTCTCAAATTACCAAATGAAGAAATATTAATTTCAAATATAAACACGGGATTATATAGATATTCTAAAAATTTAGAATTGATAAAGCACTACATATTTGATATAAATAATAAAACTAGTATTACAAGTTCAGCCATCAGCAGCTTGATTGACTATAGTGGAGAGATATATATTGGCACAAACGGTGATGGACTTTTTATATATGAAAATGATTCTACCGGATTTAGAAATTTCACAACAAATAATGGACTTTTATCAAATAATGTTTTGGGGTTTCTTAAGACTTATCAACACTTGTTTATTTTATCAGATAAAGGAATAAATTATTTTGATTTTGAGGTTATGTCTTCATTGACTGATGGAAATAATAATAATCTTAGAAACATCAATGAAGAAGATGGTTTAGAGTTGGGAAAATTTTTAAATAATGGATTAAGCTTTTATGATGATTTTTTATATGTTTTTTCTGAAAAGAATATAGAAAAAATTGACTTTTACAATCTTTTTATAGATCATGAGATGCCTGTAATTAGTTTAGTTTCATCAAAAATAATTGACGAAAATTACGATGAAAAGCAATTAGATATTCGAGATTCGGTTATCAACTTAACAGATGATATAACAAATATTGAATTAAATTTGTCTTCCCCATCGTTTTACAAAACAGAAAATACCCAATTATTTTATAAACTAGAGCCACTAACTCAAAATTGGATAAACTTAGGAGTAAATAGAAAAGCTATAATTCAAAGTTCTGGTTTTTCTAAAAATAATTTTACAGAAAACAAATTATTATTGCCTTATGGTGATTATAAATTAAGAATAAAATCTACAAATAGTTCTGGTATTGAAAGTAAAAATCAACTAACCTATAATATATATGTTAAGCCACCATGGTACCTTACTATTTATGCTATTATTTCTTATATCATTCTAGCGTTTTCCTCAATATACTTATATGTAAAATATAGCCAAGGAAGAACAAAAAAATTAATGGAAGATCAGAGAAAAGAGGAGGAATTAGAGGAAGCACATAATTTACAAATGGGACTTCTAGCTAAAGAAAATCCTAAAAGAAAAGATTTAGATATTAGTACATATATAAAATGTGCAACTGAAGTTGGTGGAGATTATTATGATTTTATAGAGTTTGAAGATGGAAGTTTATTAGTTATTTGTGGTGACGCAACTGGTCATGGAACAGCATCAGGCATGATGGTATCTATTACTAAAGCAGGACTGTTAGGTATAGATTCAAAAAAACTTAATTTAATTATGAAAACGCTAAATAAAATAATAAAAAAAGTAGACATAGGGAGATTAAGAATGAGTCTTAATTTAGCGCATTTTCAAAATGGAACAATGAAACTTAGTTCAGCTGCAATGCCTCCAATATATCATTTTGAAAATAAAACAAAAAAAGTTGATGAAATTCAGATATCTAATTTACCTCTTGGTGGTCTAATTGGTGAAGAATTTACTGTACTAAATAAAAAGTTTTCAAAGGGTGATGTTCTTGTAATGATATCAGACGGCCTACCAGAAGCTCCCAATAAAAATGGTGAGTTATTAGATTATCAAGCTGTGAAAGAATGTGTTGAAAAAAATAGTTTAAAAAGTGCTGAAGAAATCAAAAATGAACTAGTTAAATTATCTGATAATTGGTTAGATGGAATTCATAATCCTGATGATATCACAATAGTTGTATGTAAAAAGCTTGTTAGCTAATGCATATATGACCAAACCTCTATAGGTTTTGATTTTCCTTTTACTTGAATTGCTGGTATACTTTTAAATTTATACTTATCACTTATAACTCCTTTTACTGAATTAGAAATTAATATTTGACCAGATTTAGCATGAGAACATAACCTAGCACCTAAATTTATTGTATCTCCTATGACTGTATAATTCATTTGTTGGTCTGACCCAATATTTCCAGAAACTGCTTTTCCTTTATTGATTCCAATTCCAATTTCAAAAGGTTTGAATCCATCTTTAATAATTCTCTGATTAAACTTATCTAATGATTTAAACATTTGGATAGCAGTTTTAATTGCATTATTTGTGTCGTCTTCACTTTTTAATGGAACACCATACAACACCATTAACTCATCTCCAACAATCTTATCTAATGTACCATTGAATTTAAATACAACATCAATCATAGACTTAAAGTATTTATTAAGAAGCTTAACTATTTGAGTGGGACTTAATTTTTCAGACATGCTTGTAAAACCTCTTATATCTGAAAAAAGAATAGTAATCTCGCTTTCAGTACCTCCTAAATTCAAAGAATCTTCACTCTCAAGAAGCTTATCTACTATATTTTTTGAAACATATTTTTTAAATGTGGATTTAACCTTATTTATTTTTGACAAGTCATCAATGGCTATCACAATTCCAGAAAAAATTTTCTTATCATCAAACACAGGAGAGCATGAAATATTTACACTTATGTTTTTTTTACCTGACTTTAAAGAAAATTCATTTTCAAAAACTCTTTCTTGCTCAGTCTCCACTTTTTGAATCAGATTGATAACCGATTCATTTTTTTCAAAAATGATAAAAGAATGATTCCCAATTACTTCTTCTTCATCTTTTTTTATTAATCTAATAGCTTCTTTATTTATAAATTCTATTTCACCAAATAAATTAATTTCAATAACACCTGTAGTTATTGATGACATGATATTTTCATTTAATTTATTAGACTTCTTTAATGATTCTAAAAGCTTAACATTTTGATAAGCAATACTAGTTTGTATGGATACAGCCTCTAACAATTTTATGTCATTTGATTCAAAATCTATAACACCTTTTCTAGTTTCTTTATCAAAGAGTATTATTGCTCCAACCAAATTCTTATTATAAATAACAGGGCTAATTAAAACATAGCTTGACTCAAATAACCTATGATTAAAATTATCATTTTCACTAATGATATATGCCTTTTTTTTCTGATTTAAAGTTTTAAGAAATCCAGACCTTATATTAAAAATTTGCTTTTTAATCTTACTCTCTTCAATATTAAAGACAGATACTGGATCAAAAATATTTGAAATTTCATTTTTTAAAAGAACCAAGCCCTTGGAAGAATTAATAATTGAAGAAGATAAAGTTAGAACATTAAGAAATAAATCATTGAGATCATCTAAAGAATTAATAGTGTTAGTTAAATCTAAAATTGTCTCTAGCTCAAGATACTTTTCGTTAAGATCCTTATTTTTTTTAAGGAGTTGTTTTTCTAAATCTTCTATTGATTTTTTTGAAGATAATTCAGCCATTTAAGGATTATGATAATTTTTCGACTCCAGAATCAACTGAATCATATATCTCACAATATTTTGTGATTCCCATTATATTAAAAGTTTTTTCAACTATCCCAGCTAAATTAGTGAATGCCATTTTGCCATCAATTTCTTGAAGTTTTTCAATAATCTCAATAAGTATTGAAACTCCTATACTATTAACAACCTTTGAATCGTTCATGTCAATCAAAAAATTCTTACTACCTGACTCTACTTTTTCATTAAATACATCTAGAACATCATCCCCAGCAACATTATTAAAGTAACCAGAAGTACTGATAATAATAACACCATTTTTTTCTTCTACATTTTTGATTGTATCACTCATTATCTTCTCTTTTTTTAGTCATAGTTACAGTGGTTCCCGTTTCATCACTATCATATTCAACAGTATCCATTAATTCTGTTATAAGCTGCAAACCCCAACCTCTTTTCCTCTCATCTTTATGAAGCTTATTTTCAATATTTGGTATTTCTACTTTAGATTTATCAAAACCAATACCTTTATCTCTTACTTTAATGGTTAGTTTTTTTGCAGAAACAATAAAGTGAATATAAATTTCCTTAGTTTTTGAGTGTTCGAAAGCATTAATACAAGACTCTATTATGGCCATGCTTATCTCACCAGTCTTTTCCTCTGATAGATTCATATGTTTAGATATAACCTCAGCAGTTTTAGTCGCGGATAGCTCAATATCTGGGATAACTGGTAATTTTAATTCTACTTCTGCATTGTTACTCATCAAGTAAATTTAGTTATGTTTTATTTAATAACAATATAAATTAATTCTTTTTAATTACTACAATAGTCACATCATCATCTGGTATTCTTCCTTTCAACCAAATGTCAACCTCACCTATTAATTTACTCTTTAATTCTTCTGCAGTCTTTGTCGCATTTTTAGTTATTATATCAATAACTCTTTCATAATCATATAGTTCTCCCGCATCATTCTCAGCCTCTGGAAGTCCGTCTGATAACAAAACTAATACATCATCCTTATTAAATTTCCTTTTTTCTATATCAAAGTTCTCATTCTTAAGTCCTCCTAAAGGCAATCCTCTTATAAGTATCTCTTCCGTCTTCTTTGACTTAGAATTATACAGATACATTGGAGGCATTGCAGCTGAACTTAGTGTCATTGAATCTTTTTTAACTTCACATATATTAAGACTCATCTTTAGTGTCCCAAGATCAATCTTCTTCACTATGTTATTTAACTCATATAATACCTTGTTTGTTGATAATGCAGGAAGTCCATTAAGACCAGATTTAATGATAGATACCATCATACCTGATGCAGTACCATGACCCGTAGCATCTCCACAAACAGCATACAAAGAATTTTTATTTTCAAAGAAGTCATAATAATCTCCACCAATCTCAGTAGAGGTAACTAGTCCCGCTGATACATCAAACTGCTTGGATGACGGAAATACCTTTGGAAGCATACTCTCCTGGATCTTCTTCGCCTCCTCAAGCTCTCCTGCCCTTCGCTCATTATCCGCCTGCTCTAAAGACTTTTTAGCTTGGTACTTACCAAATGATCTGAACCCAAAAGCAAGTAATAATACATAACTAACATATGCATACCATGTCCTGTACCATGGTGGAAGAATAATGAAAGAATAAGATGCACCATCTTCATTCCAAACACCATCATTATTTGAACCTTGAACATTAAAAGTATATGAACCTATTGGTAGGTTTGTATAGCTAACAAATCTACGATCAACAGCTTCAATCCATTCTTGGTCGTATCCTACCATCTTATACTTATATTTATTTTGTTCAGTATTTCTAAAATTAAAAGCTACATACTCAAAGGAAAGTGAGTTGTCCTTAAACTTTATTTCATCATAACTATCATTTGAAACAGCATCTATCTTATAAGCTGTGCCACCAATATTTACATTTTGAATGATAACTCTTGGTGGAGACAAATTCTCATTAATATTAGTAGGGTCAAAATAATTGATACCCGAAAGGCCTCCCATTGCAATAAAACCTTCATCCGAAACATCTGATGAATTGGCATTAAATTCATAGTTCTGAACACCATCAACCGGAGTATACTGCCTAAATAATTTTGTGTAAGGATTGTACTTAATTATACCTTGATTTGAGGCCATCCAGAAATTATCATTATTATCCTTATACATATTGTACAAATACATATTAGGCAAACCATCATTTGAGGTTATAAACCCTATATCCTCATTAACAAGATTTACAAAGAGAATACCATTACCATATGTGCCAAAATATAATATTCCATCATGAAGAACTCCCGGAGCTTGATAGGAATCAAGATGCTCCTTTAACTTATCCTTTTCGTTAGGGATAAGATCAACTATATCATTAGATTTTTCATCCCATAAAAAAATAGATCTATCTGAGATTATATAGCTATGGGTAGAATCAATTCTTTGAAACCCAGTTATAGGTTCTTTAATATTCTCAGAAATAATATTATATTCTTCAAACTTTCCATTACCATCTTTATCTACAAGCCAAATAGGTTTTCTTCCAGGAAAAATAACATTTCCATTGTAAGTAATAAATGGATCGAATAACCTACTGAGCTCACTCTCATCTTTTCTAATATCATTCCAATCCCCTATTATTTTAAATTCATCATCATCTTCTCTTTTCACCATAACTAAATCATTCTGAAAGGCCCATATAGAGCCTATATTATCAGTGAAAAGAGAATAAAAATATTCATTAGTATTATTTCTTTTTGAGTAAACTTTAGATCTCTGTTTTTTAAAATCAAGATTGATAATACCTCCCCCAGGATCCAAACTACCAAGCCACAAATTATTTTTATTATCAAAAGTTAAACCCCAGATAACTGCAGAACCTAACTCCATATTTTTTGGAGAGTCTTTTAAAAATGGTTTAAATTTTTTCTTTCCTGGATCATACTTTAACATTCCATTTGTGACACTTGATATCCAAATATTTTCTTGGTTATCTTTAATAATATTGTTAAATACATTACCACGTAATGATGAGTTATATTGGGTTAACTTTATAACTTCCATTGACTTTATATCTAATATCTCAATGCCAACATTTTCAACATTAATCCATAATTGTTCTTTTTCTTTATCATAAAAAATATGATCATTCCCTCCTGAAACATTTGTTTTATCTGTATAAGATTCATAAGTTTCATCTTCTATATTAACTTTCAGAAGGCCCTTATTTCCAGTAGAAGCCCAAAGATTATTTTCATCAATAATTTCAAAATATCTTACCCATATTCTGCCTTCAGGCCAATCATTTGCTGGATCATTATTTTCTCCATATAAAAAATTTCTTGTGTATTCTTCTTTTTCAGTATCAAAAACCCTAAAGCCATTTCCTGTAGCAACTAGAATATTTTTATCGTCTAACCATTCAATCTCATTGATCATTTTATGAGCTGCATCATACTTATACCACACTTCATAATTCAAATTTTCTTCATATATTTTATGTTCACCTGTTTCTGAATCTATTCTAATTAGACCTAACCCAAATACACCTACATATGCGTATCTGTCTTCTTTAGAAATAATAATTGATGAGGGTTGTGGATAAAAAAATGTGTCGGAACCTTCTGGGACATTTTTTATTGAATCTTTATAGTTAGGAGAATAATTCACCCACTTTTCCTCAAATCTTTTATAGTTAGATATATAACCAAATTGATCAGTAGCCCAGATATTACCTTTGCTGTCTTCAGCAATGGCATTAACCCATCGCAAATTAGTAGATGATGAATCAGATTTAATAAAAGCAAAATTTTTAAAGTTATAGCCATCAAATCTATCAATACCACTTTGAGATCCAAGCCATATATACCCTAGCTTATCTTGAAAAACCACAAGAGATCCACTCATAGCTGTACCCTCTGCAACAGCATAATTTTCAAATTCATAATCTGATAAACCATTCAATCCCTGGGAAAAGGAATTACTTATGGAATTAATTAATAAGAAAAATAATAATGAATATGAATATTTCTTCATTAAAGGAAAAGGTTAAGTGGTCAATATTATTAATTCAAATTATTTAATTAAACTTTAATAATGAAGTAAAACATATAAAAAAAGATGGTCACATTATTTTTTTGAAAAATAATAAACTATTTTCACATCATATAAATTATAAATTTTAGTATTATCAGAAAAGGAAGTATAATATCTAATTATTGGGATCTTATAGATTATAATGTACACCACATAAGACACTCGGAATTAAAGGCTTCTTTAATCTTAACTGCTTATGGTATCATATTTGGTATGGCTTATGATGTTAGTGGAGAATTACCAATACCAGAAAAATATAAATTTATTTTTTATGCAATAGTTTCTATACTAGTAGTTCTTACATTAGCGTCAATAATCTATAGTTTTAAAACCTATATTCCCAGAATTAATCAGAAACTTAAAAAGTCTGTATTCTTCTTTCATGATGTCAACTTCTTCTATAAGACACCTGATAAGTATTCCAAAGAATTAATTAGAGTTATGGAAAATGAGAAAGAGTTAAAGGAATTACTTGCAGAACAAGCATATATAAATGGAGTGATAGCATCCGAGAAATATACAAATGTGACAAAAGCAATTAGATATATGATTTACTCATTTTGCGCACTGGTAGTATTACTATTATTTGAGCTTCTAATAATGTGACTTCTTTAACATTTCGTGAGCATACCTAATATTCTTATCTTTTAATTTCTTTCCTTTTTTTCTCATATACTCAGTATGAAATTGATGATTGATTAGAAAATCTAATTGTAATTTATAGAATTCTTCTTCGGTAGAAACAGCACCACATTGTACCCACTCTTCCTTTAATATTTCTGAAATTCTCTCAAAATCATTTGACCCTAAATATTCAAGATCAGAATCTCTTATTATAGATTCAAGATTATTTTTAGGTATAGCTATAGCTTTAGTAACTAAAATCAATGACTTTATTGAATTGATCTGATCCTGATTGTACCCATATTCTATAAGTATTGAACCAGCTATTTCAGCACCAGTCTCCTCATGATTAATATGAGATTTAATAAAACCAAAATCATGCAATAAGCATGCAGTTAAGAGAATCTTCCAATCA
>Ga0315326_10001015_pt1 | contig 14300 bp, 10 predicted proteins | sample M180m32315metaG_FD_203457 | JGI IMG/M metagenome (GOLD analysis project Ga0315326, IMG submission 203457) | Ammonia-oxidizing marine archaeal communities from Monterey Bay, California, United States - M1 80m 32315 | ecosystem: Environmental > Aquatic > Marine > Coastal | place: USA: California... | reverse complement strand
GTGTTCTTGAGTTTTCGGTAGAAAACGGCTGCCATGGGATCGTAATGCCAGTGATGGCGAGCGAATACCAAGCGCTAACCGACACTGAGCGGAAACAGGTATTCGATCTCACAACCAAAGTGGTTGGCAACCGTATTCCAACAGTAGCGGGTATTTCTGGTATATCAAATATTCACTCGATTGAACTGGCGAAATACGCAGAAGGTGTCGGGTTCGATTCGGTGATAGCGATGCCGCCGTTCAACATAGCTAGCCCATCTACAGACGAAGTCAGAAACTTCTTCGAACTACTCAGCGATGCTGTAAATGTTTCGATCTGGATTCAGAATCACTCGTTAGGTGCACCGTTCAATGCGGAACAACTAGCCGACCTCTGCAAAAACGTTGAAAACGTAAGCTACGTCAAAGAAGAAACTATATTTGCGGCACAACTAACGACCGCCCTACTCGATCAGGCTGGAGATTCGGTCAAAGGCGTTATGGGCGGCATGGGCTGTAAGTTCTTGATTTCCGAATTCAATCGCGGCATGTGCGGGAACATGCCAGCATCTCACTTTGGCGATATCCACTCGAAAATTTGGAACTTGCTCGATGACGGACACGAGTCTGAGGCGAGAGAGATTCACACTCGTATGGCGCCCCTCAACAACTACGAAAGCCTTTACGGCATGCGGGCGTTCAAAGAAATTCTCTATCGTCGAGGTGTTATTACGTCTCCAACCACCCGATCTCCCGGCAAGAGCAACTTAGACAAATACGATCTGGACGAGTACGACACTCTTTTGTCGTCTATCGACGATCTAATGACATGGAAGGCCTCCTAACCCTTTGAAAATAGAAGCTGTCGATCTCTTTTACGTCGCACTTCCGAAAATCACACGAACCGCCGATGGCACGCAGGACTCACTTGTAGTTCGTGTTCGAACGGACAACGGTCTTGAAGGCTGGGGCGAATGTGACGCGTCACCTCTCGTATCGTTGACTGCTTATGTGATGCCGATGTCACACTCGAACATCATCAACATTCGTGAGGCACTGCTCGGAGAAAGTTTAGATTATCCTGAGGATGTAGTTCGACTTAGAAATAAAGCTGGAGAGTACGGACTCGATATCCAGCAACTCGACCACGCTGTAGCCGGTGCCGATATCGCTATGTGGGACGTACTCGGCAAACATATTGGCGAACCGGTTTGGAAGCTGATTGGGCACGAAGCTTCGTATAAAAAACTTCCATACGCCAGCGTGCTGTTCGGTGATGATCCTTTTGAAACCCGCGCAGTCGCCGATTCAATAATTGAACGTGATTTCCGTGCCGCCAAGTTCGGATGGGGCCCGATAGGTCGCGGGTCGGTTGCAGATGACATCGATCTTGTACAGGCTGCCCGTGACGGACTCGGCCCTGATGCCAAACTGATGGTCGATGCAGGTGTGATTTGGGGTAACGACGTCGATACTGCTTACGAACGTGCTGTAGCCTTTGCTGATCTTGGCGTTATATGGCTGGAAGAACCCTTTAGAACTGAAGAAGTTGGCGCATACAAAGAATTGAGCGACAGGGTTCGTGCGAACGGCATACATATCGGTGTTGCCGGAGGCGAAGGCGCCGACTACTACCGAGCTGCCGACGACATGATGACAAACGCAGGACTCGACTTCGTACAGATCGATGTTGGGCGCATCGGTGGAATTACTGAGGCCAAACGGGTCGCTGACAAAGCACACGAACTCGGCATACAGTACGTGAACCATACATTCAAAAGCCATCTATCAATAGCTGCTTCGATTCACGTCTTCGCTGGATACAAAGAGTTCGATCTAACTGAATACCCTGCTGGCGATTCGCCACTCATTCTTGGCCTAACGGCCCCAACGGGCATTTTCAGAGACGGCGATGGCTTAGTGAGGGCTCCAGATAAGCCCGGACTCGGCGTAGAAGTAAACCTTGACACAATTCGCAAATACCAGCGTCAGGTAAAAATCGAAATCGATGGCAAAACCCTATTCAAATCAGACAATCCGTAGTGACCTTCAGATCACATATAATCACATCTTGCATATTGAACACAGTGGGTACAGCTTATTGACGTGCCCCGCTCACCTTCATAGAATTCGTTAGCTGGCACTTTAAACATGCGACTTCTAATAGTCGGCAAGGTCGAGTGCTAATCAAGAATTCGGGATAAATTGAGATTGAATCGGTGTGTCCGCATCATTCAACTAAATTTAACACTCCGAGTTTTCGTCTACCACTAAGGAGAAATATTTCAGTGGCATTGAACCTCACACCGCTTGGTGACAGGGTGATTATTGAGCCTGCCGACTCAGAGGCATCAACCTCTCCAGGCGGAATCATCATTCCCGACACCGCGAAAGAAAAGCCTCAGCAGGGTGCAGTTGTTGCAGCCGGCCCAGGTCGAACAACCGACGACGGCACAGTCATAGATATGCCGGTTTCAGTCGGTCAGACCGTCATCTACTCTAAGTACGCAGGTACCGAGTACGTAGAAGGCGGAGTTGAATACCTCATCGTGCGAGAGAGCGACATCCTCGCAATCGTTGGATAGTTCGTTATTCACGAACTAAACATCTCAATTTGGAGATATATAAATAATGGCAGCAAAAGACCTAAAGTTCAGCGATGACGCTCGAGCTCGCCTTAAAGAAGGCATCGACGTTCTCGCCGACACGCTAAAGTCGACTCTTGGCCCACGTGGTCGAAACGTTATCGTCGACAAGAAATTCGGACCTCCGCAAGTTAACTCTGACGGTGTAACCATCGCCAAGGAGATCGACCTCGAAGACCCATTTTCAAACATGGGCGCACAGCTTCTTAAGGAAGTCTCAAAAAAGACTAACGATGACGCTGGTGATGGCACAACTACTTCTACTGTTCTAGCTCAGGCAATCATTGCTGAAGGCTTCAAGAACGTTGCAGCGGGTGCTGACCCAATGGCACTCAAGCGCGGCATGGAAATCGCAATGGCATCCATTCGCGAATCGATCGCTGGACAGTCAACTCCTGTTGACTCAAAGGAACAGATCGAAAGCGTTGCAATCCTTTCTTCCCATGACGACGAGATGGGCACCCTCATTTCGGACGTTATGGACAAGGTTGGTAAGGACGGCGTCATCACTGTTGACGAATCCAAGTCTCTTTCATACGAGACCGAGTTCGTTGAGGGTATGCAGATCGACCGAGGCTTCCTCTCTCCATACTTCGTAACAAGCTCGGAACGACAAGAATCAGTACTTGCTGATCCTTACGTTCTGATCACATCGCAGAAGATTTCTGCAATTTCTGACCTCCTTCCTGTTCTTGAGAAGGTTCTGCAGACGAACAAGAACATTCTTGTTATCGCAGAAGACGTTGAGGGCGAAGCTCTCGCTACTCTCGTTGTGAACAAGCTACGTGGCACATTGAACGTTGCAGCTGTAAAGGCCCCTGGCTTCGGCGACCGCCGAAAAGCGATGCTCGAAGACATCGCTATTCTCACCGGAGGCACCGTTATCTCAGAAGAAATCGGTCGCAAGATGGACTCGGTTACCCTAGATGACTTGGGCAAATGCAAACAGGTTGTAGTTTCAAAGGACGAGACCACTTTTGTAGATGGTGATGGTTCTGCTGATGCTCTTGCTGGACGAAAAGCCGAAATTGAGTCACAGATCGTCGACACTTCATCCGACTACGACCGTGAAAAGCTCCAAGAGCGACTAGCCAAGCTGTCCGGTGGTGTTGCCATACTCAAAGTCGGTGCAGCCACCGAAATTGAGATGAAAGAGAAGAAGCAGCGCATGGAAGACGCCCTTTCGGCTACCCGTGCTGCTGTTGAAGAAGGAATTGTTCCCGGTGGTGGAACAGTTCTCATCCGTGCTGCTGCTGGACTCGCTTCAGTAACTTCAGACAACCCTGATGAGCAAACTGGAATCAATGTTCTTCGAAATTCTCTAGTTGCACCTATCAAGGTCATCGCCGCTAACTCTGGTTACGAAGGCGCTGTAATTCTTGCAAAGGTCGCTGAGAACAACGAAAAGAACTTCGGTTTCGACGCTCACAAGGGAGAGTACGGTGACATGGTCAAGATGGGAATTGTTGACCCGGCCAAAGTAACTCGTGCAGCAGTCGAAAATGCTGTTTCTGTAGCTGGAATGATCCTCACAACTGAGGCTCTGATCAGCGAAAAGGACGAACCAATGCCAGCAATGCCGGCAGGTGGACCTCCCGGTGGAGACATGGGCTTCTAAATAGCCGCTGCTTTACTAAGCAATTTTTAAAAGGGTCGCATCGAAAGGTGCGGCCCTTTTTTATGGCGTAAATTTACGATTTCTCGACCGGAGCAGAGCAGGTATAGAAACCTTCGGCATTGGACGGGCGGGGTACTGTTGGCGAGAAATAACACACCCAATCGTGACAATTTGAATTATCGCTCATTCAAACAAAATTCTGAATCCAGTTCAGGATGGTGCAATAGATGATTTGTTGGTTTGGGTAGATAATTTATATGGTGCAATTCAGATATAGTCCGGCAGGTCTCTTCTAGCGTTGTTGCCATTTTGACTAAACCGGTCAATAAATCTATCTTGGATAATCATAGTGAGCGATAAATTTTTCGAATTCCCGATTCTTAATTCTCCGTACGAAATTCCTACCAAGCATTGGAAACTAAATACAGATGGTCAACCGACCCAAAAAACTATCGAGGAGATGGTGTCTGGCGTCTAATAAGATATTGACCTGCTAGAAAGAGAACTTGAGCTATTACGCGTACCAATTGAAACTGTGAAACCGGTATAGCTTGCGAGTACGACCTTATAGAGCGAATCAGTTTGAAAGGTGTGAAAATTTGGATTTCGTATCTCTTGGAATCGGTGTATTTGTTGGAATATCGGTTGGCTTACTTATTGGAGTCATCCGATGGCGAGGGCAAGTTCTTACGACTAAATCGGAGTTAGAGGGGGAGAGGCGTACATCTGCACTGCTCAAGAGCAATGAGACAGATTTAGGGAACATGTTTAAATCTCTGGCAGCGGAGTCTTTAAAGAGCAATTCAGAGTCTTTTCTAACCCTAGCAAAGGAAAATCTCGGAACTTTCCAGCAGAAAGCCACATCCGAGTTGGACAAAAAGTCTGAGTCATTCGATTCACTTATTAAACCGGTAAAAGACTCTCTCAAAGAAGTAGATGCAACCCTCAAAGCGATTGAAAAAACTCGCATAGGTGAGCAAAGTACTCTCAAGTCCGAAATTGAAAACCTATCGAAGCAGACTGGCCAATTGGCGAATGCCCTACGCCGCCCGACGGTTCGTGGTCGATGGGGAGAAATGCAATTGCGGCGAGTTGTTGAAATCGCTGGGATGACTGCATATTGCGACTTCTCCGAACAGGTCACGGTTGGAGGCCCTGATGAAAACAAGCTTCGACCTGATATGACGATCAATCTCGCTAGCGGAAAGAAGATTGTCGTCGATGCAAAAACACCCATGGATGCCTATCTAAACTCTGTCGAAGCTGGTGACAATTCGGCTAGGGAAGAAGCATTAGCCGAACATCTCCGCCAAATACGCTCACATGTAACAAACCTAAGTTCAAAGCAATACTGGGATCAATTCGAATCGACGCCTGAACTCGCGGTTATGTTCGTTCCAGCAGATTCATTGTTTATGGCGGCACTGGACAAAGATCCAAATCTAGTTGAGTGGGCTGCGCAACAGCGAGTATTCATCGCCTCTCCTATAACTTTAATTACTGTGCTAAAAGCTGTTGCTATCGGATGGACCGAGGAGTCTTTGGCTGAAAATGCTAGAGAAATCGCTGAATTAGGTAAGGAACTTCACCAAAGAATCGGAAGGTTTATTAGTCTATTCGAAACGATCGGAACACGACTTAATTCAACAATGACCGCTTTTAACACCGCCGTCGGATCCCTTGAAAGTCGTGTGCTACCGCAGGCACGTCGTTTTACAGACTTAAAAGTAGGGGCTAATAACGATTCTGATTCCAGAAACGACTTATCCGTTACTGCCATTGAGCAAACAACAAGGAAGTTACAGGCCCCTGAGTCTGAGCAATTTTCCGACTCAGCTGAGGAATAAGACCCTCTCGAAGGTATAAGGGACAACTCAGAAGGACGACCTAGATGAGCAGCCACAATCATAACGATGACAAGGCTGCCAGTGCGTACGACTCAAACTATTTGTTACGAGATCTCTTCACTCGGCATCAGTTCGTTCGCGAGCAGGGTACATCGTTCACATGACAGTGTACGATGTACCCTGCATTCAACCGCCAATACCACAATAAGTAGAACTGTCATGGAACAACGCCAATACTCGTGCGAAAAATGTCATTCAACAACGTTTAAACCCGGTGAAATCCGAACCACTGGATCTGGCATCAGCCGGCTCTTCAATATCCAAAATCAGAAGTACCAGACCGTATCCTGCACAAAGTGCGGATTCACCGAGCTATACCGACTCGACGGCTCAGGATTCGGAAACGTTATTGATTTGTTCGTAGGATAGCCTCTTGATAGTTCCTGTCGATAAGTAAGCATCTCGATCAAACACCAACCAATCTAACTTCGCTCTCATGTTTACCAAAACCGCCAAACGCTACAGCGCTGTCGATCCGTACAAGGATTACGAAAGTGAGAGCGAACACAGTTAGTATGCGAATTACGGAGACTATCAGCGGTAATATAGAAAACGAGTATGAGAAGATTACTCCTGAGTAACGCACGCTAAATATCGTCGAGTATCGAATTCTATCCAGAGACGATATAAACGGTCTGTGATAGCTCTTAGGCGCCTTTACGCCTCGTTCAGCCCGCCATCATGGTCTGTTGGAGCCACAGAAAGACCTTCGTACAGACGGGTCATTCCCTCAAGCCATTTAGCCTGCACAGCGGGATCCCATGCTGGGTCGAAGTCTGGATATTTCGCAAGAATTCTGTCTGCTAACTCGAGCTTAAGAGAGCCAACGTTAACGACAATCTCACCAGGCATTTTCGTTGGTACTTTTTCAGCTACTGCTAACGAAGAGTTGACATCTTTTTGACGTGTAGTAGACATGGTAGATCGTCCCTTGCTGGACCCATGTCTCCCAACCAGAATACGCTTAGACAGTTCAATACCTGCCGACTGTGCAGCACGTATAAAGAACGCCTCGCATTTCGTCAGTACACCTTCTTTTGTACCGAACGACCTGAACGCTTCACGGAACTGACCTTTGCTTGCGCGAGCCAAATCCAGATCGAACACTGGAATATAGAACCGTTCAAGAATCCGACGCAGCAAAGCCCGTCGAGCATCTCCTTCAGCGTGGACCAATTCTTCCAATTCATTTGAGGGATGACCGTCTGCATCGACAAGAGTAAGAACCTTCAATGCGGTCATTAATTGGGTTCCTGAACTACCTGAAAACCTCGGACCCCAAACAGTTTTATCAATACGTTCTGGAATGCCTTCGTCAAAAAGGAATTCCAAAAATGTTTGGAATGTCCGGTAGGGGACGTATGGGGGAACAGCTGTTGTTTGGTCTTGAAGGGTCATTTGAACTGGGAAATAGTCATTCCAAGCCGGAACACTCCTCACAATATCTCCCATAAATTCCAAAGTCAAATGTTATTTGGAATGACAATTTCCCTGAAGGGACAGTTTGTGAAACTACTCTTTGGAACGCGGAGAATAACCTCATCAATTTGGAATGCACTGTGCAGTTGGGTAGAACCGATCTACACATTCCTATTCCAAACAAACGTGAACTCGAATATTAACGAGCCCAGTGAATAGATGAGGAAAAGCAAGTGAAAATTCCGATAGAACAGATATTCCCAGACCCCGATATGCCTCGATCAAAGAAGCCCAACGGACGTCGAGAGAATACACGTTCTGTCCGATCGAAACGCGATCCAGTAGTTCTGTCTACGGACAACGGATACCTTCTTCTCGCAGGTGAACGAAAGCTCACTGCAGCTAAAGAAGCAGGCGAAGTTGTCGTCGAGTGCACTGTTAAAGAAGAGGTCTCCCCACAGGAACGCTGGGAGTTCTCACTAGCGGAGCAATACCACTCTTCTCTCGTACCAGCGATGGACCTCGGGCGGGCATTCATGGAATATCGGGATAGTCATGAAGTAACCCAACAAGAATTGGCTCGTCGAACCGGAATTACACCCGGGACTATCCATCATTACGAGAGTCTGATTCGCACGCTAGATCCTGCTCTCGGTGAACGAGTAAACAGCGGGGAATTGACTTTCAAAGAAGCACGATCAATCGCTGATATTGACGACCATGTTAGGCAGCGAGAAATCGCTCAACCATTCATAGACGGGCGGCTCTCCAGTGTCCACGTCGAGCGCATTGTCGGGCGGGCAAAAACATCAGCAACCCTTTCAATCGAAGACATCATTGAAGAGGTTGTAAATGGAAAGCGAGCACCTGAGCGCGAGCGAGAGCCGGTTGCTGTAATTCAGCCTGCCATACCTGTCGAAGCCGACACCGCTTTGATCGAAAATGCAGTGTTAAAAATCGCTGGAGAACTCGATGCTATGCAACTTCAGGTCATTCCTGAATACCGACGCCTGAAACTCATCAGCAGTCTTAGAATTCTCGATAGCCGGCTTAAGTCGGCGTTAGCAAATCTTAATGGAGGCGTGGCGCTCAGGCAGTCTGTTCCGAGACAGTACACCGCAACAACCAAAGTACCGGTGTAGACCGCCGGTTACCTTTTGAAAAGTCCGTTTTTTTATAAGAAGTGAGGCATCCAGATCGTTGTGCCGACAGGCACGTAAACCTAAATATCGCGTAGAGACAGCTTAATGAAATGCTGAGGTTTGTGCGGACACACAAACCTCACGCCGTTAGAAACTTCGTGGGCTCTGAAGTTTCTAGCCTAGTCTCCGCTGCGAGCCCATGTGCCCCTCCAATTACGCCTCCGGAGGGGCACAATTTTTTAATGACAAATGAACGCTGATAACGACCGTAACAGTTTTGCTGGCTCCCGAGAACCCCTTCCAGCCGAATATCAGCAGCCGAACGAGTTTTTCACCGTACAAGTTAAACTTCGATGATCTGAATAAATCAGACCACGAAACTTGATGAGCTTACAGCCCTAAAATTCCGGCGGCATTGTCGTGGAGAATCAATGGGCGAGCTTCTTCTCTAATTTCCAATTCCGCAAATTGTTCCATCCAGGTCACGGGCGAAATGTAGGGATAGTCAGAACCAAACAAAATCTTCTTACGCAGTCGCCCACCAGCTTCAGTGATCAGTTCCTTAGGAATGTAACGGGGTGCCCAGCCCGAAAGATCTATGAATACGTTAGGTTTGTGCAAAGCCACCGCAATCTGCTCCTGTATCCACGGCCAAGCAGGGTGAGCCATGATGATAGTCAACTCAGGATGACGAGCAGCTAACGAATCAACATGTGGAATCGGACGTGAATACGCCAACTCGAATCCACCGCCACCCGGTGTATTGGCGCCAGCGGCTGCGTATCCAGAATGCATCAAAACTGGAATTCCCAATTCTTCAGCCTTAGCGAATAGAGGGGTGAACTTTGGATCGTCTGGAAAAAAAGCTTGGTGAATCGGATGAAGTTTTAGTCCACGAAGACCCATATCCGTGACTGCGCGCTCCAATTCCACAACCGCTGCATCGCCTTTTCTGGGATCGACACTAGCGAAGCCCAGCAGCACATCAGGGTGTGCAGCCACGGTTTCGGCAACATAATCGTTCGGATCTGGCAAATCACCGGTCTCTGTCTCAGCATCGACAGAAAATATCACCGCCATGGTATCGATGGCTCGATACGTCTCAACCATCTTCGCCACATCATCTGGCTCGTCGTTCATCCGAAACATTCGGCGCAATCCTGGCTCAATTCCGTACTCGGGAATTCCCGACATTCGAGGGATATGGGCGTGTATATCTATTGCTTTCATTTTCAAATCCTGATTCGTTCGATTCGATCTCGAATTTCTTTAAGAGCATTACGAACTATCCCACTAACGACATGCGTTAGACAGAATTAATTCTTCGCTTTCATTGGCAGAATCAACGACAGTGACGCGCCAACGGCAGCAATGATTCCAGCGAAAATGATTACGCCATGGAACCCGTTCTCTTGATTAATAAACCCTGCAGCGATTGGTGTGAGTGATCCGATGACAGCTCCGCCAGAGAACATCAGCGCAGTTCCAGAACCCTCTGATCCCTTATCTATCATGTCCATCGCCGCTGCGTTGATAATCGGCATCACAGAGAAGAAAAACAAGCCCAGAATGGCAATCAATACCGTCATAGGCAAACCTGTATCGAACTGAAGGAACAAGAATATCAAGATAGTCATCGACGTCATGGCGAATGCAATCACCGGCCTACGACCGATACGATCCGACATATTACCCATTATTGGCGTCGAGATTATTCCAGCCATCGTTATGAGAGCGACGTGCAGACCAACGAAGGTATCTGAGTATCCGAGTTTTTCACGCATGTAGATAACTAAAAACACCTGGAACGAGTTGTGAATCGCTCCTCTAAGGGCTCCTAACAAAGCCATTCCAAGTACGCCACGATTCCGTAGCAACTTCTTCGCTGAACCGAAGTACTCGCGTAGGCTCACATCACCTGTCGATTCAGCACCCGCAGATTTGAACTTTGCTATCACCACGAATCCGGTCATAAACATTGGGACCGAAATAATCACAGCGAGCCAACGCCAGTCGATTCCGCTGAACACCACCCACGATCCAATCGTTCCAGCCAATAGGAATCCGATTATTAGTGGTGAAGTCGTATTTCCGATCTGCGCGCCAGTTAAATGGGTCGCCATTGCGAACCCACGCCTCTCGGGATATCTCGCTGCCAACGTTCCGAACGCAGGGGCGTGCCAAAGGGAGGTTCCAAAGCCGACTATTACTACTCCAGCAAGGAGGGTCCAGTAAACAGGAGATACACCAATGATGATGTATCCAGTTCCGACCATAAGCATTGAGGCAAGTAGGATCCATGCGATCTTCTTGCGGAACATATCGGTTAGGATGCCGGCAGGAATGTTGGCAATCCCCGATGAGATCGACTGTGCCGACGTCATGCCACCAATAGCAACATCACCAAGTCCGAGCGTTGATCGAATACTCGGAATCATCACCAACAGTGCGCCCTGCCCAAAGTGTTTTATACCATGACCTGCGGATAGTCCGTACATAAGACCGAGACCGGGGGGTTTTCTCTGGCTCAGACTATTGCTATCTGATTTCCCTACCGTAGTGGAAATATCTGCGGTGTCAGAATTGGCGGGTTGTATTGGGTCGATTTTATTAGGCAAGGCGGACGAAGTGTACGCCCTATAGATCAGATGCGGGCGTCCTTAGCTGGCAACTCTATCGAAAGTGTCATTGTCGATTTCAGGCATCCATATCAAATCAACTCTTTTTTGATCGATGGCTGGTTTGTTGTGAACGTTAATCAACGCAACAATCGCCGCTGCTGACTAAGCAAGTGCAGAGTAGAACCTCGCAGATTCAAACATTTGAGATTTTCGTTAACTAAATCCCCAGCCTTGCCTCAACTGCACCTAGGGCTTCGTCGATGATTGTGGTTAGGGTGTCGGTTTCATCAGCTGTGATCGTTAGTGGCGGAGCTATTGGGAGAATGTAGGCAGGGACGCGGATCCAGACACCTCTTTTTCGGAGTTCTTCCGTCAACATCGCGTTCACGCCGACCGACGAATCGAAGTGTTCCTTAGTTTCACGGTCTTTGACGAATTCGATTCCTTGAATCAGTCCCGCTCCTCGTACATCGCCGATAATAGTGTGCTTTTGTTGCATTTCTGCAAGCGACTCGCTGATCTGTTCGCCTCGTATGCGGGCGTTTTCTACCAAATTCTCTCGTTCCACGATTGCCAAATTGGCGAATGCTGCGGCAGCCCCACCAGGGTGGGCTGAATAGGTGTACATATGGGACCAGACCTTATCTGGTCCGCCCGCAAAAGCATCGGCTATCTTCTGGGTAGAGATCGACCCTCCCACAGGAAAGTAGCCGGACGTGATGCCCTTTGCAAACGACATTATGTCGGGAACAACGCCAACTAAGTCAGATCCGAACCAAGTGCCGAGTCTTCCAAATCCTGTAATAACTTCGTCGAAAATAAGCAATACGCCATACTTATCGCATATTTCACGAACCATAGGCCAGTAATTGGCGGGCGGAACGACGCCTCCGAGTGGCTGCGATACTGGCTCACCAATAACTGCCGACACTGAATCAGGTCCTTCGAACAGAATCGTCTTTTCTATCTCTAAAGCAGCCCGTTCTCCGTTTTCTTCGGCAGATGAGGATCCGTAAGTGTCGCGGTAGTAGTGTGGCTGCCCGACGGTTACGACGTTGGCTGGCTTTGGCTGATAGTCCGTACGAGGGAATCCGGGGTGCCCACCAAGCCACATGGTTCCGTAGGTAGATCCATGGTAAGAACCTTCTCGTGAAATGACCTTGTAGCGCCCTTTGTCGCCACGGCGAACGTGGTATGCCTGCGCCATTTTTAGGGACGATTCGTTCGCTTCAGATCCGCCTTGGCAAAAGAAGGTACGTGTTAGTTCGCCAGGTGCGATTTCTGCAAGTTTGGAGGCGAGCTGGATCGTTTTTGGGGTGGCGCCTGAGTAGACGTTCATGCTGATGGAGACGAGCTGGTCGTAGATTGCTTTGGCGATTTCTTCGCGACCGTGTCCAGCATTGCGGAAGTACATACCCGAAATGCCGTCAATGAATTTGTTGCCTTCGACGTCGGTTACATATATGCCTTCGGCGGATTCCATTAGGAGTGGACCACCCTCTTCAGCGAGAAGGGTGTGGTTTGTCATGCCGACGTGCATATGATCAAGTACGGCTTGTCGAAGAGCGGCTGGGTCGTTGGCGGCTGGGATTGGCATTGGATGTTGTATGAGGGCTGGCGGTTTTGGTTGACTAAGTTGAATTGGTGCTTATGCAGCGAATTGGGTTGGCGTGACGCCCATTATGGCGGCAAGTCCAGGGTCGTTGGGTTTGCCTTTATGGGTATTTACTCCGGAGGCGAATCCTTGGTCAATTTTCAATGCGTTGATTATTCCTTTTTCAGCGATGCTGATCAGGTACGGAAGTGTAGCGTTTGAAAGCGCTGCCGTGGCTGTTTTTGGGACAGCTCCTGGCATGTTAGCTACTGCGTAGTGGACTACTCCGTTCACGGTGTAGGTAGGGTTTTCGTAGGTTGTCGCATGGGTGGTTTCAAAGCAGCCCCCTTGATCTACAGCTACGTCTACGAGGACAGATCCTTGCTGCATTTTTGCAATTTGGTCTTGTTTAAGGAGGACAGGTGGTCGGCGACCAGGTGAGTAGACGGCTCCGATCACGACATCGGCGTTAATTGCTGATTCTTCAACTGAGTCTGTGGTTGACATTAAAGTTTTTAGACTATTGCAAAATTGTTCGTTGTTTGAAACGAACTGGTTGAGTCGGTTTTGGGTGTCGTTTATGAGTGTTACGTTCGCTCCGTTGGCGAGTGCGAGACGGGCTGAGTTTTGTCCGACCGTTCCGGCTCCAATGACTACGACTTCGGTTGCGGGTGCACCTTGAATGCGCGAAAGAAGCTTGCCGAGTCCGCCGTGTGCTCGTTGGAGGTGGTGTCCGGCGGCGTGAATGGCTAGCTGTCCAGCTATCGCGCTCATGGGAGCGAGAATCGGAAATCGAATGTCGGTATCAGTGACGGTTTCGTATGCGATTCCGAGTACGGATTTCTCAAGTAGTGTGTTCGCCAGCGGCAGATCAGCGGCGAGGTGGAGAAATGTGAAGAGTGCAGAGTCTTTTCGAATGAGGTCGTATTCAGATGACTGAGGCTCTTTGACCTTCACGATGAGGTCGGCAGTGCCCCAGACTTCGTCGGCGGTATTGGCTATTTGGCAGCCGGCTTTACGATATGCATCGTCGTTGTATCCGCTTCCGGTCCCGGCACAAGATTGTATTAGTACAGTTTGTTTACGAATTGTTAACTCGCGGGCACTTTCAGGCGTGAGGGCAATTCGGTGTTCACCGATTTTAGTTTCAGCTGGTATACCAAATATCATTTTTATTTTTTTCGTGCTAGTTATACGTAAATTTTGTGACCTAATTATATGTTCAAGAACGATGATTTGGCGTTAATTATGGCGCAGACGGTTTATGCAGATTCGGCTATCGATTGGGGTTGAATCACAGTGAGTTATGGATACTTTTAGTGTAATAACTCCTCTTTTTGGGTCGTTATGTGGTTGATGGTGATAGATTTTGTTG
>Ga0315326_10001012_pt1 | contig 14316 bp, 23 predicted proteins | sample M180m32315metaG_FD_203457 | JGI IMG/M metagenome (GOLD analysis project Ga0315326, IMG submission 203457) | Ammonia-oxidizing marine archaeal communities from Monterey Bay, California, United States - M1 80m 32315 | ecosystem: Environmental > Aquatic > Marine > Coastal | place: USA: California... | reverse complement strand
ATACGCGATGGACTTAAAACCCGTTTGGAAACCAGCACGGTTTTCATACAGGTAGCAGACACCGCGCCCGACACGGTTTCCCCGCCTTGTGCAATCGTACTGCCGGGAAGCCCTGTCGTGGAATACCATCAGGCGTTCGGTAACGGGTTGGAACGGTTTTCGTTCACGATCCTTGTTTTAGCGCAACGGTTCGACGTAAAAGCTAACCAAGATTTGATCGACGGTATGGTCAGCGGTTCTTCTAGCGTCCGCGCTCTCATTGAGGGTGACAGGACGTTGGGTGGCAACTGTTCAGATTGTCAGGTTACGTCAGCGTCTACCTATGGTGACGTATCAGTTAATGACACCGAATATCTCGGTATCGAATTTGAAGTGGAGGTGTACGCGTAATGGCGACCAAAAAGAAAGACTACACGGTGGTCGGGAACCATAATGTTATGGGACACGCACCGGGTGACAGCTTCTCAGCGGCTATGACCGATGAGCAAGAAGAACAACTAATAGAAGGCGGGCATATAAAGCCCGGAAAGGTGGCTGAATAATGGCCGAACTAATCGGGGGCGCAACTGCCACCATTACTATAAACAGCGTGGACTTATCAGACCACATAACGTCAGCTTCGTTGGAAATAGCCTACGAAGATGTTGAAACCACAGCTTTCGGGGATGCTGTACGCACCCGGATTGGTGGACTTGGCGACGCAACGTTAAACATGACATTCAACCAAGACTACGCATCCAGCGAAGTGGACGCGACGTTAAACGGTTTAGTAGGAGCAAGCACAGCGTTTGTTCTTAAACCAACCAGCGGCGCGGTGTCAGCTACGAACCCGTCTTATGCGGGTAATTGCATTGTTACCAGTTACACGCCTATATCCGCAGAGGTTGGCACTTTGGCAACCTTAAGCGTTTCATGGCCAGTAACAGGGGCGATAACACGCGCAACCAGCTAATAGCAGAAAAGGGGTCAAAAAATGGCTAATAGAGGAATGCGGTTCGACCTTCGGGTCGTTCACGACGAAGAAGAACGGCAAGTAACAGCCGGGCCAGCCACCATAGTCGCATTTGAACGAAAATGGGGCATGGGTTGGGGTAAAGCAATGCAGGACGTTCACGTTGAATTTCTTGCTTGGGTAGCTCACGACGCTTTACACAAAGCGGCATTATTAGGCAACGGGCCGGCTGTTAAACCGTTCGACGACTGGATTAATGGTCTTACTGACATTGAAATAGTCAACGAGGACGATTCAGCCCCTTTGGGTGGGACTCAGTAACAGTCAACATAGCGGCTTTAGCTGTGCGAACGGGGATCAGCCCCCGTGAACTGTTATTGAGCGAACCGGAAATTTTGGACGCAATGTGGCGGGTTATCGAAGCTGAAATAGATAACCGCAGGCAGGCTATGGAACAGGCGAAGGCTAGGCGATGACATCAGCTAAGAAATCTTTGCAACGCGATTCGCGTTTGAAACGTACGCTTTATTCTGATATCGAAATTTTCGGTTTGGAAGAACTACAGCGAGCTATGCGCGGTATGCCTAAACAAGTCCAAAAACAGGTCAAAAACGGCAACAAAGCGATAGCGAATCAGGTTGTTAAAAAGATGCGTTCCCGTGCTAGGGGAGTGTTTCACGCCCAGCAGTACGATCTTATTAGACCGTCAATTAAAGCAGTTCAGGGGCGCGTCCCGAAAATACGAATGGGCGGCAAGCGTGTAACTAGACCAAATATGCACGGACGTAAGACCCGTCCAGCGGGAGAAACCAGCCGGTATCCACCGTATGCAGGGGACATTGTTTACGGTGTCGAATTTGGTGGACGTAAAATCAAAAAAGGCGCATGGACTTACGCGAAAACAAAATCGGGAAAAGGGCGCAAATACTATGGTTCAACTAGACAATTCCCGCCTTGGAAAAAAGGCGGTTACGTCCTGTTCCCAACTATAAAACGCGAACACGAATTTATTAAAAAAACGTACACAAAAAACATTGAAAAAGCATTAAGCAAAAGGTTTTAGATGGCATCACCAACAAGAACGCTGACAGTAAACATAGTCGGTAGAACAGATTCAGTAGACAAAGCATTTAAGCGCGTTTCTAAAGGTTCTTCGCTGATGTCCGACAGGCTCGCGAAGGGTCTGAAAATAGGCGGTTTAGCTTTCGCGGCTTTAGGTGGCGCGGCTATAGCCGCCGCCCGGACACTAGGCCCGATGATTCAAAAAGCCGCCGATATTGAAGAATCCCTGTCTAAAAACAAGGTTTTATTTGGTGAAGCGTCCGTAGCTGTCGAAAAATGGTCTGAAAGAACCACGAAATCTCTTGGCATTTCACGCCGTGAAGCTTTGGAAGCTGTCGGGAACTTTGGTGCTTTAACACACGCTATGGGCATGTCGGGCGAAGAAGGCTCGAAAATGTCCATGCAGTTGGTGGATCTTGCCGCTGACATGGCATCATTCAACAATGCTTCCCCGGAGGAGACTTTAACGGCGATAGCGGCAGGGTTAAGAGGCGAAAACGAGCCTTTACGCCGGTTTGGTGTTCTGCTAGACGCGGCGACGTTGAAAACGAAAGCGTTAGAAAAAGGGCTTATCAGTAGCACTAAGGACGCTTTAACACCGCAAACGAAGGCTTTAGCGGCTTATTCGGAGATTTTAGGGCAGACAGAAGTTCAACAGGGCGATTTTCAGCGCACCAGCGACGGTTTAGCGAACCAGCAGAAACTTTTAGCGGCTACTTGGGACGATTTACAGGCAAGTATCGGCGAGAAACTGCGCCCCGCTTTAACTGCTTTTGTTGGTTTCTTAAACGACGAGGTTATGCCAGCTATAGCCCGTTTTGCTGACGATCCTTCAGTTAGAAACGCCGGTTTCGGAATAGGTGAAGTTCTTTTCGGAGCTATCGGCGAAGGAATGACCACCGAACAGAAAGAACAACAAGGCGATTGGTGGGATAATTTCATTGGCCCGACACCGGGAGCGACTTTACTTAAAATTGGTGCAGATTTCTTCGGCGGCTGGAAAGACGGTTGGGATGCCGCCGCTGTGCAAGCTGACATTCTCGCGGAAGTAAAACGAATAATGGACGAAATGGCTGTTATCTATGGGCAAGATTTCGCAGATAATTGGTTTAATGCTTTCAATCAACGTATGAACGGTTTCGATTTTGAAATACCCGACTTGGAAGATAAAACATTTGAGGAATTAAACCCGCAAGGCGCGGCAGACAAAATCAGGGACGACGCGGCTTTCTTTGAGGCTATGGGATTCTCACCGCCGACAACAGGGTTAACATCTTTAGACCCTTTAGAAACCCCTACTGGTATGCCAAACATTCCCGGTTTAGACCCAAGCACCAACATGCCGTTAATTACACCCGCTGAAATGGCGGCGCTCAACGCTTTTTTAACCGGTTCAGGTGCTATATCGCAAGAACAAGCGCAAGGGCCGGGAGCGCGTGGCAAATCGCCTATTATCGGCGACCCTAGGGCGGCGGCTTTCCAAGCCGCGGTAGGAGCAGGAGCGGCGCACGTGACAGTTAACATCAACGCCCCAGCGGTTACGCCCGACGAAGTTCAAACCGCTATAGTTAAGGGCTTCACAGACAATTCAGTCGGATTAAGCGACCTTTATTTCATCTAATGGCTACCGACACTTGGAACGTACAAATCTACTTAAACAGCGGTTGGCGTGACGTTACAGCTAACGTACGCGGAATCAACGTGCAGACAGGCAGGCAACGTGTCACAGATTCTTTCAGGGCTGGGCAATGCAGGGTTTCTTTAGATAACACAGGCAACGTTTACGGCCCGTTAGCTGGCGGTACTTACGGTTCCGCGCAATGGATTAACGCCGAAATTCGCGTATCGGTTAACATCAATTCGGCTTCTAACAACACCCCTATTTTCAGGGGAAGTATAGAGGACGTAGACACCCTGTATCCGAACAGTAAAGATTCCACGGTTATTGTGAAGGCTTTTGACGGTTTGTCGAAATTAGCTAAAACGGAGATAACAAACCACACTTTTTCTGCTGAAGTCGGTTCGACACGGTTCACGAACATGCTGAACCTGTCTACTGTGGACTATCCGGCGCAACCGGGTAGCCCTGACGCGTCTAACCCGAACGAAAGAAGCATAGAAACTTCTAGTATTTCAATGGCAGGCGCGACAGTAGCTCAAACAATGACGGTGGCGTACATGGAACGGCTGGCACAATCCGAGGACGGCGCTATTTACTGCGCGCACGGTAGCCCCGGTGGGGCGGCTGTAGGAGCGGCTGACAAAGGCAACGTTTTAACGTACAGGAAACGCAATTCTGTGGGTTCAGCTTCAGGTTTGACGTTCGGAGCGGGCGCGGGAACAGCGGCAACAGAACCCGAATTTACGAACATTACGACATCTTACGGAAACGAGCTTCTTTACACCAGGGGCGTTTACAACCGGGTAGGTGGCACCGTTCAAACATACGACGAACCTGTGTTCGGCCAACCAAATTACGGTATACGAACAATAGTTCGCCAAAACCTGTTAAACGCCAACGACTCAGACGTTGAATCAGCTATGAAAAGTTTTGTAGCGTTACATTCTGTGCCTGCGCTTCGGATAGCTTCTGTGGAATGCAAACCACGTGCTATGACCGACGCGCAAGCAGAGAAGGTAGCGAAACTATGTATTTTCGATTCGATGCGAACACAATTCCAACCAGCAGGCGCAAGCGCTGAAATGCTACAGGTTCTTCGCGTGGAATCAGTAACACACGAAGTGACACCAAGCGACTGGACTATGCGAATAGGAACCAGCGGAACGGGTGAAACGATCTTTTTAATAATCGATAGTGCAGATTACGGTATTATCGGAACTAACAAACAGGCACCATAAGGAAACAAAAATGGCTCAACAAACATTTTCGGGGGTACCCGGAGCATTCACCGCAGGGGAAGTTCTTTCAAGCTCTGACATGGAGTTGATACGCGACTATCTGATAGCCCAGATCAAAGAAGGCATGACAGGTGACACGGGCGAGATTCTCCCAATGATAATGGACTTAACAAACAATCGTATTGTTATGGACACGGGCGGGATCGAATTTTCGGACGGTACGACGCAAACCACAGCCGCAGGCGGCGGCGACATAACCGGAATAACGACAGCGGCAAATAGTGGGCTTGCGGGCGGTGCAACATCCGGGGCGCCTTCACTTTCCGCGGATGTTGATAACGCTACGGTAGCGGTGGGAACAACAGCCGATTACGTCCTGATCCAAGACGTTGACGATTCAGACGCTTTGAAGAAAAGCCTAGTTTCATCGTTTTTAACCGGTTACCTGCCGCTGGCAGGTGGAACGATGACAGGCCAAATAAATATGAATGATTCTTTATATTTTGGTGGCACTAACCAGCAGGTCGTGTGGGAAGGAACAACAGCCGACGCGCACGAAACCTTTTTACGAGCTACAGACCCGACAACAGCAGACCGGATAATAACTTTACCGGATTGCACCGGCACGGTTTTGACTACAGGCAACCCGAACGACAACATACTTACATTCAACGCGCAGACCGGCACCACCTACACCCTAGTGTTAACAGACGGCGGGAAAATGGTTACCAGTTCTAACGGGTCAGCGCAGACGATAACCGTACCGCCGAACAGTAGCGTTGCTTTCCCCGTGGGAACACAGATCATAGTTCAAAACTTGGGGTCGGCTAACGCGACACTAGCGGAAGGCTCAGGGGTAACGATCCAATCGAAAGACAGCAAGAAAGAAATAGACGGACAATACGCAGGTGCAACGCTCATTAAGACAGCTACCGACACTTGGTCGCTTATCGGGGCGCTTGCTTAATGTCGATTCTTCCCATAGATCACGGTATTTTCGCGAGTAGCGGTGCTGGTGGTGGCGCGCTTATTGCAACGGGTGGTACTGTTACTGATTACACAGAAAGCGGCACCAAGTACCGGAGCCATAAATTTACCAGTAGCAGTAATTTTGTTGTTTCTGCCGCTGGCGATGGTTTAGTAGACGTTCTTATAGTAGCCGGTGGTGGTACAGGTGGTCGTGGTGGTGGTTCACAGTACGGTACGGCGGGTGGAGGTGCTGGCGGTTTTCGCGCTCTTACGGGTCAGTCAGTTTCAGTAGCCACTTACTCAGTTTCAATCGGGGCAGGAGGCTCAGATCCCGGATGGGGATATAACGGCGCTAACGGTAGTAATTCATCTTTCGGTTCCGGTGGTGCAACGCTTACTAGTACGGGTGGTGGTCGTGGCGGCGCTTTCAATGCTTCCACTCCGGGTATGGCAGGCGGGTCGGGCGGTGGTTCCGGCTACGGAATAACCGTTGGTTCGGGCAACGCAGGCGGTTATTCACCCGTGGAGGGTTACGACGGACAGCCGGGCGGCTACGCGGCGGCGATTTACGCGTGGATTTACCACACCGGCGGCGGCGGTGGTGGCGCGAGCGCACTAGGGACTGTAGGATACTCCAACGGTTCTACTGGTGGTTATGGTGGAAACGGTGGGGCGGGTGGAACTAACACCTACTTCGACGGAACATCAGACGTGTACGCCGGAGGTGGAGGCGGTTCAGGAATGGTGCAGAACTGGGGAAGTCAAACTGTTAACGGCGGTTCGGGTGGCACCGGCGGAGGCGGTAATGGTGCTGGCCAAGCCGGTATATATGGTGGCGTTATAGGGGGTTCAGCAGGAACCGACGGGTTAGGCGGCGGCGGTGGTGGTGGCCCGCTCTCTGCGGCAACTTATGATGGAGGCGATGGGGTAGTTATAGTCCGCTACCCCTTCGAATGGTAAGGTTTAATGGCTTATTTCGCTGAAATAGACGACACAAATACCGTTATTAGAATGATCGTCGTAACAGACGAAGACGCACAACGAGGGGCAGAGTTTTTAAGTGACGATCTTGGGCTTGGTGGGACATGGATTCAAACAACGAAAGGCACCCGCGGGGGTGTTCATTACGGTTCAGATGGTGAACCTGACGGGCAAACGGCTTTAAGGTATAACACCGCTAATATAGGACACACCTACGACCCTATCGCTGACGCTTTTTACGGTTCCCAGCCTTACCCTTCTTGGGCTTTGGATTCAAATTTCGTTTGGCAACCACCAACTCCGATGCCCGATGACGAAAAGTCTTATGAATGGAACGAAGAAACAAAAACATGGGATGAACAGAAACCACCATGGGATGAAGAAGAATGACACACGTTGACGACATAGAGTTTTTAAACCAGTTTCGCGACGACGGCGACGAAAACATAACCCTGTTAGACCCTCTTTTATGTTGGAGGCTACGCAGAGCGTACGAGGACGACGAGCATTTACGCGACGTTTTACGCATCGAATCAGCGGTGCGCCCTAAATCTGAGCAAGAATACTTGTACGCAGGTTACAAATCGGGCAAAGCCGGTTTTAACCTAGCGGCTAACCCTGAGCGTGTTATAGGCACTTCAGGGGGTAACACTTGGTTCGGGTCGTATCACATGGAACAACCGTCCGGGTACGGTTACGCTGTAGATTTGACGCATCACGGGAAATCCACGTGGTCGCGTATCCATAAAACTTTAAGAGCTTGGGGATTACATAAAACAGTCCCTAGTGAAAACTGGCACCACCAGGCGCAAACTGTACGAGGTATTCTACCCGGCCCGATGCCGGATGACTGGCCAACTGAAAAGGAGGACATTATGACCCCCGAAATGGAAGAAAGATTCGACGATCTGAAAACTTGGGTTTTCAATTCAACGAAAATGATAAGGGAAGATTTGGAAAAACTAGGCGAAGTCATAGCCGAAGTTAAAAAGGAGTTAAAGAAATGAGAGAGTACCTAGATTTATTAGAACGTACTGTAATGACGTTCATTCAATGTTTCGCGGCTCTTATGGTAGCTAACGAAGCGAACATACTTTACAACATAGACACTTTAGAAGCCGCCACGTGCGGCGGTATGGCTTCAGCTTTAGCGGTGTTAAAAGGTTTCGCCACGCAGAAACTAAGCAAAGACAAAACACCCAGCGTCGTTGCTACAGCACCCGTTAAGAAAACACCAGCTAAGAAAGCCCCAGCCAAAAAGAAGTGAACGAGACAACCAGTTGGAAGCAATTTAAGATAAAAACCAACCTTGGGACGCTCGTTTCGGTTTTCATAGCTGTAGGGCTAATAATGTGGCAGTTGCTCGGAATAAAGGGCAACATTGATTCAAACAGCGAAAGTGTCCACAACCTGCAAATAGCTATAGAAGATTTGTCATACGCGACGGACTTAGCTAATCAGGTTTCAATGCGAACCGACCAGCTTTTCGACCAGTTAAACATGATCCAAGACCAGTCGCAGGACAGCGCTTTCGCGTGGGCTGATATTCAAATGCATTCACAGCAGATAAACGACCTGTCTTTCGACGTTGACGAACTGGAATGGCAGTTAGACGACGTTAAAATCCGTCAAGCTGAAAGCGGACATTTGAACGAACCTATATTCCAAGAAATAGACGGGCTTTGGAACGCTATCAACAATTTGGGTACGGGGGGTTTCGAAGAATGGGAATTTGACGACTTGGAAAACCGGATAGTTGCTGTGGAAACAACAGTATGGAACCAAGGCGACAGCGCTTGGGAAATAGACGAACTAGACACACGTTTAACCGTTCTTGAAACAACCCTATGGAACCAGCCGGATAACAGATGGGAGATAGACGAGCTTCTAAGGCGTGTGAACGAACTGGAATGGTTTACGTATGGATAAAACAACAAAACTTATAGCGGCTGTTACGGGTCTGCTGGTAGCGGTTGGTACTTTGATTGGTACTATCACGATCACGCTTGGCGGCGGTAACGACGACCAGTACAAGGGCGGTATGACTATCGTTCTGAACAGCCCCGAAGCTTACGAAGAATTTCTAAAAAACCATCCCGGTTAAAACAAAAAACCCCCTTGCGGGGGGCTTTTTTGCTTTAGAACTTGTTGTAGAAACAAGCCGAACAAAGCCAGTATTTGTTCTGTCGGATTTCCTCTGCTTCAGCTTCTGTCGGTTCCGTGCCTACAATTTCAACGGTTCTGATCGGCCCGTCGTCGCCACAATCGCGACAGTACGTATGTAAAGTTACTGTTTCACCCATTGACTATCTGCGCTACTTTCGTGTGGCTCATGTCTACAGCTTCTGCGATGTCTCGCAGGGTGTGGCCTCTGCGGTGCGCGTCGCGGATCAGTTTGTCTCGTAGTTCTTGCATGTGTTCCATTTTCTCAACATGCGACCTTAATTTACCTAACATTACGCCTCCTCACCTAATTGGTTCATCTTGTAGTTAAATTCAAATTCTAAACTTTTCTTGGCTTGGAGTGTTTCTCTGTAACTTGCCGCTGTCTTGTAATCAAATCAAAAGCCATTTGTAATTCTTCAATTTTCTTGGCTTGTACCATCATTTCTGTTTTTTGAGCCTTAACAAGGTATAGAAGTTCTTCTTTTGTCATTTCAGCCCATACTTTGTATATTTCTTCTGTTTTCATTGTGCCTCCTGTCGGCGTTTTGTTCATGTATTGATTTTGGCATATATATTTACAAGCTGTCAAGTTTATTTACAAAGTTTTTTAACATTTTTTTTAACCATCCACCACCACCGTATTAAACCGTTTTAATATCTAACCCAACAACAATGGAAGGACGGTTTCATGACAGGAAAACAGGACTACGAAGAAGTAAAGGACAGAATCCCACTATTTTGGGAGCTGTACCCTGAAGGGCGCATAGCCCCTAACCCCATGTCTGACCTATCAGACATAACCACAGTTATTTTCAGGTGCGATTTGTACGCACACAAAGACGACCCGACACCCTTTTCAACTGGGTGGGCTTTCGAAACGCAAGGCGTGGGCGGTATGGCTAACAAATACAGCCACGTTGAAAACTGTGAAACGTCAGCTATAGGCAGAGCGTTAGCGAACGCGAATCTTTACAACAAAAACAAACCACGCGCTTCAGTTTCAGAAATGCGGAAAGTTAAACGAAACGAAGAAGCAACAGAAGAACCATTCCCAGTAGACGAGAAGGAAGAAACCTTTTCCACTTCTGATCTGAAAGAACGGTTAAACGAACTGTCTGACGATCAGCAGGCTTCAGCAAAAAAATGGATAGCCCAAGATCTGCGGGGCGTAACAACAGCAGACGGGAAACTTCTATCGGAAGTGTCAGCGATTCAGCTAGCGCAACTAGAAGAAGTTTACCTAAAGATCACGCGGTAGCGAGAAGAACAGACCCGACTACAAGCCATGAAGCCGCTAAAAGCCTTGACGATCTCACAGGTTTACGCGCAGAGGTTTACGAACTTTTACGCGAACTTGGGCGAGCAACCGACGAGGAGTTACGCGACGCTTACCAGCGGAAACACCCCGAAAAGAAAACACCCGCATATTCGACGCTTGCTACCAGGCGCAACGAATTGGAACACGACTACGGTGTCGTGCAACCTGTCATCGTGGACGGCAAACAGCTTACTAAACCCAACCGGAGGGGTAATCAATGTCTCGTATGGCAGATAAAAGACGACACCCAAGCAACTACCCAAGAACCAACCCTGTTTCAGGAATCGTAACGGAGGCATCATGGCAACAAACCGTAAAAGAAGCCGCCGAGATGTTCGGCTGGTGGGTTTACCACACTCACGATTCAAGACATTCACAACCCGGTTTCCCCGACCTTGTGTTAATCAAACCACCGCGTGTAATGTTCATAGAGTTGAAAAGAGAGACAGGACAACTAACAATCGAACAACGTTACGTCATGGACATGCTTGGGGAATGTTCAGAAATAGAAACGCATATCGCTCGACCATCCGAATGGTCGCAAGTAGTGGAGTGGCTGTCGTAATGCTTTTAGCTTGCACAACCAAAACCCTGAACAGCGATCCTGTCTCGCTGTCAGGGTTGCCACTCCTCCATCAAAGATCGTCACCCGAGGCTGAGCAGATATTGTCAGACGAGCCTACGCCTCACAGCTATATAGAAATTGGCTCGATTGGAACACAGCAGACATCAACCACAACGTCTGCCCCTCGGGTGGCATTTCCTGTGGTGGTAACACCGACAACGACTACGGGGTCTATGTTGCCGGTTGTTACCACTACAATTCCAACGACGACAACAGGAAAAGTTTTCGATCCTGAAGTGGAGCAATGGCGCGATTTAGTGTCCGTTTATTTCAAATCAGGCGACGTTGAACGCGTTTTAGAGCTTATCTATTGTGAGAGTAGCGGCAATATGTACGCTCAGAACCCCAAAAAGACCCTTTACGGCTACGCTCAGGGGCTTTTACAACATATGACTAGTCTTTTTCCTACACGCGCGTTAGAAGCCAAATCAGCGGGTTACAACAATTACGGTGATGTTTGGAACCCGGCAGACAATTTGAGCGTAGGCGCATGGTTGCTTTACGAAACTAAACAAGGATGGAATCACTGGACATGCACAAAATTATTAAAATAACTTTAGGCGCGTTTCTTATCGTTTTAGGAAGCGCTATCGCGGCTACTGCACAGCTAACAATCGGCGAACCGGGTGAATTACCCACAGGCTACATTCATTTATCCCCAAGTGAAGTGGCTGAACGTGTGGACAACATGATAGAAGCTGGGGAAATCACTTCTGCTGGTTTAGTTCGCACAAAATCGGGGATTATCCTATCGGGTACACCTCATTCGTTGCTTATAGAAGCAGGCGTTTTCTATGAATACTATTCCGACTGTCGATACGACAAGGTTTACCGTTACGACGACCCTTACTGGGCTGAAGTGAAGGGCGCTTGGATGACTAACTGGCAATTTTGCCACATGCTCAACAGATGAGCCTTAAAGCAACTATTTGGGTTTGGGAACACTCCGAAACGACAGGCGCTACACGGCTAGTCCACTTGTGTTTAGCTGACAGGGCAGAAGAAAAAAGCCTATTAGGTAACACAATGGTCACTTTTCCAGCATCACGGGCGTTCATAGCGTCCCGGACGAGGCTATCTGTACGCCAAATCACACGCGCTATTACTGAACTAACCGAAAAAGGTTTAATAGCTCGCGCGAAAGGCGGTTACGGCACGACATCTTCACGTTTCCTACTCCAGTTCGACGACAACATAGGGGCGACAGGAAGTCCCTCAGGGGTGACAGAAAGTCCCGCTAGTAGTGACATAGTGTCGCCCTTAACAGGTACAGGGTTAAACAATAGGATTCAGAAAGAAAAAGAAGGAAAAATCTTCGCTTCAGGAACAGGCTGGTATTGATGCTTACACACGGTTCGTTCTGCACCGGGTACGGCGGTTTAGACATGGCGGTAGAACATTTTTACGACGCTGAAACCGTTTGGCATTCCGAAATAGATAAACATTGTTCACAGCTTCTAGAAAAACACGGTTACGAAAACAATTTGGGTGATTTAACGGAAATAAACTGGGAGGATGTGGAACCTGTGGACATTATGTCTGCTGGTTTCCCGTGCCAGCCATTTAGTCACGCAGGAAACAGAAAGGGCAATAATGATGAAAGAGCCATATTTCAATGGATCGCGGACGGCATCAGCGTTCTTCGACCCGGTGTCGTCGTGCTGGAAAACGTCGCAGGAATCCTTACTCTCGGAGGAACCAGCGTTATTGGAGCGCTTGCCGAAATCGGGTATGACGCAAAATGGGGTCTTGTACGAGCTTCCGAAGTTGGAACCTGCCATAGACGGGAAAGATGGTTCTGCATTGCTGAAAACAGTTCAGGGGTCGGAACAAACAAACGGGAGACCGGAACGATTTGTGAGAAGGGCAATTCAGAAAGACCAAGGGGGAAGGTTCGATTTAACGGATCAAATAGCGCATTTGTTCCCAACACCAGTAGTAAAATTGCTTTTGACTCCACAAGCGACAGAAGATCGTTACGGCAGACCGGAAAAATTCATAAATCGAAGTCACGACCAGTTAACGGATCAAATCGCGTACCTGTTCCCAACACCGCAGGCGTGGGATTCCAAGAACTTCGGCCCGAACGTGGACTGGGAGAAACGGAAACAGAAACACGCCGACTCAGTAGCTTCGGTGCTTATGAACCTGCGGTTAGAAGATGGGAAGAAACCTTGGGAAGAACAGCCCCTGTTCCCGTCGACGAACGAGGAATAAACAACAGTTTCGTTGAATGGATGATGGGACTACCCGAAAACCATGTGTGCAACCAAGGACTTTCGCGCACCGCTGAACTTAAAATGCTCGGAAACGGTGTCGTACCACAACAGGCCTTATTAGCTTTGGTGCTCTTAAATGAATGATCTTAAAGAAATGTTAACCCGCCTGTCAGCCTGCGCGCATCTAGTATCAGCAGAACTAGACGACCTAATCGTGTTAGCGTACGAAAAAAAAACAGGCGACACAGCCAAAGTCAAAGGCGGCGACGTTATCGACCTTACACTAGTAGGCGACGAACGAGCTAGAACAGCTCTACACGGAATAGAACGCTACGCGATGCCGTTATTAGAAAACTTAGACAACGCATTAAACCTGTTACACAGCGGTAAACAAGACCCAGCACCAAGAACACGTAAACAGATAACCAAAAAAGAATTAGAGGAAGCGTTGGAGAATCAGGCTAAACGAAAAGAACGAGGCGAATACACCCCGCATAGAACCTACCCGCAACCGGGGATCTACTAATGACAGAAGAAGCTAAAAAGTGGCTTAGGGAAGGAATGAAAAAAGGCTTTTGTTCTTATGAATGGTGCGAAACACACAACCCAATCGTATTAGTTGATAATAACGATAAATGTTTCGTAGTGGTGCAGATATTCGATTCGAAGGAAAAAGTATGAGATACCCCAACGAATGCCCACAATGCACCCAACCGTTACAACAAACACCAACAGGGCGAACAGCATGTAAATCATGCGGGTACTTGCAATCAGACGAAAAAAAATGTACGTTTATGGAAGGCTGGAAACAATATGCGAAAAGTCATATGTTTAGAATCAGGATGCGGAGAGCTAACAACCAACCCATCCAAGTGCGACGAACACTCACCGGGAAAATACACAGGGTTAAACGGCTTACCGAAATCAACATACGGCAACCAATGGCGCAAGCTCTCAGAACGGTTAAGGAAACAACAGCCGTGGTGTACGATGTGCGGTTACGATCAGGACTTAACAGTAGACCACGTTATCCCCGGTACGATAGCCGGTGGACTCATTGTGTTATGTCGTTCATGCAATTCGCGCAAATCATCAAGAGACAAGAAGCTACGCCAAACCGTAGGGGAACTATCGAAGCCCGTTTTTTGAGGGGGATCTACACGAC
>Ga0315326_10001011_pt1 | contig 14325 bp, 8 predicted proteins | sample M180m32315metaG_FD_203457 | JGI IMG/M metagenome (GOLD analysis project Ga0315326, IMG submission 203457) | Ammonia-oxidizing marine archaeal communities from Monterey Bay, California, United States - M1 80m 32315 | ecosystem: Environmental > Aquatic > Marine > Coastal | place: USA: California... | reverse complement strand
TTCTACTAAATCCGCCCCTGGTCCAAGTGCTTTTTCAAGCATAAAAGATGCTGTTCCTTTGGCTACATCGGAGAATATCCAAAGCCCTCTCTGCATCAAGAAATATGCTACAAAGAGAGTAATCCAAAAATAAAACATTGTTGATAAAATTGTATCCATAATAATCCCCTCACTCACTTGTGGCCTCTAATAGCAATCGCCCTAATATTGCAAAAATTCCAATCATAGTTCCTAGAATAAAGAACCATATTCCTGAATCAAATACGCCTTTGAATACTGGCATCAAATCTGAAATAACTGGTAAATCTTGACCAGGGTAAAGAATGCTATAAAGCACTAAAAACGATAACGATAAAACTAGCCCTAGGACTATGAAAACCCATGAACCGGAAGGTTCTTTTTCGCCTTGAAGAAAAACATCTACTGAATCTATTGTATTAGTTGACATGGCTACACCTCTAATGGTTCCCGTTAGGAATATTACTACCACCGGATATCCACCCTTAAGTATTAGCCGAGAGAGTAGTTCCTAGATATCTAAGGTGCACGTACCATGTCAACTCTAGAGAGTCTTCTATCGCGACCCTGTCCCAAAGGCGATGGTAACGATAAATCATTACTAATCTCTGTCCTCCAGACTTTTTTGCAATCACAATCAAGACCTTTGAACTCTCTTAAATCACGAGATACAGAATACCTTTCAATAGCTGCTACTACTTCAGCATCGCATTTTTTACAATTATGTGCTCCCCTAATTCTTCCACCTGCCGTGGGATGAACTATTGTTCGGCAATCAGAATTAACAATCTCATCATGAGTTCTTTCAATCATTTCAACTAGAGACCATAACCAAGGCGGCCTATATTCCCTATTACGGAATATTCGGTCAACAACTGTGTTCTTTTGAATATTCATTGGATTTATCGATACCTCGTCTGAAAGTGGCGCTACTTCTTTTAGCCATTCACAAGTTAAGTTAAGTGCATCCCCTTCAGACATAAAGGGTGGTTTGAATAATAGATATGTTTTGACACGTAATCCAGCATCTCTCAAATCAGAAACTGATTTTCTCCATGTTTTAGTAGAGAACCCTTTGTTACAGTGAAAACGTAGTACAGTGTCATCATACGCCTCTAAGCCAATAGCAACAGTACAACCAGGATGTCTTTCTGCAACCCATGAAAGCTTCTCAGGACTGCATAAATGTGCTTGAGCTTCTACGATCAATTCTAAGCCCCGTTCATGAGTTTCCTTAAGCACCATCTCTTGCCATTCGGGAGGATTTTCTCTATCTTCGAAAAATGTGCCTGAAGTATACACTTTGACCATCTTGCAACCTTTGAAATCATCTGTTTGCCTCTTGGCTTCTTCCCATTGGGCAAATAAGTCATCAGCAGAAACATCATCTCTAACATCATTAAAATAACCACAAAATGTGCATCCTGATTTCCACCACCAGACGCATCCTTTAGTTCTTAATATGACAGTGGCGGCGGTACAAGGTGTTCCATCTTGTAGCATTTCAGGAGTTTTATAGACTGTTGCTGGCTTGGTAGCGTCCCAAGATTCTCTACGGGATATTGATTGTGGAGTATTTTCTGGAGCCTTCACTAAATGATGAACTTTGACGGCTTTTTTGCCATCTCCAAGTATCCCAGAAGCCCCTCCCATAGCCCTTCGGTTAGTTTCTTTCTCTTGATACTGCCGTCGACGAAAACATATTGGGAGATTAGTTCTAGGACAATACATTGGTGTGCCCATGAAGTCATTCACAATCGTTCAAAATCTTTTGACAGCTCTAGTAATTCCGTTCCTTGCTATTATTGTTGGATTATCATCAATACCTGGGAGTTATATTTTCTATGAAATTTTACACCTTGTAGAGTTAAATTCTGCAACTGATCAATTCTTACAATCAGATGAATATGCCCTAGAGAAATATGCAATTACTGGAATTGCTGCTGGAATGGGCATAATGGCCTGGGGCATTACTTTAGTGATTATTTCCGGACTACTGGGGGGTTTATTCAGGCCTAGACTAGAACCCGGTCGCTATCCATTACGATCATTTTTAACAATCCAATGGGCTTGGTCTATGGTGTTTCATAGAATTGCTCTTTTCTTCTTACCATTCTTAGTTCCTTCATTCATAGGTAACACGTACTATTGGTTATCAGGTGCTAAATTAGGAAAGGGAGTGCAAATAAATTCAGCACATCTAAATGACGCCGGATCAGTAACTTTAGGCGATAGAGTGGTTATAGGAGGTAAAGCGATAATTAATGCTCACCTTACAGAGAAAGGGGAATTAGTAATGGCTCCTGTCTCTATTGGAAATGATGCGCTAATTGGAATGGGCTCGGTTATTCAACCAGGTTGTACTATTGGAAATGGAGCGGTTGTAGCTTCACGAGCGGTCGTCCCTAAGTGGACGAATATTCCTGAAGGAGAAGTGTGGGCAGGAATACCTGCAAGATGCATAAAACTGGCAGATGGGTCTAAACCAGAGTAATCAATCTTCGGATTCTTCGGATTCTTCCGACATTTCTTGAGCGTGTACTACTGCTTCCTCAGCTGAATCAAGTGCTTCATCCATTCGAGATTTGAATGTATCTTGTTTCTTTGCGAACTCTGCACTCTTTTCTATTGCAGAGTCAATCATCTCATAACGGGTTTGAATAGCTTGATTCAGGTTTTCGAATAGTTTCATATGTTGAACATACCAATCGTCTCTTGCTGTAAGTTCTACTTGAGCAGTCTGAAGTGCCTCATCAAGCTCTTCTGCTACTTCAAAAACACGTCCTAATCTAGCCTTTTCACGAGTGTACATTTCTTCTGTTTTCTCTAATTTAGGCTCTAGATGTTTGATTCTTGTAGAAGATTTAGCGCCATCCATTTCCATCTCATGGATTCTATTGTCTTTATCTGAAAGTAAAGATTCCATACCCTCTCTTTCTATTTCTTTATCAATTGCTTCTTTTTCTAGGACTTCTATAATTGCATTTTTCTCCTCGAGCTCTTGTTCAGCTTTACGATATGCTACATATAATTTCTCTAGACGATCTTGCTCCTCGACTAATCTTTCTTCGAGTTGTTTAATACGAATTTCTGGCGTTATTGAGCCGCCTTCATCATCAGTCATTGGATACCCTCGCTTATCTCGAGTCATATCTTCGCTTTAACTTCGGCGGATTCTTTGGCTAAGAATCGTATTATTCTAATCTATTTACTTTGATACTGCTGCAATTGTTGCAGAAAGTACTGCGGTCAGTCTTTTTGATGATGGAATATGTAACTTTTCATCTGGACCATGAGCATTATTTCCTGGACCGCCCGTTCCTGTACAAAGAAATTGTGCATTAGGATATTTTTCTTGCATCATTGCCATGAAAGGAATGGTTCCGCCAACCCATGTAGCCATAGGAGGTAAACCAGTTACATGATTAGACGCATCAAGAAGTGCCTCTGCCAACTTACCATCCATTGCTGGAGCATGGAAACCATCAGCTGCAGCATCAGGAGTATACTCGACTTTTGCACCGTAAGGTGGACTTTGCTCGAATTTCTCTTTTAGAATGACATCTATCTCTTCTGCGTTAACGCCTGGAGGTATTCTGAAACTCAACTTCAAATCAGTATTCGTACGAAGAACGTTTCCTGCTGTTTGAGTTGGGGGTATTCCATCGGCTCCGATTACTGACATCGCAGGTCTCCAATTCATATCAAGAAGAATCTCAGCGGCCCCCTCATTTTGAGGCCTGAGGCCGTCTACAACGGGTAATTGAGACCATAGTTCATCTCCCAGTAAATTACCTAATTGTTCTGCTTCTTTTCTAACTTTACTACTAATCTCAACATGCATTTCAGGTATCAAGATATCTCCTGTTTGAGAATCTTCAACTCTATCAAGTAATATTCTTTGAACTCTAAATGAAGAGGGAATTACTCCACCTGACATTCCTGAATGAACTCCTTCATTAGATACTTTAACTGAAAGATTTCCAGCAACTAAACCTCTTAATGCCTCAGTAACCCAAATGTGTTCATAATCAGGACCTCCACTGTCAAGAACGACTATTAGATTCGGATCGCCTAATTCATCAGTTAATGCATCAAGATATGGAGGTAAATCATATGATCCGGATTCTTCGCAAGTTTCTATAAGGAAATGAGAACGTGGGTAAGGAACCCCTTGTTCTTGTAACATCTTTAGTGCAGTTACACACAAATAACCGCCATAACCATCATCTAAAGCACCTCTACCAAAAAGCCAAGGTTCTCTACGAACTGCTTTGAGAGGATGGAGCCCCTCTGACCAAAGATTTGCTCGCGATGGTTGTTTATCTAAATGAGAATAAAATATAACTTCTCCAGGTCCGGTTCCTTCTACAGTTACCAATAGCACTGGTGTCCTTCCATCTATCCTATGAATTTGATAAGTCATCCCATCTAATTCTTGATTTACTAACCACTTTGAAAATAAAGCGATCGCTGAATCAAGCTCTCCTTTATTTTCCCAATCGGGCTCAAAGCCTGGAGAAAGCGCCTCAATTTCAATAAATTCGCTTAAACTTGGAAGAATTGAAGTTTCCCATAACTCATCTGCCCTCTCAATTAGCCTATCTAAGTCTACAGACATGATACCTTGTTAGGTAGCATAGTCTTTGAATCTTTGATTTAGAGGTCCTGCGTTAATGGCCCACAAATTGGAAAAGGTTCTCGATGAAATGGACATGATAAACAGGGTTCTGATTCCTCAACCGAGAGAGGCGGATGGTTTTCGATTACATCTCTAGGGTCTAGAGAAATTTTAGCCGCTTGAGTTAAAATTTCATCTAACTCAGTACTCGCTTCTTCAAACATTTCTTCGGGATATTCTACTAATCGCCCGGTAACTCCAATCCATATTGCAGGACGTAGAACTTTCCTAGGAGATTTTCTTTTACTTTCCATTTTTTGTAATGCCCTATGGTAGATGACTAACTGCATACGATGATGGTGTAAAATTTGATATTCGGAGATACAAGATGGCTCATAGGCATCTTCGCCAAAACTTTCCAATAATCCATTGGAATCATTTGAATATAATTTATTTGCTTCTTCTGTTTTCAAATCGATTGGCCTTATACAAGGCCCATCTACACTAATAGTACATAGAACGAGATCAATTAAACCATCCATTACAACAGATGTTTTTTCAATTTGAGAAAGAGGAACTTCCCCCTCGGGAGTCCAACGAGCCATGAATAAGTCATTTGTAGATACATCAAACGATATGTGAAATGGCATTTCAGTCCTCAAACCTTCAACTTTTACACCATCTATTTGTTCCCCTGAAACAAGGCGTCCAAGTTTCCCACTAGATAACCTTTCAATCATTCTATTAACTAATGGACTAATTCCAGATGAATCCATACTAGATGGAAGTATCTCTTTGTATACATCATCATGAATAGTAGTATTCATTAAATTATTGGGACTTTTCTTAATCCATAAATCAGGTAAAGATGGAGATTCGGGATCAATTTGTCCAGGATTGGGTATCCCGATTTCAACAATCCTATGAATCACATTGCCGAAGGTCGCTGAGTCTATTCCGCCAGGAAGATAGGATGGTTTTTTGTTATTCATTTCAGAAATAATTGGATTAGATGAAATTCCAGCTCTAGTTTCTATCCAATGACGACGAGAGCACTGACTTAATATCGAAAGACGACTAGGCTGAATCTTCACTACCGACAAGGAATCTTTGCGTGATTTATTATTACGTATTTGTATATTAGAAGAATCTTTTGCAGCATTATGTTTACGTTCGATTTTTTGTAATGGAGTAAGGAGCATGTCGGGAGTAGATGTGCCAAAATTAAAGCAATCAGGGTGATGAAGAATAGTAATTCCAGGTAACATGGTATTTCCAATAAAAGAATTAATTTGAAGACTAAATGGGTCAAGATGGAAATTAAAATCTAAATTCTCCGGTGAATTAGAGATTCCGATGGGGGAAAAATTAGAATCTCTATGCCACGGAGAATCACTGTTCCCTGAACTATATGATTTCTGACGTAATGATTCTAGCCACATTTGTCCGAGTTGAGGAATTGGAGTTTGATATTTCCATGGCACTGATAGATAAGATTCTTCGACGCTTGGATCATTGTCTTGCCAAGTTGTTCCTGGGGGTGAACCGACTAAAATTAATTTTTTCTTCGCTCTCGTTGCACCGACATAAAACAGTCGACGGGCCTCTGCATCTGTTCTAGCCTGATAGAGCCTTTTCGTATGCAACCAAGATGCAGGGACGAATAGGTCATCGTCTCCCCAAGGTTTTGGATTTCCTGCAAAAAGTTCTGGACTAACCATTACTCGGGAACGAGAATCTTGATTGGTCGTAGTTTGTGCTCTAGAAAAAATATTTACAAGAAAAACAATACTAGACTCTAATCCTTTAGATTTATGAATTGACATAATTTTAACCGAGTTATCAGAAGTTATTTTTGTATCTTCAATGGAAGAAGAGACACGTTCACTGAATTCTCTCAAGCGATTTGCAATTACCATTATGTCGCCTCCTACTTCTGAACTTAGAATATCAATTAGTTCCAAAAACTTCTCGACATTGTTCAAAGAAATACGGTCTGAAAATGTGAGGAAAAGGTCAGAGTTGTCAATAGTATCCTCGAGTAGTTGGTTGATTTGACCTCTCTTTGAAAGTTCAATCCAGCGATTAACAAGAGATTTCTGCCTATTATTGATAGTCATATCTAATAAACGCTCAAGTAAATTTTCTGAACTATCTGATTTTCGAATGAAATTATCTAACTGCTCGTCATTAAATCCGATTAAACATGACCTGGCGACCCAAGAGGCATGGTGACGATTGAAAGGACGGGCTAAAAATTGAATTAGTCCGTTCAAAGTATGGGCTGCAGGGTGATTTAATACATCATCTTCTTTATCTGACTGAACGGCTATACCGAAGTCTTCTAAATAACCAACTAATAAGTTACCTATTTCATTACGAGTAGGTAGTAAAACCATTATTTCACCTGGCGATACTTCTGGTTCAGCAGGCAATATATTTTCACCTATTTCTTGAGAACTTGCTCTAACTCTAATTGATTTGCCTTCTATTAAATTCTTTATTCTTAAAGCAATCATTAACGCCTGTCTTTCATGAGATGTAGATGAACTGATATTGAAGGGATCGATGTATTGATTTAGATCTGATGAAGGATCTCCCGATATTTTAGTATCTACAGGGCAAATCCACTCAATAGAGCCAGATAAATTATTATTTGGAGATAGAAGTTGAGTATCGGCATAGAAATTCGCATTAGAAATTTTTCTATGACGGGGAGAAAATATATCTTTCCACCATTCATTCATCAGTTCGAGAAGCCCTGCATCTGTTCTGTAATTGATTTTAAGTGAAATTACGCCCTCTTTACGCAGTTTAATTTCTTCTGATGAAGGAGCTTCTTGTTCATCATAATGTTCAAAGTCTACCCAATTATCTAAATCTTGTCCGCCTCTCTCAAGATGCTTACTCGCTCTTGAAATTGTGAGATGATTGGCGTTTCGCGGATCTCTACTTTTATTTTCTTTTCTTAATGGAGGGGAATCGGTAAGAAGTTTAATACTGGCAAATTCATGCTTATTGATGTCTCGTAAATAACGAGAATATAATCTAAATCCTCCGACTTCAGCCTGCCTAAATGAATAGATACTTTGCTTAATATCTCCAACATAACAAATTGTAGGTTGCCAAGGAGTGTCAGGTTGATTAATTTCATTATCATTAAAGTGTCTTTCACCCCATAATCTGGATAGAATTTGCCATTGGAGTGTAGAATTATCTTGAGCTTCATCAATTACAAAGGCGCGATATCTTCGACGAATCTTTCTCAATAATTCAAATCTATATTCAATATCTCTACGAATTTCTTGGAGGTGTGAAAAGGATTCTCCGGCAAGGCTCGGTGTTTCTTCAAGCTGTTTTAATCTATCAAAGGCCAAGTGTATGTGATTATCATCCCATGGTGTCGAAGTATTTGCATTGTCAAGTGCATCAATAATTGACTGATGATAAAAACTTCTACAGTTTTCAGGACAGCGCGATAGTAGTAAATCCCTCACTAAATCCCTAGTATCTGAGAAATCATGAAGTTCATCAATCTGTTTTAACTTACTAAGAATCCTAAGAAATCCGGATAAGACTGTTCTCAAATCATCAAGATGCTCGGCTTCCTGTTCAATGCTAAACCGATATACTACTTTCTCATCATATGGTGCTTTATTTGGTAAAACAGTACCTACATTAACAACGCCTGGGAGCCAATTGGGTGGAGTAAATGGAATTGGAGTGGGGTCTACTAACATCATAATTTTTGTATAATGTAATATCGCTTCTGCTTCATTAGATCTCCATAAAGATCTGAAATTATCAACAATAGGCAATAAATTTGTATTCAGTTCCCTCACATTGCCAATTCCCTTTTCCCAAGAGTCTTTATCGGGAAGGCTAGTTTTCTTTTTACCGCTGAAGAATGTGAGATCATTTTCTTTAGTACTCAGCATTTTAATTATTGAAGAACGTGATGCAGTACAGTGGATTACGTGACTAAGCCAAACTAATTTTTCAGATATATCAGTATCAGGAAGATTTTGAGAAAGAAAATCTAAGCAAGACATACGAGTATTGGGGCCCCATTGCCCACCATATGCTACAATATTATTCTTGATATATTGGCAATAATTATCTATAGAATCTCTAATTTCCTTGTTAAAATTATCTAGACTAACTTCATCTATTGATTCTAGTAATTTTTCTTTCAAAAGAATTGGACTTATACTTCGGCCATCTTCGGTTAAATTCTCTATAGCCTCATCGAGAAATAGTGATTTCTCAGAAAGATTACGGATTACCCCCATAGCTCTACGGCGGCTAGAATAATAATTCTGAATTCTATCTCTAGATGATATTAATTTTTCAACATCTTCAGGGTAAATACCGGCATCAACTGCTACACTGAGAGGATATGAGGGTAATCTCCAAAGTGTATTTAATGCCGAATCTTTCAATGTTATTCTTTCAGAAGTTGTCATCTGTTGATGACTGAGAGAGTTTCCAAGAATTCCTTTATACGGGGCTATCAATTGAGTGAAAAACGAGTCTATTGTCCCTATAGGTGCATCATCTAAAAGATACAGGAATTGTTCGCTCAAGCCGGCTCTCAATATCCTTGGATCGGACATATTTTCTCCATCACTATGTTTAGAACCTAGGCTTAAATTAACTAATTTCCTCCTAAGTCTATCTCGCATTTCATCAGCGGCTTTGGTGGTGAATGTTAACAAAACAACTTCGCTAGGAAGTAGTCCCTTATGATTTTCTAAGTCTATCCTATTTTTTGGTTCTGTAGAAATTAATCCACTCGCTAATTTAGAGGGTCTCTCGGGTGTAGGTAGTATTCGAGTAGCCCTCTGATCAGCAGACAAGTAATGCTCGATTACTCTATCGATTATAGTTCGAGTTTTACCGGTACCTGCACCAGCATCGATAACTATGTGTGAATCTATATTCAGAGCCAGGCGTTGAGCAATATTATGACTCATTGAGGAGTTTTTATTATCTTCGAAATCGCCTGACATTAGAAACTGGCCTCCATTCTTACATCACAAATATTTCTTACTTTACAGAATTTACATGACCCTTGGGGTATGGGGTGGAAATATCCATTATCTGCATTATTTGAGATATTTAATGCAGTAGAAATTCTTGAGGCAAGCCATGCCCTAAATGGGTCACTTTGAGGATTAGAATCTTCATTAAAGAAACGGTATTTGTCATGAGTTATCGTAGTTTTTTCACCTATTTTATCAATGGATTTAGTATGATTTCCATACAACGTTTCGACATAATGTGTTGTTTTCTGTCCAAGAATAGAAATTCCTACACCGACCACTAAGTCGCCAGGATTCTCCAGTTCCCATGCTCTAGCATAAAGAGCTAATTGTAACTCTTGAAGAATTCCTTTTTTGTGACGATTAGATAAGTCACTGGATTTCGTTTTCTCAGAAGTTTTCAAATCTCTAATTACAACGAGGCGACGAGGTTTCCATTCAGAATTATATAATTCTAATGGGGCAATATCTTTACTACCATTTTCATTAACCCATATTTTTTCATTATTAATCATAAAAGGAATAATATCTACTCTATCTATTGAACCCTTGATTAAAATTGGTGAAAGTTCTTTACCATTAGGCATCGTAAGTTCTTTAGAAAGTTCTAAATTTAGTCTATCAAATTTCCATTCAAATACTATAGGTACGGAATTTGATAATTCTGATTTTTCCGACTGAATCATCTCACCCAACCTGCCCGAAAGAGAGATTGGTTGAGGGTTTGCAAGCCAATTTTCCCACTCAATTGTTGACATTCCGCTCATCATCCTAAGCATGTTTTTTGATACAGAATCTGTTCTAGTTAACCATGGAGCCAGATTATCCATATTATGAAGTCCTTTTGCCATGAGATGTTCATCAGATACTCCACAATTAGCTAAATTAGACGGTTCTTCTAAATTATTAATTTCCCTAACTATACCTAATTTAAATTCTAAAACATCGCATAATAAGTCATAATGTAGTTGATGGAAAAATGAACCGTGGACTCTTGAGTCAAGTCCTTCATCAAGAGATGATTCTTCAATACCTGCTTTAATTCCATGAGTAAGCCAGCCTCGACGAGGACAAATTAGCCAGTCTTGTAGAGTTGTAGGAGACCATATGATTTTTCCTAACTCTGTGTCAAATGAGTGCCCATTTCTCTTATCACTAACTAATACACCAGTAGATTCAGGAGAAAATGGCCGGGGATCAACTGTTGGAGTAATGAATAATTTCCCACTCCAATCCTGTGTTCCCGAATATACTGGCCATCTTTTATTGAAACGAGGCCATTCTACACCATCAGGGAATTTTTTCGGCTTCTTTTTCCATAAATGTGAGGGAGTGAATTGAAATATTTTTCCTCTATTATCATCTGAAATATAGCCATCAATATCTGCTTCTTTTGGTTGACGTCGTTCACGATCTCTTTGAAGACCAAGCTCATGAGATATTGTAATCGCATCTCTGTTAATAGGTGAAAGCATAGGGCCGGTATTATTTTCCAAAGATTTCCCATCTTTCTGACGTAAAAGTTTGGGAATAAAGAGATCAGATGATTCTAAATCAAATACTTCTGATATATCTTCACAATCATTTTCTAGAACCCATTCGCTAATAGGTGCAGCGGCTGGAGTTGATTCATCGCTACTCGGATCAAGAATTATCACTTCGGGTGAACAATTGAAAATATGTTCACGTATATGACGGGCGTTTCTCACGGGACTATCTGCTCTCAGAAGATTATACTTATTTCTTTCCTCATCACCTAAAAAATGCATCTTTGGGACCTTCAAGTTCCAAGATTGTGAAGAAATATTAGCTAAAATTATCATATCGGATGTACAACCTAGTACTTTGTCAACAGGTAGTACTCTTAACCTACTTCTTGTTTTATTAGACGTGACAAATGTTTCAATATTATTCATTAGATTTGAGATTTCTTCCACCCAATTTGAAGAAATATTCTTCTGATTTAATAGATTTTGAGTTTTTCTAAGTTTGTCTACTTCTGTCCATATATTTTGTATTACTCCTGCAGAAGAACAGGATAACCCATCTAATTTCTCTATGCTAGAATTTTCCTTAGATAATTTAAGAGTCTCTAAAAGCCATTGATCACCAGACTTAGTGACCTCTGGCAATGGAAGTGGTTGATCCGATAAAAGCCCCTTTGCCGGTTGGATCTTTTTGACAACTTGTTGATCTGATTTACTGAGGATGGGGTAAAGCCATTGAGATAAGCAAAGTAACCACCACAAAGTTTCTTCTTGCTTTCTCACTCTTTCTAAATCAGAAAGTTTCGTTTTTTCATCAATCTTAATATTTGTTCGAGATAGGTTATTTATCCATCTCTCTAAAGCCCCTGGTCCACCAAGAATGTGATTTTCCATGGAAACTTTATTGAGAATTTCAACATCTGGAATTGGTAGTAAATTATCGTCAAAGGGGTGTTTTGACACTTCTGGAAATAGATTAATTGTTTTTTGTAGAGATATTGCTCGAAGATTTAATAATGAAAACGAATCAGAATCATGGCCTAATTTAAGATATTTATTTATCCAATAACCCAATGGGTGATTTTTGATATTGATAGAAACTGGATTAATTGGAATTCCTAGGTTTTTAAGCCCTAAGTTCCATTTTGTTACATTATTATAATAATCTGGATCAACAATTATTATTCTTGAATCAGAAGTGGAATCTAATTTTTCATGGGCAAAAGAAAGAGCGGCATTGAAAGACTCATTTTCCTCTTTGATCAATACTCTTCGTAATCTATTTAGTTGCATATCTTTCAAATTATCGAGTTTGTGTTGAGGCACCCAACTTGGAAGTTTAGATTCATCTTTTATTGGATAATTATCTAATAATAATAACCCATGTTCACCTTTACGAAAGTTACCTTTGTTCGCTAATTGATGAATAGGACAATGGTAAGAAACAGAAGAAATGAAATTTTTATGTGCCTTGGAAGTTATAGGCGAGTGGTTTAACATTATTATTCCATCAATTCCTATTAACGAAAACGGCTTCTGGTTTTTTCCTAAATGAGTGACAAGGCGACTGGCTAGAAAATCTGGATACGTAAAATTCATTTCTATCTCTAGAGAAGTCAAAATTTTACTTAATGTAGGAATACCGGGGCCTTGCCAAGTAGATGTATCAATATTTTCTGAAGAAAGAAATTTGTGTAACTTAAGGAGAGCCTTAGTCTTACCATACCCCCAATGCATTGTGGGCAAGGGATTGATTAAGGGAAATGCCAAGTTTGTCGATTCTTTAACGCATTCTTCATGAATTATTGAATCAAAATAAGGTGCATTCTTGAATAATTGTGGCATTCTAAAATCATTCATTATTGATATCATTAATGAATTAACAGTATGATGTAAATTTCGATTAATGACATACCCCTCTGAGGCGATTTTTGAAAGTATTTCTAATCTTGACTCATCATTAGGGTACAAAATTAATAGTTTTGGAAGGCCCCCTTTCGAATATGGAATTGGATTCGAAATTTCGGAAATTATGTGTTCATATAACCAATCAGGGAACTGCCCCGGAGATATCTCTTCATTGGTAATACTCATACTATGGCTACTCAAGTTAACTCCTCCGAGTATTAATCATGATAACGAGGGTTTTTGAACCCGACGATATAACAATGTCTAAATTACATTGTTGATCTATTTTTTTGAGAATGTAATGCAGCAACAAAAAGTGAAATAAGAACAATCAAATTAGGAAATGGGAGAGCGCTGAATGCACCACTGTCCTCATTATAATGCCAATCGAATACTAGCACCACACTCAAGTCAGTACCATCATAAGCGGGATTATAATCTACTAGAATTTCACCTTCTTGAGAAGGTAAATCCACGATATCCCTTAGAATATTATGATAATATTCTTCTCCATTACCACCTTCAGGGAAATAACCTACTTCTTCAATGAAGAAGAGCTTCGGGCTTATTGTATATGATTCAGACAATGAGGGAGTAGAAATATTCCAAGAAAATCTATCAGAGTCTGATTCATTAAACCAATTTAATGTTGCAGAAAAATCCGAGTAATCTACAGATGGTTTCGCGTCAAAAGATATCTGATAATCGGTATCTAAAGAGTCTGAAAAGAATGTTGTCCCAACATGAAGCCTCTCGCCATCAAATACGTTTGATGGAGCAATACGTTCGAGATCACCTGCTATATCTGAAGATCTGCCATATCTATCGACCCATCTATCATCGGTTTCTTGTGAACCAAACGGGTCTTGTACTTCTGCGATAAAACGGTGATAATGTATCTGCATTATACTTTCATTATCTGGAATAATTAGAGAATTTGTTATCTTCTCAGTTCTCACACAATTTGTACACCAAGTAGCAGTATATACCTCAATTAGGTGGGGCCATTCTTCGGAAATCATAGTATTACTATCGCTAGAAATATTTTCAGAAAGAGAAATAGAGACTCCTCCTAAAGTCCCTGTATCTGTTGAATCAGAAAGTACGTTATGCCATGTCTTTATGTTATCTGACTCTGCAAATGATTGCTGTGAAAGAAAGATTAGAAGCAATGTGACAACTGTGGCACGTACACGATTCATAATAAATCGGAAATTGTTTAAACACAAAAACTAGAGGGTTAATT
>Ga0315326_10001006_pt1 | contig 14344 bp, 13 predicted proteins | sample M180m32315metaG_FD_203457 | JGI IMG/M metagenome (GOLD analysis project Ga0315326, IMG submission 203457) | Ammonia-oxidizing marine archaeal communities from Monterey Bay, California, United States - M1 80m 32315 | ecosystem: Environmental > Aquatic > Marine > Coastal | place: USA: California... | reverse complement strand
CCAATACCTGGTTCAGATAATGTTATATTTCTATACTTCATCTCTTCTGGGCCACCAACCTGATCAATTTGAATTACATTACTTTTCATTTAACGTTATACCCCCGTTTATAAAACTTTATCTGTTACAGGATCAATTATATGAAACTTTTTTTTATTAAAATTAAGAGAAATTGTACTATTACTCGTCAGATTATTTTCCGGTGAGACTCTTCCACATAATTGGACTCCATTTATAGTAAAATAAACCATGGTCTCCATTCCAAGAGGTTCCACCAAATCTATTTTAATTTTATGTTCAATAGATTCATCTGATATTTTTTCATTTATATGTTCTGGCCTAATTCCTAATAAGACATCTTTACCATTAAAATTATTTATATTTTCTTGTTTATCCTTTTCTATAGAAAATGAGATATTTTCGTTTACACGAACTGAAAAATCTTCTCCATTTCTAACTATTTTACTAGGAACAAAATTCATAGCTGGAGAACCTATAAAACCTGCAACAAAACCAGTTTTAGGAAAATTATAAATATCATCAGGAGTTCCTATTTGCTCAATTTTACCATCTTTCATAACTACAACTCTATCTGCTAATGTCATTGCTTCAACTTGATCATGAGTTACATATATAGTGGTAGTTTTTAAATGTTGATGAACTCTTTTAATTTCTATCCTCATCTGTCCACGCATTTTAGCATCTAAATTACTCAACGGTTCATCAAATAAAAACACTTTCGGGTTCCTTACTATAGCTCTGCCCATTGCAACCCTCTGTCTTTGTCCACCTGATAACTGCCTTGGTCTTCTTTCTAATAATTCAGATATACCCAAAACTTTTCCCGCTTCTTCTACACGTTTTTTTATATCTTCCTTAGAAAATTTCCTAAGCCTTAACCCAAAAGACATGTTTTCAAAAACCGTCATATGAGGATATAAAGCATAACTTTGAAAAACCATTGCTATATCTCTATCTTTTGGAGGCACATCATTAACTAAGTTCTCACCTATATAAATTTTACCTTTAGTTACCTCCTCTAGCCCTGCTATCATTCTTAATACCGTACTCTTTCCACAACCGGAAGGCCCTACTAAAATAACAAATTCATTATCTTTTATACTAAGATCTATACCTCTTACTGCTTCAGTTCTATCAAAAACTTTATGTAAATCTTTTATATCTACGTCTGCCATATTTTTTTTATCCTTTTGTCGCTCCAGAAGTTAAACCTGCAATATAATAATCCATTAAAAATGCATATACAATTACAGGCGGTGCTGCTGCTAATAATGCTCCTGCCATTAATCCTCCCCAATGAAAAACATCCCCTTTAATTAAAGTTGTAACAGTACCAACGGTTAGAACCATTTCTGATTCACTATATATAAATGCCAAAGGATATAAAAATCCTGCCCACGAAACTGTAAAAGCAAATATAGTTGCAGCTATCAATCCTGGCATAGCTACCGGAATAAAAACCTTAAGTAGCATTTGCATGTGATTAGCACCATCTATCAAAGCAGCTTCGTCAATTTCTTTAGGAATTGATGAAAAATACCCAATCATTAACCAAGTACAAAATGGTACACTTAAAGTTGGGTAAACTAAAACAAGCACCCAATAACTATTAAGAAGGCCCAACCATCCAACTATTTTAAAGAGCGGTATAAATAATAGAGTGTCTGGAACTAAATAAGTTAAAAATATTCCAGTAGCCAAAACTCCAGAACCCCAAAACCTCAACCTTGATAAAGAATAAGCAGCCAAAACACTTATTACCATAGTTATAATCACAACAGATATTGTTACAATTATGGTGTTTTTAAAAAACGTTAGAAAAGGAGTTTCGGTAAATAAATATTTATAATGTTCAAAAGTTAAACCTTGATTTATTAACCAAGGATTAGAAGATAATTCTGCTATCTCTTTATTAGTTTTTAATGAGGTAACCAACATATAATAAGGTGGAAACAAAAAGAAAATAACAAACAATATTAAGCAACCATAAGCAGCAAATAATGCCCATTTTCTATTATTATTTATACTATTTCTATAAGAGAGAATTTTCATTATACCTCATTCGTTCTTTTTCTTACATTACGTAAAATAATAAATGATAAAACTGCCAATACAGGAAACATAAATAAAGATACCGCTGCACCAAGAGGGATATCACCGGATTCTATTCCAACTCTAAAAGCATATGTTGCAAAAAGATGAGTTGTATCTATTGGGCCACCTCTTGTCAAAACTCTAACAATATCAAAATTAGCAAAAGTGACAATTATAGAAAAAAGTATTGTAATTGAAATTATATTTTTCATCATTGGAAGCGTAATAAAAAATAATTTCTGCCAATAATTAGCTCCATCTATAGAAGCTGCTTCATATAAATCTTCTGGAATAGACTTCAAAGCAGCTAAATACATAATTAAGAAGAAAGGAGCTCCAACCCATATATTAACTAAAATAATTGAAAATCTTGCCCAAAAAGTTTCACTTAACCATGGTATTGCGTCAATTGATAATTTTTCTAGCGCCCAATTTAAAGCACTATAAGTAGGCTCAAAAAGCCACCACCAGCCTAATGTAGATAAAGCAGGAGGAATAACCCATGGAATTAATAACATTCCACGCCATTTTCTTTGGCCTTTTGACGGTAGTTCATTTATCGAATGTGCTGCAATAAAACCTATTAAAGCTTTAAAGAATACTGCTACTAATGCAAAAAATATGGATTGCTGAACAACCAACCAAAATGTTTCTCTTTTAAATAAAAACAAAAAATTAGCTAAGCCTACAAATTTAGTTTCAGCCTTGTTTAACGTAGCCAGAAATATAGAATAAAAGAATGGATATATTATCAAACAAGCAACCATTAAAATTAATGGCAGACACATAAAAAAAGCAATACGGGGTTTTTGCTTTAACCAAATAAGTAAATTATTTATGTTCATTATCCTCTCATAATGCCTTCTAACTCATTTTCTGCCCATCTAATTCCTTTTTTTATAGACTGTCCCTTTGAAGTTATTCTAGCTACTAAATTAGCAATAATATATTGTGTTGTGATTTGTGATGCTATTTCAGGCGGAGCAGGATAGCCGGGGGCAACAGGAACTTCATCACCCCTCATCGGATAATTATAAAGAACTCCATCAGGAGGAGAGGCATCTACCCATGTTTGATTATCTTTAAAATGAGAAATAATCAGGGGTATATCATAGCCTTGTGAAGCTTCTACACAAGCATCAACAACTGGTTTCTCTGAAACATATCTTAGTAAATCCTTAGCAGCTGATTTATTTTGAGCAAAACTCCATATACCCCAAAATTGTGAATTATCAGGCCTAAATCTTCCTTTAGGTCCTCTTGGAGCGTCATGATGCCATAAATTTTTAGCTACGTCAGGATTATCTCTTTTTGCCACAGCCCATGCACTGGCTGGATTTGAAATAACTGAACCTTCACCTGAAATAATCCAGCGATTGTTACTAGAATCATCCCATGCATATACACTCTTAGGCATAAATTCTGTTAATTTTTTTAGATATTCCAATACCTCCCTCACCGAGTCAGAATCAACTGAAATATCTCCGTCCTTATTTACTAGTTCTGCGCCATAAGCTGTAAATAAAGAGCTTAACCAACGACTATCAGGAGTAGCTCCTATAGTAGCTCCAAAAGGCCTACCAGCATTATATAATTTTTCTGCAGCTATTAAAAATGTATCATAAGTCCAATTATTTATAAGTTCTTTATTTCTATTTTCGTTAGCTGGAAACATTTCCTTTAGATCAATACCAGCATGTTCTTTAAATAAGTCAAAACGAGAAACAAAAGAATCAAAAAAGGATCCGGTTGGAGCCGGTGCTCCTCTCCAGTGTCCATCTAAATGAGCATAAAAACGTGCTGAATCTAATAAAGGTCCATGTTTATTTATTATATCTTCAACCACATCATCAATTGGTTCTAATCTATGCTTAAACATAGTTCCAAACCAAGTAGGTAACGAAAATATATCGTGACCGGTTTGAGCTCTTGATTCCGCTTGTGCTGTTAAAAGCAACTTATTCCCTATAGAAGTAATAAAATCTACCTTAACTTCAACTCCATTCTTCTCTCCCCATTTGACAAGAATATGTCTTAGCTTATCATCCGCTCCAGGGATCCAATGAGACCATATTCCTAATAATAATTTTCCTGCTGAATGGGCTGTTTTCACATATGGAGCAGCTATTGTATATCCACCTGCTGCACTAATACCCTTTACAAATTTTCTTCTATTTAAATATGCTTTTTTCAATTCCATTTCCTCCTCAAAACTGAGTTTAATTTGATATGATTACAAATAAGGTAATTAAGTTTAATAATATTTTAGGAGAATATACAAATAATATTTAAGAAAAATGGACTAGTACTGTACTAAGTTGTATTTTTATTCACAAAAACAAAAAACGATATAATAAAAGTAAAGAATAAATAAATGAAAATTACTAAATTTCTGAATATATTAATTTTAACTATATTTGTTTTTAATATAAATTATGTCAAATCAGAAGATAATCTAATTCCACTAAAAGATTTGTATAAACAACAAAATTTAAAATCAGAAATAGGTAAACTAAAGTATCTTTCAAATTTTTCTTTGCAATGTGGTAGTTTATTTCAAGCTATTAATGAAGTAATACCCAATAATAATATATTATTAGCTTCAATAAACCTACAAGAAGGGGCAATTATTACTAACATTATGATTAAAAAAACGGAACAGAGAAAAATTAAAGAAGAAATAGATGAACAAATAATTTTTATGAAAAATAAATATGTAGACTTAATGAATAAAAATAAAAAAGTTAACGGAGAATATATTATTGGTTCAGATATAATATCTAATGATCAAAAAATATGTAAAAAATTTGTTCCTAGATTTTATAAATTTTTAAGAAGTAATAGTTTTACAATTAAAAAATAATTTCGATAAGAAATGGTCCATTTTTTTTTATGCCAATATCTAATGCATCCAAAAGATTTTTGCAGTCATTAACTTTTATTGCTTCTACACCCATTCCTTTTGCAATATTTACCCAATCTAAATATGGTCTGTCTAATGTTAACATATCCACTGCTCTTGGGCCTGGATTTTGAACTCCAACATTGGTAAGCTCACCCCTCAATATTTCATAAGTACGATTAGCAAATATTAATATAGTAATATCTAAATTTTCTCTAGCCATAGTCCACAAAGACTGAACTGTATACATTCCACTTCCATCACCCTCTAATAAAATTACTTTTCTATCAGGACATGCTACTGCTGCTCCAATTGCAACAGGCATACCATACCCTATAGCGCCTCCTCTATTATTTAACCAGTCATGGGGCGGCGCACCAGCAGTTGCAGGAAAAAAGTCTCTTCCTGTAGTAACTGATTCATCCACTACTATAGCATTTTCAGGAAGTTTATTACCTATAGCTAAAGCTAATTTTTCCTTAGTTATATTTCCATTTGGCACTTCTGGTCTTTTATATTCTGCAAGAAATTTAGGTGATTCATTTATAGCACCTAATTCAACTGCAAGATCAGTTAACGCAGATAGAATATCTTCATGTATATCCGCTAGACTCATTATAGATACATCTTCCCTATACAGTAAACTTGGTTTATCTGGATAGCCAAAAAATGCTACAGGAGGTTTTGAACCTACTAAAACTAATTGTCCAGCTTTATCTAACATAGCTAGTGCTCTATCAATTACACCTGCCCCAGGTATTCTAAGCATATCTAATCTACCTGCACCTCTAGATAAACGAGAATTAGCGGCTTCTGTAATTATTCCGCATCCAGTCTTTCTTGAAATTTTACCAGCGAGTAAAGTTGCTTCTTCGGTTAGAGCTCTCCCTCCTAAAAGTAGAGTAGAATGCTTACCATTACAAAGAAACTTAGCTATATTTCGAATGGTTTCTTTATCAACTTTAGTTTTACAAGCAGAATCTTTAGCTTTAATAATATCTCCTCCTTTTCCCCATGCAGTGTCAGCTGGCAAAATAAGAGAAGATATTTGGCCAGGTGCTTTTTTAGCATGCTCTATGGCTTCAGCACCATCTTTAGATAATTCTTCTGATTTTTTTGAAGTTTTAACCCAATGCGACATAGGTTTTGCTATTGCTTCTATATCTGATGTTAAAGGAGATTCAAGCTTCAGATGCTGTAAAGTATGCTGCCCTATTATATTAACCATTCCTGAATTAGCTTTTTTAGCGTTATGAATACTAGCCAATCCATTAGCTAAACCTGGCCCTAAATGTAATAAAGTGGAGGCAGGCTTTCTACTCATTCTAAAATATCCGTCTGCAGCACCTGTAATAACACCTTCAAATAAACCCAATACACATCTAATTCCAGTAACTTTATCTAAAGCACCTACAAAATGCATTTCAGATGTTCCAGGGTTCGAAAAACAAACATCTACTTTATTATGAACAAGGGTTCTTACTAAACTTTCTGCGCCATTCATTTTTAATTTAGATTTCATTTCCTATATTAATTAACCTTTAATTGTTTGGACATACTTGAATATTTTTTAAACAATATTTTATTTGCTTCCAATTTAATTGCCTTTTTTCTCTACTTAAAAGGTCTTTTACAAATAATACATATTGCTGGAAGCTCACTTTTATTCATTTAAAATATTTGTTCTTAAATAATTATTTTTTTGCATCAGCAATCTCTCTTTTAGATGCTTGCGTTAAAAGCGCTGCATCTGCAGAAATTGTTCCTAAGTCGTACCCTATATTAAAACGTTCTTTAACAGTTTTACCATCTGGGCAGTGAATACCAGTTTTAATATTATATTTTTTACAAGTCTCCGCTATATGTTTGATACAATCCTCTACTTCCTTCTCATAAGTAAATGGAACATAGCCCATCGTAACTGCTAAATCACTTGGACCCACATAAACAGCATCTAATTCTTCTACTGATAATATTTTATCTAAATTATCAACTGCTTCAGATGTTTCAATCATTGCGAAATTAAGTAAAGTATCATTTGCATGTTGAAAATAATCATCCCCTGCGTAAATTCTAGCTCTTACAGGCCCAAAGCTTCTATTTCCTCTTGGAGCATATCTACATGCAGAAACAAACTTTACGCATTCCTCTTGTGTATTTACCATTGGGCAGATTATACCATAAGCTCCAGCATCTAAACATTTCATGACCATACTGGGGTCATTCCAAGGAACTCTTACCATAGGAGTTATATTATATGCAGAAATGGCTTGTAACATTTCAACAACTTTTTGATATCCCACTAGTCCGTGTTGCATATCTAAAGTAATACTATCAAACCCAGAAGCAGCCATGATTTCAGAACTAAAGGTATTTGCTATTGAAGACCAACCATTTACTATTGGTTTACCATTTTCCCAAGCATTTTTTATTCCATTTTTCTTCATAATAACCTCCATATAAATTTTTAAGGTTTTATTTTATCATGAATTAGAACTATGTACCACAAAATGTTTGAGTAACTATTTGGTTAGCATCAGGAGATCTTTTATAATTTTTATATTGTTTCTGTTCATCATATGGTTTGGTTAAAACTTTATTTAGCATTTCAAAATATGAATAATCTCCTTTTAATGCTTCACTTATAATTTCTTCAATTATATGATTTCTTGGTATATACGCAGGATTAATAGAATTAATAAATTTAAAAATATTTTTATTATCTTTATCTTCTAAAGATAATCTATTTTTCCATTTATCAATCCAGTCGTTAATTTTATTTTGATTTAAGAAATAGTTTTTAAATTGCATATCATTATTATTAATAACTAATTTGCTAAGACTTCTAAACGTTAAAGAAAAATCAGTTTTATTTATTTCCATTAAATTTAATAAGGCATTAATCAATTCTTCATCATTTTCATATTCTTTTGCTAATCCTATTTTATTTCTAAAAATTTTAATCCAATATGATTTATATAAACTAGGAAATTCATCTACTGCATTTTGTGCTAAACTGATTGCCTTTTTTTCATCTTCATTAATTAAGGGTAACAAGCAAGATGCAAAACAGGCTAAGTTCCAACGTATTATTTCTGGTTGATTTCTATATGCATATCGTCCTGTTTGATCAATTGAACTAAATACTTTATTGGAATTATACTCATCCATAAACGCACAAGGACCATAATCTATTGTTTCTCCAAAAATAGAAGTATTATCTGTATTCAATACTCCGTGTATAAAACCTATTCCCATCCATTTTGAGACTAAAAGAGCTTGGCGTTTAATAACTTCTTTTAACAAACTTAAATAAGGGTTATTATCTCTAGCACAACTGTCATAGTGCCTATTTATTACATAGTCAGCTAAAATTTTTAAAGCTTCTAGATCATGCCTAGCAGCAAAATATTGAAATGTCCCCACCCTTACATGGCTATAAGCAACTCTAGTTAAAATTGCACCAGGAAATTCTTCTTCTCTATAAACATTTTCTCCTGTTGACATTGCTGAAAGAGCGCGCGTAGTTGGGACACCCATATTTTGCATAGCTTCACTTAAGGCATACTCTCTTAAAATAGGCCCTAACCAAGCACGGCCATCACCCATTCTAGAAAATGGTGTAGGGCCACAGCCTTTAAGTTGAATATCACGCCTATCACCTTTTACATCTATTACTTCTCCTAAGAGTATAGCTCTACCATCTCCTAATTGAGGTACCCAATGGCCAAACTGATGACCTGCATAAGCCATTGCAATAGGTTTTGACCCATCCAATAATAAATTTCCTGATAAAACCTTTTCACAATCTATTGATTCTAGATTTATACCTAAAGAATCAGCTAGTCGCATATTTAATTTTATAAGATTAGGGTTTTTTACTGGTGTAGGATTAACATTTGAATAAAACTTTTCAGGTAAGCGAGCATAACTATTATCAAATTTAATTTCTTCAGAGTTCTTAAAATTTTTATTCATTGATTATAAATTCCTGTAAAAAATAAAATACTACTTTATTATAAATACTATTCTATATTATATAAATTATTTTAAAAAACTAGATAGTACTATATAATATTGACTAATTTTATGTAATATTATTTGATTGAGTGAAATGTAATATAATTAATAATAATGTAAGCCTATGCAGAAAAATGATTTATTAAAAAGATTTATTGAAGTAAGAAAAGATAGTATTTCTATATGTAAAATTCTTGAAATAGAAGACTATGTTGTTCAACCAAGTGAAGAAGTAAGCCCAATTAAATGGCATTTAGGTCATACATCTTGGTTTTTCGAAGAAATGATATTATTAAAATATAATACGAAACTAAAAAGATATAATAGTACATATAATACTATATTTAATTCATATTATAAGTCAGCAGGTATACATTGGAAACAAAATTTAAGGGGACAATTATCGCGTCCTACAGTTAAAGAAATTATTTCCTATAGAAAACATATAAATATAGAAATTAAAAAATTACTTAAATTATTTCCAAATAATCAAAAAATTAATTTTCTTATGGAATTAGGAATAAATCATGAAGAACAACATCAAGAATTAATGTATATGGATATAAAATATATATTTAATAGCAATCCTCAAAAACCAAAATATGCAAATACTAAAATACCAAAAACCAAACCCAAAGCTCAAAAATGGGAAAATTTTGATGAAGGTGTATATTTAATTGGTAATGATAATAAACGTTTTTCATATGATAACGAAAAACCTCAACATAAAGTGTATATTCATCCTTTCAAAATAAATAAACAGTATGTAACAAATAATGAATATAAAAAATTTATAGATAATAAAGGTTACCAAAAACCTCAATATTGGTTAAGTAAAGGCTGGGAATGGGTTAATTTTAATAATATAAGTGCTCCTCAATATTGGAATTACGTTAGTAAGAATAATATAAAAGAATTTACACTACATGGCTTACAATCTCTAAATGGAAATGCACCTGTATGCCATATAAGTTATTATGAAGCTTCAGCTTATGCAAAGTGGGCTAATAGTCGTTTACCGACAGAAGAAGAATCAGAAATATATTTAAAAGATGCAAATTCAAAGAATACAAACCTAAATATTAGTAAAAGTATATACCAAGCGAGTGACATAAATTTATCTGTAAACAATCTCTGGTGGTGGACAAAAAGTCATTATTCATCATATCCCGGATTTAAGCCTTTTCATAAGGATATAGAAGAATATAATGAAAAATTTATGTGTGGACAATTTGTATTAAAGGGAGGATCTATAGCTACACCTTCCGGTCATATTAGAAATACATATAGAAATTTTTATGAACCTCATCAACGTTGGATGTTTTCTGGCATTAGATTAGCAAGAGATATAAAATGAAAATTACAAATTTAATCCTAAAGGATAAAAAAAATAAATCAGAAATAAAAAATACTTTTGCATATCATGTAAAAAAAGGATTTAGTTTAAAAAATAAAGCTATATCATCAAAATATTTCTATAACGATATGGGATCTAAATTATTTCAGAAAATAACAAAACATTCTGACTATTATCTTACTAAAAAAGAAACAGAAATACTCCATGCTATTCAGGATGAATTACCTAAAGTAATAAATAGTAATGAAATTGATATAATTGAATTAGGGCCAGGAGATGGAAGTAAAAGCAAAATAATCATAAAAGGTTTTCTTAGAAATAATTATAAAATTAATTACTATCCTATCGATATATCAAGAAAAGCTCTTCAACTTTTGGGTAAAACGCTTCCCAACAATAAGAATTTACAAATACATGGTATAATTGGAGAATATTTATTAGGCTTAAAATTTCTTAAAACAATTTCTAAAAATCAACAATTAGTTTTGTTTTTAGGTTCTAATATTGGTAACTTTGAACAAGGACAATCTAAAGCATTCATTAAAAACATTTATAATTGTATAAACAATAATAGCCACACCCTTATAGGTTTTGATATTAAGAAAGATATACCAATACTGAATAAAGCCTACAATGACTCAAGCGGATTAACAAAAAAGTTTAATTTGAACTTATTAAATAGAATTAATAAGGATTTAAAAGGAAATTTTAAATTAAATAAGTTTATGCATCTAGGTGCGTATAACCCAAAATTAGGAGCAATGGAAAGCTATCTAATATCTACCATAGAACAAAATGTATATATAAAAAACCTTAATAAAAATGTTACATTTGATGTATATGAACCTATTCATTTAGAATATTCATTTAAGTACTCAATGAAAGATATTGAACACTTGTCAAGTAATACTGGGTTTGAAATAGTAAAAAATTATACTGATACTCAAAAATACTTTATAGACTCACTTTGGAAAAAATCTAAATAAAAGTACATTTTATTTTTTAGAAGTAGATAAATAATAATAAATATTTTCAATTTCTTTTTCGGAAAATTTATTTTTAAATGCACCCATCATTGTTCCTGCTCTTCCATTTTTAACAATCATTTTAAAAGAATTAATTTTTAATTTAGTACCTATTATATTTGGGGCCGTTCTTTTATGACAAGTAGCGCAATTTCTATTAAATAACATTTCTCCTATTACTTTATCTGCATATGATTGGGAAGGAAATATGTACAATAATAATAAAAATAATCTTAAAATATACACACTTCCCCCCAAAAAAATTAATAAATTAAAAAACTTATTTTTGAGATTTTCTGAAGATTTCAGCCGTAAAAAATACTCCTATCAGTACTATTGTGTGTGCAATAGCAGATGGACCAAAAACTGATAACGAACCAATCCACATTGTAAATATAAATGACCACATAAATGCTAAAGTAGTCATAAATTGAAAACGAACAATTTTAGGAAGACCTCTTAATGGGTTCATATTTGGGCTCATTACTAGTGCATAAGATTCTTTTAACATAATATAACTCCTTTATATTATATTACGTTGTCATAATGTAATTAGATCATTAATATTATTCTAATTTTTGTTATCAATGTCGTATTTTAATCTATGCTGAATATATGCCCATATTTTATTTTTTGTATCTTCTAATTTACAATCTTTAATATGAGTTAAATGACCATTTTCACATGAATATCCGATTAATTCTATAGTAGTTGGATACTTATTACTTAAAAATAATAAATCTCTAGGTCTATTATATGGATCATCCTTATAGGAGAAAATCAATGCTTCTATTCTATTCGTATTAATCATATTTTTAATATACGCTGGACGTATTCTTTTTCTCCAAGAAGGATATATAAGAATTTCTGATCTTGGTCCACAACAAGCTGGTGCAAAAAATATTCCTGCATTAAATTTTTTACCTACCATATTCATGGACATTAATGAAGACCACCCTCCAGATGAGTGACCAGATAAAAATATGTTTTTAGGTTTAACTCCAATCAACAGAAACTCATCTAATACTTTATTGATCTCTTCTACTCTACCATAAATCCAATTTCCTGGAGGAAATGTATCTATTGCTGATGAACAGAGATAAAATATATGTACATTTTTTTTATTCTCAATTGATAATAATGAATCTGGAACAGAATTCCACCATAAAGAACAATCCTCTTTTTTTCTATGATTACCATTTCCGTGAGAATAAATTATTATTATTGCATCATCTGGGTTATCAATATGTATATTGGGTACATCACCAATATAAGATTGTGAAACTGGCTTTAAATTTATATTATCTTCAATAAAACCCGTAAAATTAGCACTAACATTGGGCACATAAAATAAAAATAAACTTAAAAAATATTTAGAAAGTAATTTCATAAAAAAATTCTAAAATAATTAACATTACTACTTAATTTAGTATAATTAAATGTAGTAATATTATTTTTAAAATCAAGGAATAAAGATGACTGATAAAAAAAATAAATATGATTTAATAATAATAGGTGCAGGCTTTGCAGGGATGTACAGTCTCTATAAAGCTAAACTAGCTAATATGAATGCCATTGTTATAGAACGTGCCTCAGGAGTAGGAGGAACATGGTATTGGAACCGATACCCAGGAGCAAGATGTGATGTGGAAAGCATGCAATACTCATACCAATTTTCTAAAGAACTTCAAGATGAATGGGAATGGAAAGAAAAATATGCAACGCAGCCTGAAATATTAAAATATGCTAATCATGTTGCCGATCGTTTTAACTTGAAAAAAAATATTCAATTTAATACTGAAGTTAAATCAGCTAAATATAAAGAAGAAGATAATTATTGGGAAATAACTGACAATAAGAATAAAGCTATAATAGCAACATACTGTATTATGGCAACAGGATGTCTTTCCACTATAAATAAACCAAATTTCAAAAATATAAATAAATTTTCTGGCCCTATATACCATACCGGCGAGTGGCCTCATAATAGAGTTGATCTCAACGATAAAAAAGTAGGAATAATTGGTACAGGATCTTCAGCAATTCAAACGATTCCAGAAATCATAAAAAAAGTAAAACATCTTTATGTTTTTCAAAGAACACCACATTATACTGTTCCTGCTAGAAATAGCCTTCTTAAATATTTAAGAAAAAATATAAATAACAACTCTAGAAAACCTTTAGGATATGATAACGATATATATGTAGAAGAAGTAAAAGCACATTATTCAGAATTTAGAATAAAAGCACAAAACTCTGTTGCTGCAATGGCTTTACCAATTAATGAAGAATCAGCTTTAGAAGTTTCTGAGGAAAGAAGAAAAAAAATTTATGAAGATAGATGGGAAAAAGGTGGGGTTCCATTTATAGCTGCTTTTCAAGATTTAACTATTGATAGAGAAGCTAATGAAACAGCTGCAGAATTTGTTAGGAATAAAATTAAGCATTTAGTTAAAGATCCTAAAACTGCTAAAACATTAACACCTAATTACCCGATTGGTTGCAAAAGATTGGCCGTAGATAGTAATTATTATGAAACTTTTAACGAGCCTAATATTTCATTAATTAACCTAAATACAGAACCACTAGAAGAATTTGTTAATAATGGATTATCAACACGCAAAAATCTTTATGATCTTGATGCAATTATTTTAGCCACTGGGTTTGATGCTATGACTGGCACACTTTTTAATATTGATATACAAGGTAAAAATAATATTAAGCTAAAAGATAAATGGGAAGAAGGGCCTAAAACCTATCTAGGTTTAACAGTTGAAGGATTTCCTAATTTGTTCACTATCTCAGGACCAGGAAGTCCTTCTGTATTAACAAATATGATAGTGTCTATAGAGCAACATGTTAATTGGATATTTAACTGTTTTGATTTTATGAAAAAAAATAAAAAATCTAGTATTGAAGCTTCAT
>Ga0315326_10001004_pt1 | contig 14347 bp, 14 predicted proteins | sample M180m32315metaG_FD_203457 | JGI IMG/M metagenome (GOLD analysis project Ga0315326, IMG submission 203457) | Ammonia-oxidizing marine archaeal communities from Monterey Bay, California, United States - M1 80m 32315 | ecosystem: Environmental > Aquatic > Marine > Coastal | place: USA: California... | reverse complement strand
CGCCTCCGGGATGCTGATGTCGGCTGACGGCGACCCGGTGTCGGCGGTTGGTGACCGATTCACCGTACAGATGGACCGCGACTCGCTGCAGGACTTCCCTCTGGGTGAGTACGAGGTAGAGGTGGTTATCACCCGCTTCGAGGTTGACCGGGCCATTGCCTGGGGCATCGAGAGTGCCAACCTGCAGCCCCCATCGGCCACGTCTACGGCTATGACCTGGAGCCGATCGACGGGGGCACCCTGGTCACCTCGACCTACGACTGGACCGACGTCCACACAGACTGGGAGGCGGCCGTCGACGCCATCTTCCCGGTGATCAGCGAGACCAACCTACGGGCCACCCTCGGCATCCTGGCTCGGACCGTTGCTCCCGGACTTGGCCGCCCGGGCGCCGGGGAGGACTGACCGGTGGCTTGGATCCAGACCATCCGTGAGGACGAGTGGGAGGGCCCACTGGCCGATTTGTACGGACAGGTGGTCGACGCCGACCACGGCCGGGTGGACAACGTCATGCAGATCCACTCCCTGAACCCGAACGCCATGGCTGGACACCTGGCCGTCTACGGGTCGGCCATGGCCGGCACGAAGACACTACGTAAGGTCGAACGTGAACTTGTGGCCCTGGTGGTCAGCCGCTACAACGACTGTCACTACTGAACGACCCACCACCGGCGCGGTCTGCGCCGACTCCTCAAGGACGACGACCTTCTGGCCGCCATCGAGGACGACTGGCGCACCGCCGGCCTGTCGGACCAGCGCACGGCGATGCTGGCCTACGCCGAGAAGTTGACCGCCCATCCCGGCGACATGGTGGAAACCGACGTAGAGACTCTTCGGTCCGTCGGCTTCAGCGACCGCGACGTGCTCGACATCTGCGAGGTAGTGGCCTACTACGCCTACGCCAACCGCATCGTGGACGGCCTCGGCGTATCGCTGGAGTCGTGGATCACCGAGGACTGAGCCGGGCGGCACCGGTTCTCGGCGCCCCGGGATTCAGTTGAAGGCGGGGATGACCTCGTCGCAGAACAACTGCATGGACCGCTTCTGCTCCTCAAGCCCCAGACCGAGGCTGGCGTAGTAGATGAACTCGTCCACGCCGAGCGCCTCGTAGCGTCGGAGTTTGGCGATCACCTCGTCGGGTGTGCCGAACAGGAGGTTTTCGCTCAACGTGGTTGGTTCGTAGTCCGCAGCGTTGGTCACCTGGTCCATGGGGATGGCTGCCGGGAAGCCGTCCTGGACGTCGCCCAGATTCTTGAACAGGTTCTCGAACTGGCTGAGCTGCCGCTGGGCAGCCTCCACTGGCACCATCCACTCATCGACTGAGCCGTATACCGCGGTGTGGCGCATCAGCGCCCACGTTGGTTGGGGCGCCCCGGGGCTGGCGGCGATCGAGGCGTCCAACTGCTCCTTGTAGAGCTCGGCTTCGGCGAACGGTCGGGCGATGGGCCACGACATGACATTGCATCCGTTGGCCACCGCGTAGTCGAAAGTGATGGGTGACCGCGCGGCCACCCAGATCGGTGGGTGGGGTTGCTGGACTGGCTTGGGCACTGACGTTGATGTCGGGAACGACCAGAACTCGCCATCGTGGGCGTAGTCGCCGGCCCACAGCCCCTTTAGAACGGGCAGCATCTCTTGCATGTAGCGCCAGGCGTCGGACTGCTTCAGACCGGGACGCATCCGGTCGAACTCGCGCTGGTAGGCCCCCGATCCGATGCCAAACTCGAGACGGCCGTCACTCACCAGGTCCAAGAACGCCGCCTCGCCGGCCAACTTGACGGGGTTCCAGTAGGCGGCGACGGCCACAGCGGTGCCCAGCCGGATCCGGCTGGTGTGGCCAGCCCACCACGTCAGGATCTGCAGCGGGTTGGGAGCGATGGTCATCTCAAGGGCGTGGTGCTCTGCGGCCCATGCAGTGGTGAACCCTCCGGCTTCGGCCATCTGGACCATCTCGAGGGTGTGCCGGGCCACGGCGTCCATGGCGAGCGAGCCGTCGAGCCGCTCCAGGTTGATGGCCAGTTGAAACTTCACGACAGTTTCTCCGAGTCGGGGTCGATGGGGGTCCGATGGGCGAACGAGTCACGTCGGAAGCTATACAGCGCATCACCGTCCACCTCGACGACGACCACGGTGGGGCGACCCGACTCCAGTCCAGCCTTCACGGCCTCGCCCACCTCGTCAATGCGGACGGCCCGCAGGCCGATGGCCCCGTAGAGCTCCGCGACCCGGTCGAACGGTGGGCTGTGTACGTCGGTGCCGATGTAGCGGCCGTCAAAGAAGTCACGCTGGTAGGCCTTCTCGGCGCCCCAGCAGCCGTTGTCCATGACGACGGTGACCGTAGGAATGTCATGGCTGACCGCCGTGGACAACTCCGACAGCGTCATACCGAATCCGCCATCACCCATGAGGCTGACCACCGGTCGGTCGGGACGGGCCAGCTTCACACCGAGGCCGCAGGCGAACGAGAAGCCGACGAGGCCGAAGTCCAGTGGACTGAACAGGCAGGGAGGCTCGAAGTGGTCGAGGGCGTCGGTGGCCTGGAGGCACAGCGTCCCTGCATCCAGAGTGACAGCGGCGTCACGGGGCAGCACGGCCCGGAGCTCGCGGAACAGGTCCGTGGGCTGGATGGGGTGGGGGCTGGACGCCTGCTCCTCACGCCGGGCTCGGTAGGCGGCCCGGTCATCGGCGAAGGCCCGGGCCCACTCTGTGGCTGTGGTCCCGTCCGCCCTACCGGGGGCCAGGGCGGCGGCCAGCTGCCCGGCCACTGTCGGGGCATCGGCGTGGATGCCGACCTCGACAGGGAAGAACCGGCCGATGGCCGTGGGTTCGACCTCCACCTGGATGATCGCCGCGCCCCGGTTGACGTTGTCCCACGAGTAGAAGGTCGAGTTGAACCCGAGCCGGGTGCCCAAAGCGAGGATGACGTCGGCCTCGCCTACCAGACGGGATGCCACCGGATTGCCGCGGGGACCCATTTGCCCAGCGCACAGCCGGTGGTCAGCGGGGATGGCGTCGCCGTGGCCCGGCGAGGTGACGATGGGGGCGTTCAACTTCTCGGCCAGGTCGATCACCTCGACGAACCGACCCCCGTTCTTGATCCCGGCGCCGGCCACGATGACCGGCCGTTCAGATGTGGCCAGCAGGGCGACGGCCCGCTGCACTGGTCCGTCGGCACCGGCTGGCAGGTCGGCCGTCCTGGCATTCGCCGGATTCCAAGGCGGGGCGAACTCGGCGGTACCAGCCAGCACGTCGCGGGGCAGGTTCAAGTGGACTGGGCCCCGTCGGGGGCACAACGCCACCCGGAACGCCTCACGCATCATCTCGGGGACCCGTTCGGTGGACGGGATGGTCCAGGTCCGCTTGGTGATGGGACGAAACAGGGCGTCCTGATCGACCTCCTGGAAAGCATCGCGATGGACGTGGCCGGTGGCCAGTGCGCCGGCCAGGGAAACCACCGGTGAGAAGGCCGCCGCGGCCTGAGCCACCCCGGTGACCAGGTTGGTGGCACCGGGGCCGTTCTGTCCGGCGAGGACCACCCCGGCCCGACCGGAGGCCCGGGCGTAGCCATCAGCCATGTGTGTCCCGGTTCTCTCATCGTGGACCCCGATGTAGGTGATGTCGTCGGCGTCGTGCAGCCCGTCGAACAACTCCATGGCGGCCGAGCCGATGAGTCCGAACACGTGGCGGACCCCCTCGACCTGCAGGGCCTCTACCGCGGCAAGGCCGCCGGACATGGCCTGCGGTTCTGTACGTCGTCGAGGGTCTGTCGCCATCAGCCGGGGAGTCTTCCCGATCCGGCGACGAAGTGCACAAGGGGATCGGCGAACCGGTCGGGTGCCTCCAGTAGACCGAGGTGGCGGACCCCGGGAACGATGACGACCTCCCCGGCGGGGGCCTCGGTAGCGATGGCCCGGGCCATGTCAGGAGTACTACCCGAGTCGTGTTCCCCGGTCATGACCAGCAGAGGCAGGTCGGGTGGAGGATCTGGTTGGACCAGCTCGTCGACGCCGGTGGCCAGCACATGACGGGCCCGGGAGAGGGCCTCTCCGTCGGTGGCCAGGACACGTCGACGGACGTCGGCCACCACCTCCGGCTGGTCGTCACGGAACTCCGGGGTGAACCAACGGTCCAGAGTGACGTCGATGGTGGCCGCCATGCCGTACCGCGCCGTGGCGGCGGCCCGCTCCTCGACCAGACGTTGGGCCTCGGGGCTCCGCTTGTGTGGCGAGGCGATGACCACCAGACCAGCCACCCGGTCCGGGTGGTCCATACCCACCCGACGGTTGACCATGCCGCCCAGAGAGAATCCGACCAGCACGGCCCGGTCGATGCCGTGGTCGTCCATAACCGTGACGGCATGGTCGGCGAAGGCCCGAAGCGTGGGCTCGACTAGCGGGTCCGGGGCGACACCGTGGCCCGGGAGGTCGTAGGACAACACCTGACGGTCAGCCTCGAGCGTCGGGAGCATCCCGTCCCAGATGGTCCGGTCCAGCCCGATCCCATGGATGAGGACCAGTGGCGGGCTGGTAGCGGTCACCTGACGCCGAGGGGCAGCATGGGGAACCAGTCCTCACGGAGACGCTGACCGTCGACCATGCTGTGGCCGTCGAACGGCGGCGAGGTGGCGCCTCGGCGCTGCACGTAACGGGCGTCGTCGCCGACCATGCGCAGCGAGAAGGCCCGCCGGAGGTTCGCCGACCCTCGGGCACCGTGGACGGTCCGGTAGTGGAAGGCCACGGCGTCGCCCGGCTCGCACGCCCACTCCAGGACCTCGAACCGGTCAGGTTCATCGTCGGGATCTGGTACCGGCTGGAAGCCGCCGCTATGGGTCGTGTGGTCGTCACCGTAGAAGCCGGTCATGGTGGTCCAGTTCACCGGGTGGACGGCCTCTTCCCAGAGGTGCGACCCGCGGATCAGACGGAGGGTTGACTCCGCCGGTACAGGGTCCAGCGGGATCCAGATGCTGACCGTCTGAGGGCCGTCCACGAAGTAGTAAGGAGCGTCGCAGTGCCAAGGGGTAGGGCGGGGGGCGCCCGACTCCTTGACCAGCACGTGCTCGTGGAACAACTGCACCGTCTCGGAGCGCATCAGGCCGGCGGCCACGTCGGCAATACCCGAACCGAAGGCGAACCGCTCGAACTCGGGGATACGCGACCAGTTGCAGTAGTCGTCCCAGAAGCGTCCGGCGTCGCCAGCGGTGCCGTTGTCGTCGAAGAACTTGCTGGGGTCGGCCTCGTTGCGGGCTACTCCGGCAGCCAACTCGTCGACCCAGTCGGCAAACAGGCCCTCGAGGTGCACGGCACCGTCGACGGCGAACGCGTCGGCCACCTCGTCGGAGATGGGAAGGGCGGTTGCGTGGTCGGACACCGGGGCAGGATACGTCGCCTGATCTCCGCGATGCTGGGGGAATGCGGAAGGTGACATTGCGCGAGTTGGAGCACTTCGTGGCCCTCGCCGAGCACGGCTCGGTGACCGGGGCAGGCCGGGCCATCGGGCTGTCCCAGCCAGCCATGTCGACCTCGTTGCAGGAGTTGGAGAAGGCCCTCGGGGTGACGTTGTTCGTGCGGCACCGGGGTCGGGGCCTCGGCCTGTTGCCGGAGGGTGAGGCACTGTTGGTGGAGGCCCGGGAACTGCTGGCCCGGGCGGCCGAACTCGAGGAGCGGATGTCGGCTTCTTCGGACGGCTCGGTGGGGCGGCTGGTGCTGGGTTCCCTGACCACCGCGGCACCCATCTTGGTGCCTTCGCTGGTCCGTCGGTTTCGTGACCGGAACCCGGGGGTGGATGTGGAGATCCGGACCGGCGCCCAGGCCGAACTGCTGGAGGCGGTGGCGTCCGGTGCGCTCCATGCGGCGTTGACCTACGACCTAGGGCTGGGCTCCGGCATCCAGTTCGTCCGGCTAGTCGACTCGGTACCCCACGCGTTGATGGCCGCTGACCATCGACTGGCCGGCGAGGTAGCGGTGGGCCTCGACCAACTGGTTGACGGGCCGTTCGTGATGCTGGACCTGTCGACCAGCCGCGAGTACTACACCTCGCTGTTCCTAGCCGCTGGGGTGTCGATGCGCCCGGCCATGACGGTGACCGACCTGTCGTTGGTGCGTTCGCTCGTCGGCAACGGGTTCGGTTGGTCGCTGGGCAACCACGTTCCGGCTCGAGACGAGGCCCAGGATGGTTCCCGGGTGGCCTATGTCCCATTGCGGACCGACGTACCGCCGTTGGGCCTCGGCCTAGCCCGTCGGAGCGCGGATCGTGGTCCGGCCGTTCTGGATGCCTTCACGGAGTTCGCCAGATCGTCGCTGCGGTTCCCCCGACAATTAGGGGCTGAACTCGGTGGATAAATAACACTAATCCAGTAGATCAATAGCATCCCTTTGACGGATGCTCCTATGTCCGACAGCATCCGGGGGTGTCTTCGCCCTCCACCCCTTCGATCTCCGATGTGGTGGACCTACTGGGTGAGCTAGTGGCGTACCCCACCGAAAGCCGCTCTCCCAACGTCGACCTGATCGACCACTACGCGGATCGGGCCCAGAGGGCCGGTGCTGAGCTTGACGTGGTGAACGGTGAGGTGGGACGGGCCAACCTCCACATCCGCTTCGGTCCGGACGCGCCGGGCGGGATCCTGTTGTCGGGCCACACCGACGTGGTGCCCGCGGGGACCGGCTGGGCCACCGATCCCTACGCCCTCACGGAGGTGGGCGGGCGGTTGGCCGCCCGCGGCACAGCCGACATGAAGGGCTTCTTGGCCGCCGCCCTCGTGCTGCTCGAGGAAACCGACGTTGGCGCCCTTCGGGCCCCGGTCCACCTGGCCCTCAGCTACGACGAGGAGATCGGCTGCGTCGGCGTCCGGGGCCTGCTCGACGTGCTGGCCAGCGGATTCACGGGTGCCGGAACGTGTGCGCCTGAGGTCGTGGTGGTGGGCGAGCCAACAGGGATGCGCCTGTGCAACGCCCACGCCGGCAAGGTCGCCCACCGGATCGACCTCACTGCGGCCTCCGGGCACTCCAGCCGGGCTGGGACCGAACCGACCGCCGTGCACGAAGGCGCTGTCCTGGCTGCGCTGGTCCAAGGCCTGAACGATCCCGATCGTGGCATCAGCGCCAACGTGGGGTCGATCCACGGTGGCGTGGCCGTCAATATCTTGGCGCCGTCGTGCACGCTCGAGTTCGAGGTGCGCCATCGGGCCGACACCGATCCCGACGAGGTGCTGGCCCGTGTGCTGGAAGCGGTGGACGATGCCGATCGCCGACTCTCGGCTGTGGGTGGACACGCCACCTCCGAGTCGTTCATCGGCTACCCGGGCCTGGAGACCGATCCTTCGCTGGCCCCGGTCGCCGCCATGGTCGACCTGGTGGGCTGCGGCGCACCAGGCCCTGTGGGGTTTGGCACCGAGGCCGGCCTGTACTCCGACCGGTTGGGCGTGCCGTCGGTGATCGTCGGCCCCGGTGACATCGCAGACGCCCACCGTCCCAACGAGACCGTGGCCCCCGACCAACTCGAGCAGTGCGGTGACGTGCTGCGTCGAACCATCCGCCGCTTCTGTTCCGACGACGACTCGGCCGTTGTCGGGACCGCCCCAGTCGACCATCCCAGGTAAGGGAGATCCCCCCATGAGTATCGCTACCGAAGAGACGTCCACCACCGTCCCGTGGCCCGAGTCCCCGGAAACCGCCGAGGTCCTGGCCCGGGTCGACGCCCTGGGCCCGGTCTGGCGGGAGCGCGCCCGTGCCCTGGACGAAGGGGTCGAGTTCCCGCACGAGAACTTCGCCGAGGCGAAGGCTGTCGGTCTACACGCCCTCTGTCTGCCCACCGATTACGGCGGCGCCGGCTGGTGGCTGCCCGGCCGGTTCAGCCCCTGGTACAAGGTGCTGGAGCGAATGGCCCGCTGGGAGACCAACACCGCCCAGCTGCTCCAGGTGCACAACCACGCGGCAGGCATCATCGCTTTCCATTCCACGCCCGAACAGCGCGACCGGTTCCTGCCCGATATCGCCGACGGAGCCTTCTGCGCCTCGTTGGGCTCGGAGGCACACCTGTACGAGAACGGCGCCGAGATTCTCGAATCGGAACTGACCCGAGTCGAGGGTGGCTACCGGCTAACGGCCCGTAAGGGATTTGCCTCGGTGGCTGCCGCCGCCAAGTACTTGATGGTTTGGTGCGCCGTGGAGGGCGACACGCCGTATGCGGGCCGGATGGTGTTCGCAGTGGTGGAGGTGGACTGGGAGGGCGTCGAGTTGTTGGATGACTGGCAGATGCTGGGCATGCGGTCCACCATCTCCTGTGGCGTGAAGTTCGACGACGTGTTCGTGCCCGACAGCCACGTGGTGGGCACCCCGGGCGGGTGGGTCACCGATGACCAGCGCACCTTCTCCTGTGCGTATGCCGCCAACCACCTGGGGTCGGCCCAGGGAGCTTTTGACTTCCTGGCCGGCTACATAGGCGAGCGTCCAGACCTTGCTGAATCGGAGGCCGTAAGGGTGAAGCTGGGCCAGATGGACGCCCAGTTGTTCGCCGCCCGATCCTGCCTGTACGCCACCGCGTCCCGGCTGGACCGGGGCGACGATCCCGACGAGTGCGAGGCCGACGCGGTGCGCACCATGCACCTGGCCAAGGACGCGGTGTTGACCATCCCCTATCAGGGTTTCGACCTGGTAGGCGCCCGGGCCTGTCACGAGCGGTACCCGTTGGGCCAGATGATGCGTGACGCCCGGACCTTCACCCTCCACTTTCGGGACGACCTCTACGTGGAACGCCTCGCCCAACTAGCCCTCGGCAAGGGCTTCTCGGCCAAGGGTGGCCGCGGGGGGTCCACCCCCTTCGAAGAAGGGACCGGGGCCACCGCCCAGGCCACCGCCGGGGCATGATCTGCTCCGACCGAACGCCGCCCGCCGCGAGAAAGCGTCCGACGCCATGACTCACAAGCGCATCCGTCCCTTCAACACGAAGGAGACGTACCCCGAGCAGAACCTCGACAACGACCTCAGCCAAGGTGTGGTGGCCCGCGGCACCATGGTCTTCCTCCGGGGCCAGGTCGCCCAGGATCTCGACACCCGCGAGTCGTTGCACACCGGCGACGCCGGCGCCCAGACGGCCAAGACCATGGAGAACATCGCCATGCTGCTGGCCGAGGCCGGCTCGGAGATGTCCCACATCTGCCGGATCGTCGTCTACCTGACCGACATCCGGTACCGGGAGGCCGTCTACCAGGAGATGGGAAGGTGGCTCCAGGGCGTCCACCCGTGCTCGACGGGCATCGTCGTGTCCGCCCTGGCCCGCCCCGAGTGGGTGGTGGAGATCGAGGTCACCGCGGTGATCCCCGACTGACCTATTCAACTGACCGGCCCGACCGAACGGATCTCCACCTCATGACCCCCCAGCCCGAGACCGGCGCCCTGCTGTCTGGTCTGCGTACCGTGGCCAACGGACCGCTGTCGGCTGCTACCAACATGCCGCCGGCCATGTACCACTCCGAGGCGGTGCTGGCCCTCGAACAAGAGCGAGCCTTCGGGCGGGACTGGGTGTCGCCCGGTCTGGCAGCCGAGATCCCCGAGGTGGGCGACCACCTGGTCTGGTCGATCGCCGACCAGCCGGTGTTCTGCGTCCGCGACGGCGATGGTCGGATCCGGACGTTCTCCAACGTGTGTCGGCACCGGATGATGACCCTGGTGGCCGGCGACGGGAACTCACGCCGGATTACCTGTCCGTACCATTCGTGGACATACGACCTGGGTGGACAACTGGTGGGCACGAACCACATGGAGCGCACCGACGGATTCGACCAGGCTGGCATCTGCCTGCCCGAGATCCGTACCGAACTCTGGCAGGGGTGGATCTACTGCACGTTGGACGACGACGCTCCGTCGGTGGCCGACCTGCTGGCCCCCATCGAGCGCATCGTGGCGCTCTACGGGGTGGCCGACTACGTGCCGATCCACCGGGTGGACGAGGTGTGGGACGGGAACTGGAAGTTCCTCACCGAGAACTTCATGGAGGGCTACCACCTGCCTGTCACCCACCGGGTCACGCTCGGAACCTGGATGCCCATGGACTCGGTGGTGTTCCCTGACGAGCGCCACGGAGCGTTCACGTACCAGATGTTCGAGAAGGACGAGAACGCCATCTACGGGCGGGCCCATCCGGACAACGACCGCCTAGAGGGGGCATGGCGGAGCACCACGTTCATGCCGACGGTGTTCCCCGCCCACATGTACATCCTCGCCCCCGACCACCTCTGGTACCTATCGCTACGACCCCGAGGCACCGGGCAGGTCGAGCTGCGGTTCGGGATCGCCCTAGCGCCCGAAGTGCATGCTTCCCTGGTCGAACCCGAGCCGTGGATCACCGAGATGGTCGACTTCTTCACCGCGGTCTGCGAGGAGGACCGCATGGTGGTGGAGGGCATCCACGCCGGATCCCGCTCGTCGCTGGCCAGGCCCGGCCCGTTGAGTTGGCTCGAGCATGAACTGCACCACTTCATGGGCTATCTGGCCGACCGCCTGACGCCCGCCGACTGATCCCCGACCCGGGAGCCCACCATGACCTTTTCCATCACCGGACACTGCGCCAGGACCGGCATGGCCGGGGTGGCCATCACCACCTCGTCCATCTGCGTGGGGTCGCGCTGCCCGCATGCCAGGGCCGGCGTGGGTGCCGTGGCCACCCAGAACGTCACCGACCCGACCTTGGCTGCCCGCGTATTCGAGCGCCTAGAGGCCGGTCAAACGGCCACCGAAGCTGTGGCCACCGTCATGGACGGTCGGGTCAACGCCGACTACCGGCAACTAGCGGTGGTCGACATGGCCGGTCGGACCGGACACTTCACCGGGGCCCACATCCTTGGCACCAACCGCGTCGTGGAGGGTGACCACTGCATTGCAGCGGGCAATCTGCTCTCGACGTCGGAGGTCCCGGCCGCCATGGTGGCCGGCTTCGAGGCCGATCCCGAGGCCCATCTGGCCGATCGTCTACTACGTGGCCTTGAGGCCGGGCTAGCTGCTGGTGGTGAGGAGGGCCCGGTGCACTCGGCTGCCCTCGTCGTCCACCACGATCAGCCGTTCGCCCTGGTCGACCTGCGGTGCGACTGGGACGAAGACGACCCGGTGGTCGTGCTGCGCCGTCTGTGGACCGATTACGAACCCCAGATGCAGCCCTATCTGGACCGGGCCGTGAATCCGGGGGCAGCGCCCAGCTACGGCGTCGCCGGCGACCAGTGAGTCGATACCGGTGCTGACCGACGAACAGATCGGGAAGTTCCGGCGCGATGGGGTCCTGACAGTTCCCAACGCCGTCACCTCGAATCAACTGGCAGCGCTGCGGGTCGACATGGACCGTTGGGTCGAGGAGAGCCGGTCCCACGACGGCCCGTACGGAGAGACGACCGACGGGCGTCCCCGATTCGACGTTCAACCGGGCCATTCGGCGGACCGGCCGGCGTTACGGCGGGTCTCGGCGCCCACGGAGGTCTCAGTTGCCCACCGCGAGGTCATGGCCGACAGTGCCATGGTCGACATGGTGGCTGACCTGATCGGGCCGGACGTCCGGCTCCACCACACCAAGGTCAACACCAAACTTCCCGGGGCCACCACCGAGGTGCAGTGGCACCAGGACTTCCCGTTCACCCCGCACTCCAACGCCGACCTAGTGACCGCCCTACTGATGGTCGACGAAGTGACAGCGGAGAACGGCCCCCTAGAGGTGGTCCCGGGTTCGCACAAGGGCCCGATCCACTCGCTGTGGCACGACGGGGTTTTCACCGGGGCCATCCGCCCCGACGCCGCCGCTGCGATGCGTGATGCTGCCGTACCGTGCACGGGTCCGGCGGGTTCGGTGTGTCTGATGCACACCCGGCTGGCCCACGCCTCGGCTCCCAACCGGTCGAACCGGGCCCGGACCCTGTTCATCTGCGTCTACGGGGCAGGCGATGCCGTGCCGTGTGGCCCCAACCCGGTGCCCACCACCCATCAGGGGTTGTTCGTGCGGGGTTCGGAGCCCGGTCGGGTCCGGACCGGGGACTTCGAGATGGACCTGCCCGAACCACCGGCGGGAGCATCGTTCTTCACCCAGCAGGAGGCTTCGGGTGTCGATCCGGGGCGAGGGTGATGGTGCGTCGATCGGTGGCATCCGACGACCGGCTTCGATCGTGAACCCGTGGTCTCCGGAGCGACTACCTTGCCGCTGCGGAAGCCGTCTGAAGTGATCGTCTGGAGTGGGGTCGTTTGAGATGCGGGGCCATCGATGAGCCGTGAGCGCCGTCGACGAGGCCGGGATGCGCGCATCGCAGCGCGGGCGGCTGGACCGGCCACCGCGGTGCTTCAACCACGGCGGCGAATCCCCACCTACGAGCTGCTCGACGAAGGGTCGCTGGACCGCCTCGAAGCCCACGCCGACTGGATCCTCGACGAGATCGGCATCGAAATCCGCGGGGACGAGGAGGCAGTCGAACTGTTCAGGGCGGTTGGTGCCCGCGTCGAGGGGGAGCGGGTGCGGTTCGATCCGGGCCTGGCGCGAAGCCTGTGCACCACGGCGCCGGCCGAGTTCGCCATGCATGGACGCGATGAACGCCACACGGTGATGGTTGGTGGCGACCACGTCGTCTTCTCACCTGTCTACGGCTCACCGTTCGTGTCGGACCTCGATGACGGTCGGCGGTACGCCACGCTGGCCGACTTCGAGAACCTGGTGAAGTTGACCTACGTATCGCCGTGGCTGCAGCACTCAGGTGGCACGGTGTGCGAGCCGGTGGACGTGCCGGTCAACAAGCGGCATCTGGACATGGTGTACGCCCACCTGCGCTGGTCAACCAAGCCGTTCATGGGCGGGGTGACGACGCCGGAACGGGCCGAGGACTCCGTCGCCATGGCCCGCATCGCCTTCGGGGCCGACCGCCTCGAACGGGACTGCGTTGTCCAGGGGAACATCAACGTCAATTCGCCGCTGGTGTTCGACAACGTGATGACCGGGGCGCTCAAGGCGTACGCCCGGGCCAACCAGGGCAACGTGATCTCACCGTTCATCATCGGGGGCGCCATGGGTCCGGTCACCCAGCCGGCGCTCATTGCCCAGGCTCACGCCGAGACCATGGTCGGCATCGCTCTGGCCCAACTAGTGCGTCCCGGTTCGCCTGTGGTGTACGGCAGTTTTCTGACCACCATGGACCTGCGCAGCGGAGCACCGACGTTTGGGACGCCCGAGGCGGTACTAGCCACCTATGCCATGGGTCAACTGTCGCGCCGGCTGGGACTGCCACTGCGTTGCGGCGGTCACTACACGGCGTCCAAGGTGGCCGACGCCCAGGCGATGATGGAGTCGGCCGATGCCATGGGGGCGTCCATCTATGCCGGGGCCAACTTCGTGCACCAGGCCGCGGGCTGGCTGGAGGGCGGGCTGGTCACCGGTTACGAGAAGTTCGTGATGGATGCCGACCACCTGGGGATGCTCATCAGACGCATGGGGGGTCTCGTGGTCGACGACGACTCGTTGGCCGTCGAGGGCTACCGGGAGGCCGGGCCGGGAACGGCCCATCTGGGGACTGCCCATACCCTGTCGCACTTCGAGGAAGCCAACTACAACTCGGAGCTCCTCGATACCAACTCCTTTGAGCAGTGGGCCGAGGACGGGGGGCGGGACATGCAGCAGCGGGCCAACGTCCTCTGGAAGCGCATGCTGGCCAACTACGAGCCCCCGGAGATCGACCCCGGGACGGATTCCGAGTTGCAGGCGTTCATGGCTGAACGCAAGGGTGCCGAAGACGATGCCTGGTACTGAGGATCAGTAACGAAACTGGACCTCGGGCCCCCTGCCCTCACCAGCGCCGCGGCGGGTGGCAATGTGCCCGAGGTCATGTGGCTGGGCCAGGTCATGGATCGACGGTTGTCGTGGACGCCCATTGACGGCGTGTTCCTTGCGGCCCCGGGTGAGGAGTCGTCGCCCAGGTGCTGGTGGGCCGATCGGGAAGGATGGCGTCAGTAGGAGCGTCGTTCTGTGGCGTCGTGATACAACACGTCTGACAGGGCGGCGTTGGCCGACGCCCGGACTGCTCGGCCTTCGGCAGTCATCTCCAACTTTGGTCGGGGTACGACGAGGAACGCCGGGTCCACGGGGGCGTCACCGACGGCCAGCACGTGGTGCTGGCCTCGTTCCGGGTGAGCATCGACTCCGACGTAGGACTGGAAGGCGACGCCCACCCGTCGGGCACCGGACCCGTTGGGTCGTGACCCGTGAATCAGGTGCGGGTGGTGGAGCGACATCTGGCCGGGCTGAAGCACCACGTCAACGGCCGTGTCGGGGTCGAACTCGCTCACGTGCTGACCTCTGGTGAGGATGTTGTCCGGCCCGTACCGGTCCTCGT
>Ga0315326_10001000_pt1 | contig 14359 bp, 5 predicted proteins | sample M180m32315metaG_FD_203457 | JGI IMG/M metagenome (GOLD analysis project Ga0315326, IMG submission 203457) | Ammonia-oxidizing marine archaeal communities from Monterey Bay, California, United States - M1 80m 32315 | ecosystem: Environmental > Aquatic > Marine > Coastal | place: USA: California... | reverse complement strand
GGAACTCTACGGCTGGGCGCATGGAGAAATCAGTGAAGAATGGATAATCATTCAATGACGCCAATCATGACGCGCTGCTAATGGTTGTCGCCAACCCTGGCCGAATGCACGGCAGGAAACTCGAGGTGCAGGAGGCATTTGCCAGCGCTTATGCTCGTTACGAGCAAGTCTAGTTAGCACTTCGTTGACAATGGTAGAATCATGGCCGTGAGAGCAGATTTCCGTAGCATCAAGCCCCTCTTCGATATGAAGGCGTAATATCTCATCTAGCAGGGGATATGGAGGGAGACTATCCTCGTCCTTCTGGTCTGGAGCCAATTCAGCACTCGGCGGTTTTGTCATAGTGGATTCTGTAACCGCTTCAATACCAAGTCGTTTGTTGAATGCACGAGCCATCGCGTAAACTTCCATCTTGTACAAGTCGCCAAGAGGGGCATATCCTCCAGCCATATCTCCGTATAACGTACAATAGCCTTGACCGAGTTCACTCTTATTTCCTGTAGCGATTGCCATAGCACCGGTTGCATTTGCTTGTGCCATCACAATTAGACCCCGTAAGCGGGCTTGGAGATTTTCTGCAGCGACTGGATTTCCAGACTCAAGAATCTCGCTAAGGGATACCTCTGCCGAATCGTGAAGTTCAGAAATCGGTTTCATCATGAATTCAATTCCAAGTGCTTCAGCAGTGGCGATTGCATCATCGATGCTGTGCTGAGAGGAGTGGCGTGATGGCATCGAAATACCTGTGACATTTGACGGGCCTACCGCTGCTGCTGCTACACAAGCAGCCAATGCTGAATCTATTCCTCCTGAAAGCCCTAGTACAATCTTTTCAATTCCACTCTTACGGCAATAATCACTGAGGCCCATCACCACTGCTTCAAGTACATCATCGTCGCCAATATTAGGTGATTCTCCCGAAGCGAGTTTGATGGTATTTCCATCGCCAATCCATTCACATGAATCAATATCATCCAAATCGGTGATTAATACTCCTTCTCGCCATCCAGGGGCGAGAATTGCACTTCCATCTGGCCATGCGACTATCGACCTTCCATCGAAGAGCAAATCATCATTTCCTCCAACTTGATTCGCAAGGAGGAAGGGGTGTCCTAAGGACGCTGCCGCTGCTCTTGCAACCGCTAATCTAACCTCTGCCTTATCTGCGTGGTAAGGCGATGCAGAGAGATTTACTGTCGCATCGAGATGGACTCCTTGGCGGCCCCATTCAACAATCTGAGAAATTGGATCACTATCGTAATCGGTTGGAGTTTCACGAGCATGTTGCCATGCATCTTCACAGATTGTAACGCCGATATCTAGACCGCCTGTGGTACGACTAATTCCCGGCCTTTCATCGGCTTCGAAATAACGAGCTTCATCGAATACATCGTATGTTGGAAGCAATTGTTTGCGTACTAATTCACGCCCACCTTCGCCGGCTCGAACAACGCCATTTCCAGGCTTCGTACGTTCCTCTAATGGTGGCACTGGCGTCCCAACTAAGATGGGAATCGCACATTCCATCACCGCTGCTTCTTCCGCACAAGCGGTGATGAAGTCGGATTGTAAAAGCAAATCTCTTGGAGGGTATCCGCTGATTGCACATTCGGTACTTATTGCCACTACAGCTCCTGCAGACATTGCCAATTCAGCCATGGCGGAAATCATTCCAGAATTGCCTTTGATGTCACCAACAGTAGGGTTGACCTGTAGCAGTGCAATTCGGCGCGCCATAGACTCCCTCGTCTCCCCTTAGGGGGAGACGGGCTCTGTACCTTGTGGTCGTTTGTATCAGTCTTCGTAATCGTCTTCCTCGTACTCATACTCCCATCCATCCGCCTCTCCTTGGCGAGCAGTGGCCAATCTAAGCCATGTGAGAATCGCTAACATTGCGACACAAAGTAGAGTGAGAGTAATCCCAATTAACCATGGGTCTGCATCTCCCAATATTCCTGAAAGGAAACCTTCCTCACTTGCAGGTTTCACATCGATCATTTTACTGGTAAGAGTCTGTTCATCTTCAAGAGTAACTTCCAGCCATTGAATTCCGGGGTACTCAGGCTTCCAGTCTACTACTAATGTGCCAACTGAACCGCCTTCTACCTCGAAATCATTCCTGCTCAATAATTCGCGATTTCCAGAGAGGTCAACGACCTCGACTTTGACATTTGCAGAACCGGCTACTTCACCGCGATTCCTGATATGGATTTGGACGGCTACAGCCTCGTCTACCTCTAGAGTATGTTTGGAAAGTTCTACTGCTCCAGCATCCATATGGAATTCGGGTGTGAAGTGAATTAAATCCCAGCGGGCTGCAGGCGTGCTGTGACTATTTGTTGTCGAATCAGAAACGAATTCATTACCCGCTAAATCTCGACCTTCTAGTCTGACCTTGAGGACTATTTGTGTCTCCAAAATACTTGGTGAAATTCCTGAGAGATCAATTTGACCAAGATAAGCCAGACGTAATCCTGTATCTTCTTCTCCTTCAAGGGTTAGTGATATTCTTCCTATTTCTACAGGTGTATTATCCTCAGTAGTAGTAAGCCACCAAATCAACTCAACAGAATCGGTGTCAATACCGAAATTTTCACTCACTATGACTCTGACTTCATGTAGTTCTGCCTCAATAATTGAACCGGGGCGGGGGGATGAAAATTCAACCACAATTGGGCCCACGTCATCGACTAAAATCCAACGCACTGCATCGATTTGGCTAGTAGTATCGCTCCCTTGAATTGGTAAGCATCCAACAGACCAAGTTAGTGCATGTCGGCCATTTTGAACCGGGGCATTTAGCGATGCGGTAAACATACCATCGACAGCAGTTGTCAACTCATTATATCCATTAATCATGACATTGACTTCACAGTCGAAATTCGGTCTTTCACCACTTTGTGAAAATATCACAACGCCAGATAATTCCATCGGAGAACTGGGGGGAACCCTTGCGCCCTCGTCGGTTAATTGTCCCTTTTCAACCCATAGATCGATTTCTTCAGTCACCATCATCTCAGCTGAGAATCGCCAGCGGTTTTGAGGGAAATTTACGGAATCTGTATTTCCTGCACGGTCATAAATTGTGACCATAGGTTCTCTGCGAGTATCACCTAAATCAGGCATTGTCCATTTAGGAATCACTTCTATTTGCAGAATGAGGTCGATGGAATAAGGGTCTGGGACGGAACCATCTGTTGTGAGAATTCTACATGTTTTCACTTCTAGATGTTCTGATTCGCTATGACATTGTCGGGATTCTGAATTCCATATGAGTTCAAGCCTATCACTTACAATATTGTCCGCTAATGCAACCTCCACAGTAGAGATATCAGAGACACCATTAGGCTCACTGAAGGACACATTCAGGTCATATGTTTGCCCTGGATGTAGCCATGCTTTACGCCCGCTTTCCCAAACTAATCCATCGGTATCAATCACGGGTGTGCCGTCAGCTTTCAATTGATACATGAAGAGATGATCATCTGGAGAAGCGCTACCACCTCCCATTAACTCGTGACCCGATTTATCTTTGCCGGTAACATATCCTGCGACCTTGTCGCCAGGAAAGCCTTGTGAATCGTCAAAAATACCTACATAATTTCCAAAGGAATTATCCAAAAACATTGGAGAATTCATGTTCCACATAATGTACTCGCCCTCATTTGGCCAATCGTCATTATTGAGGTCATCTGCCCATTCTCTCCAAATCATCAACTGTAGGCTATCGGGCAATACAGGTTGGTCGGTGACATTTACGACTATTACCTGATATGCTGATGAAACTAGATGGTCGAAATGACGAACATTTACACTGGCAACTACTGGAGCAAGTGGGTCTACGACAAATGTGCGATTCGTTATCGAAGGATAGGCTAGTCCGCCGCCTGCGGTAGCATTCAATTCAACCCGCCATTCTACCTCTCCACTCGTGAATGGAGTTGTGGTGTTAATACTCCAATACTGTCCAGATAATTTTGTAGTATTAGCGATTAATACATCATCGCGATAAAGTCTCAATTCGAATTCATCATCAAATGGAGCCTCATCTGGCTCACCATTCTCAAAGCCAACATCGACCAGTAGCGATAGGTTCTCTTCAGCTTTTAGATATTGATTTGTAACTGGAATTTGACCATCATCATCAATCCACTGAACGGACTGAATTAACATGTCATTATCTATCGCAGGATTGCTCCAAGTCTCAGATGTAGGCATGGAAACTACTCCATTATTCAAGTAAATTCTTATCTCTAATCTAAGATCTAATTGGTCCTCCCAAAACTGAGCACTACGGAATGAAATATTCAGGTCGTGTAGGTCGCCATTAACAGTATGATTGAGACTGTTTTCCTTGAAAATTAGAACATCGCTAGCACCATTAGTAATCATTTGACCATTATTCACAGGAATCATCCATGTGGCCTTATCAAGGGTTGAGTGAGCAGTCAAAATCAGCATATTTGGTGCAGAAGAATGCACTTGTGTACGTACTGATAGGTCGTGCCATTTCTTGGAAGGGGATAGAGTTGAAGAAAGGTTGCTAATGGTTAGCATACCCATGTCGACTTCATCCGAAGAAGTAACATCATCAATTACTACTTCGAGCATGCAATTACTTGCAGCGCTGAATCTCACCGGGAGATTTGCTGCTTTCTGTGTATCGAGTCGTGCATAATTAGCACTCATTACCAAATCCGAAAGTGGCCCTGCTTCGATGACCTCTACTGCATCATATCCGATGCCTAGACCACTAATTTCGTGCCATCCAGGGTCGGCAATCAACTCTACCTTGCCCTGTATGAATTCTGAACCTCCGCCTCTCCACGCCATTGTTGCAGAAGTAGTTTGAAGGTTGAGGTCTGCCAATTCCGACTGGTTCAGTTCTAAGATCATAGAATCGGTGAAATCTCCTCCACCTCTTTGAGCGATTAGCGAATTACCTACCCATAAAGCAAGGGTTTTCTGCCCTTGACCAGTGCCCGCAGTCAATCGTGATTGTACGGAAAAACTCTCAGCATCTCTCGGAATCCATACGTCGACAAACTCAGTTCCAAAGAACGGTATCTGTACTGAATGTGCGGCTGAGCCGTTGGCGAATACATCTTGCCACCCCCATGAACCAATCGACTCATGCACAACTCCCCATTCTGCCTTTCCATCAGCATCAATATCGATAAATGGATGAGTGGGGGTGCTGGATGGGATTAGAGTTACATCTACATCTGATAATGTCCAACTTTGCCCATTTCCAGTTAATCTAATTTGGACACTCGAAGCCAATTTATCGAACTCGACAGTCATGCCCGTGGTTGTCATATTTTGCCACGGACCTCCATCGACACTAATCTCTTCAGTAGGACTTCCTGTTACACTAGCCATTACTGCATAGCCTATGATTGGAGAACCGATATTCATTACAGGGCTGGTGAAACTACTATTGTCGGTTCCTGAAATTGAGTTAGATGTTGCAGTCCAAGTGCTGCCATTGGAGGCCCAACCAGTAAAGGAGGGGTCGGTATGGAATCCATCGAAGAGTTTTCCTCCGCCACTAATCTCAAAGAGGCGCGGCGAATCTCCATTTTGATTTGGAACGAAGGCGAGATGGAGTCTCAGAGAATCGTGTTTCTCCCAATCGATTCCTCCAAGATCGATTTTATGTGAATTACCTTCTACATATCCTGGAATTGCTACCCCGGTTAAACCATCGAGAATCGTCCAGTTTAGATGAGCACCCAATGGAATGCTTGCATCAAGGAAAATCGGTGGGTAACGACCCTCTTCCATAGTTCCAATAGCGCCATTACCCCATCCAAATGCCGGAGTTGTGAGATTGCCTATCGAAGCTCCGGCAATTTCGATATCATCGAAGAACCAGTAATCACAGCATGTCCCAGAACCCGCGGTTTGTCTTGCCCTAACTTGGAAATTAGAATGATATGCATTACTTGGTAAATTATAGGAAATCTGTGTTGAAGTACCACCTGCGGTTGAACCTTGGAATAACCGAACCGAAGTCCATGAATTTCCACTATTCCTGTATTCCAAATAGAAATTCTCGTTGACATCAGGTTCTTCACCGCAACCGGAATTACCTTGTTTTACCCATGCGCCGAGAGCCATTCCTTGATGGCCAGAAAGGTCGACAACTGGACTTGTTATAGTGACAGAGCCCCCTCTTGTCCAAAAGGATGCACCGCTGGTCCCATTACGGCCACATGACAGCGTTGAATGCTGACCAAACGACGAAGAGCTAGAGGACCAGCCATCAGTTCCTTTATCGAAATTCCAATCAACGCCCATGAAACCAAGTCCGAGGGAACCATCTGAGGATTCACTCACGCCGTTCGAGATCATCCCTGGTCGCGTCCAATCGGTCCAATTGAATCCTGACCCTCTCGAATCAGCACCTGCACTGATGGTCAAATCGATTTCTTGGATTGCCTCATCGGCCGGAGATTCGAGGACAATTCCATTGGTCGTGGAGTCTGCGATGATATTTACTTGCGTCATTGCACCTGGAATGGTGTTGCGGACTACGTCCGCATTCGCGAGGCTGTCTTCATTTGCATGGGTTAGAACCTGCGAAACAGGGCCACTGAGAAGCAGGACGAGCACAAGTACGATGGCCTGTGTCCCCTTTGTAGTTGCTGCCATGCACTCGCTGGATATACTCGATGTAATTCAAAGGAACCCCTTGCGGCCGGATTTTTTGATTTAGTTTGCATCATATGGGTAGAATAAGCCCCAAAGGGGCTGGTTTCAAGTCATGTTCTCATCTGGCGGGGTTCATGGTGGCACCCAAGCCAACCGATGAACTCGATTCAGTCGCTCTTGAGACTGGTCTCCTAAAGACCTGGTCCGAGGAGGAAGTTTTCGAGAATTCGGTGCAGAATAGAGCCGATGGCGAGCCATTCATTTTCCTTGAGGGACCACCTACAGCAAATGGCAAACCGGGTATCCACCACGTTGTAGCTCGTACCTTCAAAGATCTAGTCTGTAGATGGAAAACAATGGAAGGCTATTTTGTTGAAAGAAAGGGTGGTTGGGATACCCACGGATTACCTGTGGAAATCGAAGTCCAAAAGCGATTGGATTTGATGAGTAATGAGGCGATTGAAGCCTTCGGGATGGAAGAATTCAACAAGGAATGTCGAGATTCGGTTTGGACCTATGAGGTAGCATGGCGTGAAATGACCGAACGCATGGCCTATTGGTGTGACCTCGACGAACCATATGTAACTCTACATGACAATTACATCGAATCCGGTTGGTGGGCTCTCAAACAGATGTTTGAGAAGGACTTACTATATCGAGGATACAAGGTTCTGCCATATTGTCCACAAACTGGGACTTCATATTCCAGTCACGAAGTGGCTCTTGGATACAAAGAAGTCGAGGAGCCATCTGTTTACATCAAATTCAAACTCGAAGATAGTGATGCTTCAATCCTAGCTTGGACAACCACACCGTGGACTCTTCCAGGGAATGTCGGACTTGCGGTTGGCCCCGATGTCGAATACATCCGTGTTCGTGTTACTTCCGAACCTGAAAATTGGGACGGGCATGGTGGAGCCGAAATCGGTGAAGAATTGATTCTCGCCAAGGACCTATTCAAGGAAGTAATTCGTCATCATTGTGAGGAAGTAGAAACACTCCTTGGTAGCGATCTAGTTGGACGCTCGTATGAGCCACTCTTCCCGGGTGCAATCGAGCGTGGAGATTCCAAGACGGCATGGACTGTTATCGAAGCAGATTGGGTCACTACTACCGATGGAACAGGAGTTGTTCACACCGCGGTAATGTATGGTGAAGATGACTACAATCTAGGGATTGAGGTAGGGCTTCCTGCACAACATACAGTCGATATCAACGGTGCTTTCCTCAAAGGAACACACCCCGCCCTTGACGGGCGTTATGTGAAGGACTGCGATGCAACAATAATCGAACTTCTACATGATACAGGATTACTTTATCGCGAAAAAATGTATACTCACGACTACCCTCACTGTTGGAGAACCGGCCATCCTCTTCTCTACTATGCAATGGACTCGTGGTTCGTTCGAATGACCGCTGTCAAAGACAGGCTTCTAGAATTCAATTCTCAAGTCGAATGGGCTCCTGATTGGGTAGGCGAAGGTAGGTTTGGTGAATGGTTGCGTAATGTCAAGGATTGGGCAATTAGTCGAGAGAGATATTGGGGCACTCCTCTTCCTGTTTGGATTTGTACCAAATGCGAACACCAACACTGTGTCGGTTCAAGAGAGGAACTTGCAACTATGGCAGCAGAAGGAAGCCCGGTTGCTGACGACCTCCATCGCCCATTTGTCGATGACACAATTCTTTCATGCCCCGAATGTAATTCAGATATGAAACGCGAACCTTTCGTAATGGATTGTTGGTTTGATTCGGGGTGTGCCTCCTTTGCTCAATGGCACCATCCATTTGGAGAGGAAGGAAAATTCGAAAATAATTTCCCGATTGATTACATCTGTGAAGGTGTTGACCAGACCCGTGGATGGTTCTACACATTACTTGCAGTAAGCACTACTGTCTTCGATAGCATCTGTTACAAGCGCTGCCTTTCACTTGGTTTGATTCTTGATGCTGAAGGAAAGAAGATGAGCAAATCAAAGGGTAATATCGTTGACCCGTGGGACCACTTCAACCGGGAAGGTGCAGATGCAACACGCTGGTACATGGTAACTGCTGGAGCGCCTTGGAATCCACTGAAATTCGACCCCAATGGTGTAAGGGAAACTTATGGCAAGATGTTCCTAACCCTCTGGAATATCCACCGTTTCCATGCTGATTATGCAGCATTAGACGGATTCGATCCTGCTACTTCACCAAAGGGTAAGGAAACTCCACTCGATAAGTGGATTCTTTCTCGTCTAAATCAGGTAATTGCTGCAACTCATGCACAATTCGAATCCTGGGATTTCCATAAGGCCTGCAGAGGAATTGAGGACTTCATTGTGAACGATGTATCAAATTGGTATGTTCGTAGGAGCCGTCGACGTCTTTGGGATGAAGCTGCGAGCGAAGATAAGTTGTCTTGCCAACACACATTGCACAAGATTCTCGTAACCGTTAGTCGCCTAATAGCGCCGGTTTCACCGTTCATGGCCGATGTGATTCATCGAAATCTTGAGGGAGAATCTGTTCACCTTGCTGACTGGCCAGAAGATGGACCTATCGACGAGGGGATTATCGAATCTATGGCTCTTGTTCGAGAACTTGCCGAAACTGGACGTCGTATTCGTGTCGACAATGACCGTAGACAGCGACTGCCATGCTCAGAAGGATGGATAGTTAGTGGGCCTGACCTCTCTTCATTCCACGATATTCTTGCCGAGGAACTCAATGTTGAAACCATATCTCTAGAGAAAGATCTTGACCGATTCCAATCCGAGGTAGTACATCCAAATCGTAGAAGTCTCGGCGCTAAATGCCGTCAAGACCTACCTGCAGTACTAGCCGGAATCGCCGATGGAGATTCGGAATCGATGCTTGCGAGTATCGAGGCGGGAAATCTGGTTATCGCTGGCTATGAAATCACGGCTGAGGACATAGAAATTCGCAGAGTTGAGAGAGTTGGATTCGCTGCTGAAACAATCCAGAGTTCGGATGGTTCTTCAGTATCCTTAGTTCTCGACATGAGCGATACTCCTGAATTGCTTTCCAAGGGACTAGCCCGAGATATTACACGACGTGTCCAAGCCGCACGCAAGGACCTCAACCTCGCAATTGAGGAGCAAATCAAACTCGAAGTTTGGACCAAAGATGCGCCCGAACTTTTCGAGTCTGACCTACAATGGATTATCGATGAAACAAGGGCTTCCAATGCTGAATTCCTAGTTGGTGAAGGTTCTGGTGAAAGTTTCGAAGTGGACGGTGCTACAGTGTGGTATTCGGTCTCTGCTTTGTGAAAACCGAAACAGTCGGGTTGAAATCTGGCCACATAGTGGCCATGCACATGCGAAGAGGACTCCTCGTCACTCTAATCGTTACCAGCACATTGCTTGCTGGATGCTTTGGAAACGGAGAGGAAATCATCTCAGAAGAAGAAGTTCGCCCGATATGGGAAGATTACTCCCTAATCGATCAGGCTGGCCACGAAGACTTGCGAGAATTCGTCACCATCGACCTTCGTACCAATCAATCAACCAACACAAGTTGGGCTGTATTCGACAAAACAAAAGGTGGAAATTGCTGTGAGCATTACCTCGCTACCAGTATCGAAGGCACCATTATGAATATCGGTGGTGAGTATCCGGTTTGGTCGAATGACCGTGGCCATGAATGGGACACATTTGTCCCAGGAATAATCCCCGCAAGCACCTGCCGAACTCCAGTTCCAACCAACCCGGGACAAGAAGGACTGGGAGAGGGGAGCATCGTTCAAGCAACCAATGGCGACATTATCTCGATGTCCTGGTTCCCCTATATCGGAGCCGATGGTAAAATCGACAAGTTCTACGCAATCATCTACGATGATGAGGCCATGGCGTGGAAGTGGTGTTACAATCGCATGACTGAACCATTCTATGACCGGTCATGGCAAGTAGAAGTTGTTGGACCGATTTCAAGCAGTATCGGTAGTGGTGATTATGCAAGTCTCGTTGTGTCTAATTTCTGGCATCAAACACAAAACGCTGGTGGACAAATCAGTGTTGATGGACTAAATTACTACAATTTCCAATTTGCAGGACGAAGTGCAAATCCGCCAGTTGCAGAGGTTAACCTCAACTATACTGATGCAAATTTGGAGCCCTATTGGGATGTGAACAAGCCACACAAGGAAATGCGTTCGTTCGCTATACCAGAAGGTGGACTATACTTCCCTCAGTACTTCAGTGATGGCAGTTCAGCATTCCTTGACACCAGCCTAAATTGGAATAAGCACGATGTGATGTTCCCTTCGGAATACTGCCAAATCGATTCGGCGGGGGCGATTCATTGTGTATCCCTTGCAGGAACCACTTTCACACACTACCTTTCATGGGATGGTGGACTCAACTGGAGCACTCAAAATTACAGTGATGAGAACTGGGCGAGTATCGAAGAATGGGAATTCCAAGCAAATGGAGAACAGGACCTATTCATTCTCAATGTACGTTTCCAAGATGCTAGCGGCCCAGATGTCGATACTGTCTTCCATGTTCGAGGATATTCCGAGGACATGAGTCCAGATACTCTAACCTACATTGGTCAAGGAGACCTGGATTCGACTTCAGGTGCTGGAAATGATATCCGATTTGATTTCGCTTCTATTGCCATCCTACGAGATGGTGGAGCGATAATCGCCTTCCATGATTCTACTCACGAAGACCCACTCTTTGCTGTTGAAGTTGAGATGCCGGTATACGGCCCAGAAGAAGAGTGAAATCAGCACTGCCTTGCAGCTTCTTCACCATAGTCTTGCATTGGCACTTGGAATAGATCATCACATGTTCTATTCGCTAGAGGTAGGGTTAGTGTCCCCGTCTCCCAGTTAATTGAGTAATCTCCTGCTGCTGCTGGACTTGGAACATAATCCTCTCCAGTCTGACTAAGGGTAAAGTGAATGCTTTCACCTGCAGCAAGGAATACATCTAGCGGTAAAAATTCAATCATTGCAGTAACCGGTGAAAATGGTACTAAACTAGGGCTCCCATCTCTACCGCCTGCATGGAATCTCAGGTCCATTACAGCATGACCAAGATGCATTCCACTATCATCTGTCATCTCTATGAAAATGTGCCCTGAATTTGTGGTATGGGGAGCAACATCAACATGGAGAGTAGGCATTCCTGCAAGGTAGACATCCTCTGTGAATGGACCATAGGAGAATGTGATTGGGCCTCTTGCTGATCCCATTATTGCGCCTGTTGGGCTCAAGTCTACAACACTGATTGCAACATATTCTGTATCTACGGATGGCCATGTGGTCTCGAATCTCCAACCTCCACGGTTGTCTTGTATCTCGACGCCAAGAACTGGAGCCTCGCCCTCGCCCTTGAGATACCAATCGAACCAGTATAGCATCTCATCTGCCCAGTCCCAGCGTAATCCGTACGGGAATGCCTCTGCTCCACGGCCGGGGCTCTGTCCGGCATGACCCGATTCTCTATCGGGGTAATCATGAGCCCATTGACCTGCTAATGTCTTGATCTCAATTCCTGCAGTCTCAGCGATTTGATGAGTTGGAAAAGCCATGTGTGGGTCTACATTCCAATCCTGCATGCCCTGAATAATGTAAATTGAACCATTGTAATTCTCCACAACACGGTCAAGGAATGAGCGCTCTGTCCAGTAGTCATTACCTGCATAGTCAACCATTCCACCTGTAAGATAAGCCGCAGGACCATTGTAGTATCCTTCCATATACCCTTCACACAAATTCTGTGAATCATCACTATCGCCATCAATACCAAAGGATCCATAGACGCCATTATGCATTATCATTCCTCGTGCTTCCATGCTACCATTACGCCACATCAATTCATGAACACCAATCAGTCCACTCATTGGAACAATAGTTGCGAGATACGGATTTCCAAAAGTTGCTGCCTGCCATGGAGTACTTCCGTCGTATGATTTACCGATTATTCCGACTTTACCATTGGACCAGCCTTGTGAACCCATCCAGGTGACCGCGGCATCGATTCCTCTCTGTTCATCCGTACCCATCAAATCCATGCAATGATTTGATTCGCCTGTGCCAAAAACGCTAACCTGAGCAACGCCATAGCCGTGAGGAACATAATTCTCGATTAAGAAGCGGCCGAGTCTGTCAGCTGGAGTAAGGGCATCGACATCGCCATCGGAGTAGTATGGCCCGATTTCAGCAATTACTGGAACCTGACATTCGGGAGGAAGTTCTTCGGCTTCCCAATCACATCCTTCGATTATTGGTAACCACAATCCCAGATGTACTTGGGCATCACCTGTCAGACCAGCTCCGCCATCGGCAGCAGTTATCGAATCGACATCAACAAAAACACTGCGCACAGCATCAATTCCAAATGAACCATTTACAGAAACGCGACTGAAAATATCAGTGTCTGCATAAATCAAATCTGCTCTTTCCCAAGGCTGGGGATAACCCGATTCTTCTTCGGGTAATGAGACTATTTCATCCTCTCCGAAACAACCGGAAAACATGGCTGGTAACAGAATTACCAGCATAAATAGCGACTTACGCATGCCCTACGGGCATCAGCCAATAGTATTGAGACTATCCATTGGAGGCTGTAAATTCCAAATTCGTCTAGTGGGTGGGTTCTTGTGCTGTAACCATTTGAGGGGAAATATGCGCCGAATTATTGTTGCTTTTGTTCTGATTTTTGCAACGATTCCTGCTGGATTTGTAACTGCTGATGGAACACACGACGTTGGCTGGACCATCAATACTGAGGATTACAAAGGAGTGACAATTTCAGAAATTCTTGTTTCACCTTCCGATGAAGCCCACGATGGAGTTGACTGGAATGGCGATGGAGTGATTGGGATACAAAGTGACCAATACATCGAATTAACCAATGATGGTAGTTCAATTGTAGACCTTTCAAATTGGACATTAGATGATGATACCAATGGCGGTAGTGCACCATGTCAAATTCTAAACATGAGTATTGCTGTAGGTGAATCTATTACATTTTACCGAGCTACTACCAAAATCGCATTGGAATATTTCGATGCTGATTTTGCAGTATTGATGGAGCCTGATGGTACCATTCAGAGCCAGTTCCACTATCCCGGAGAAGATTCGGATTGGGATAAAGTGTATGCTAAGGGCAATAATGGATTGTTGATTAAAGAAGATCCCACTCCCTCTAGCGTTCAAGGCACTTGTATTGCAGGAAATGCCACCGGCGAACCCGGTGATTATTCAGATAGTGGAGAATGGACAATAAATGAGAATAATTACCTCGGAGTAATGATTTCAGAAATACTTGCATCAACATCTGATGCCGAGAACGGTGGCACTGACTTGGATGGTGATGGCGAACTTTATCGAAATAGTGAGCAATATATTCAATTGACTAATAATGGTTCAAATGATGTCGATATTTCAGAATGGATTCTTGACGATAATCCAGCAGGTGGAAGTGCGCCGTGCCAAATTGGTTGGGACACAACTATCGCAGTAGGTGAATCAATAGTGTTCTATCGTGCCAAAACTCACATCGAGTTTGACTATTTCGAGGAGGACTTTGCTGTATTGAAGGAGCCTAGCGGTACCGTGCAGAGTCAAATTCACTACCCCGCTGAAGATTCATTTTTTGATAAGGCATACACGGTTAATGCTAATGGTTCCTTGACAAAAGAAGACCCAAGTCCTGCAAGTCGGCATGGAACTTGCTTCCCACTG
>Ga0315326_10000997_pt1 | contig 14371 bp, 9 predicted proteins | sample M180m32315metaG_FD_203457 | JGI IMG/M metagenome (GOLD analysis project Ga0315326, IMG submission 203457) | Ammonia-oxidizing marine archaeal communities from Monterey Bay, California, United States - M1 80m 32315 | ecosystem: Environmental > Aquatic > Marine > Coastal | place: USA: California... | reverse complement strand
GGACCCATAGGGCCATGAACATTGCGAAGGGGAAGCTCGAGAAGCCCCACCAGTACCACGGCAACTCCTGCCAGTTCAGAAATACCATGAAGTCTGGGAGCAGCGCATGCCCATAGACGCCGCGTTCGCCGATTTGACGCATCAGGTACATGCCCATCGCGTAGCCCCCCAAAGCGAAGAAGGCTCCATGCCCGAGCGTGAGGATTCCGCAGTAGCCCCACACGAGATCCACGGATAGAGCCAGAAGTGCGTAGCAGGCATATTTGCCGAGCAATGTGACGCTGTAGGTGGATAGGTGAAGCGGCGATGCTTCAGGGATCGCCAAATTGAAGATCGCCGCAATCGCTGCAGTCGCGGCAAGGCTGCCGAAAACCAGCCAGTCCGCTCGATCCAAAATCAGTCTGCGGTCCGCCGCCATCGCCTCTCAAGCCTCCGCGGAGCGACCGTGTGGCGGGAAGAGCCCGCGCGGCCGGTTTTGGATGAAAATGACAATGAAGAGCAATACACAGATTTTGGCGAGGACTGCGCCGACGAGGGGTTCGAGGAGTTTGTTGGAGACGCCTAAAGTCATCCCGGCAACGAGGGTGCCCCAGAGGTTTCCGACTCCACCGAAGACCACCACCATGAATGAATCCACGATGTGGCTCTGCCCGAGGTTGGGGCCGACGTTGGTGAGCTGAGACAACGCGACTCCTGCCAATCCCGCGACTCCGGCGCCGAGGCCGAAAGTCACGGAATCGATGCGACCGCTTGCTACCCCCATGGCTCGCGCCATGTCGCGGTCCTGAGAGACGGCACGTATCTGGAGCCCAAGCGTCGTTCGGCGTAGGATCGCCGTGAGAGAGAGGAATACGAGAAGGCTGAATGCGACGATGTAGATTCGATTGTAGGTGAAGGCGAGCGCATCGTTCACGACGTACTGACCGCTCATCCACTCAGGTGTAGAGACAGCACGATTGAGGGGTGAGAAAATCGTTCGGACCGCCTGCTGGAGCAGTAGCGAAATACCGAAGGTCGCGAGGAGCGTCTCGAGCGGCCGTCCGTAGAGGTGACGAACGACGCTCCGCTCAATTGCCACCCCCACGAGGGCGGAAACAAGAAACGCTGCGGGGATGGCGATGAAGAGCGACTCTTCAATTCGATGCGGCATCAGCTGTTGAACAACCCAGGTCGTGTAAGCCCCCAGCATGATCAATTCACCGTGGGCCATATTGATGACGCCCATGACGCCGAACGTGATCGCCAGACCGATTGCCGCCAGAACGAACACGGAGCCCAGGCTAAGACCAAAGAAGAGGGTTTCCACGACCGCGTAGAGCGATCTTTTCCTGTCGCTCGCGTCGAGCGATTCCGCAATGGAGGCTCGAACCGTTTCGTCTTGTTCGTCTATCAGAAGCGCCGTGAGGCGATTCCGCACTTCCCTATTTACGCTGCCGGAGAGTACCCGCGCCGCCTTGGCGCGAACGGAGGCGTCCTCCGACTTCAGGCTACCCACGGCGAGTGCGGTTCGAATCGCCTGCTGGACCTCCAAATTGGTCTCGTTGACCAGGCTCTCTCGCAGCAGAGCGAGGTTCTCGGCAGAGAGCGAGGTCATTAAAGATTCCACGGCCTGTTGCCGAGTGGCAGGCTCTGGTGCCCGCAGACTCATTCTCGCGATCGAGCGTCGAAGGAAACTTCGGATGGCGTTGTTGATGACTACTCTCTTGAGTTCCTTTTTCTTCGTCTCGCCCAGGACTTCCCCAGAGATCGCGTCCGAGATGCTTGAGACCCCATCTTCTTCTGCCAAAATGAGCACGCGCTTATCGGATTTCCGGACGTAGAGTTTCCCGCCGAGCAACGAGTCAAAGAGTCGCCTGACACGGAGACCACCGAGCTCGTCGAGCTCAATGAGGGCGGCCTTCTTGTCGACAAAGCTCTTCACCTTGAGTTTTGAGACGTGGGTCGCGAATTCCGTGGTTTCTTGCGCTCCTGCTGGCGCCATCCAGACCAGCAGAGAGAAAAGGAGAACGCAGGCCCAAGCGACTTCCCGGCGATATTCAGCCAACTGGTGTGTCCGATCCATGTCGCCTTGATAGGGGTCCCGAGCGACCGCTCGCGGCGGGAACCGGGAAGGCGCCGGTTGCCGCCGCAGTCGCGCATTCGCGACGCCTATGAGCCCGCGTGTTTTCTAAAAATCCTGCCCCGAGCATTTCTTGGTTTTCGTGTTGTAGTTACCGCAGTTGAGGGCCTCGGTCCAATCTGCTTCGACGATCGCGCTCTCCGGCAGGAAGTCGCTCCACGCATCGCCGGGGAGCAATCGCTCGGTTTCCCAGACGGTCGCAAACTGCCCGTCGTCCTGGATTTCACCAATTAGCACTGGCTTCGTGATGTGATGGTTCGGGAGCATCGTCGAAATCCCGCCGGACAGGTTGGGAGCCTCGATTCCGATGATCGCCTTTTGCACCGCGGTCGCGTCTGTGGTGCCCGCCTTCTCGACCGCTTTCACCCACATGTTGAAGCCGATGTAATGGGCTTCCATCGGATCGTTACTGACCCGCTTCTCGCTTCCGATGAACTCATGCCAGGAGCCGATGAATTCTTCATTGATGTCCGCATCGACACTCATGAAGTAGTTCCAGGCCGCCAGATGACCGACCAGGGGCTTGGTGTCGATGCCAGACAGTTCTTCTTCTCCGACGGAAAAGGCGATGACGGGGATCTCGTCGGCTGCGACACCCTGATTACCCAACTCCTTGTAGAAGGGGACATTGGCGTCTCCGTTGATCGTGGAGACGACGGCCGTCTTTTTGTCTGCAGAGCCGAATTTCTTGATGTCGGACACGATGCTCTGCCAGTCGGAATGTCCGAAAGGCGTGTAGTTGATCATGATGTCCGAGTCCTTGACACCCTTGGACTTCAGATAGGACTCGAGGATCTTGTTCGTCGTTCGCGGATAGACATAATCGGTCCCCGCCAGGACCCAGCGCGTCACACCGAGATCGTTCATCAGGTAGTCGACGGCCGGAATGGCCTGCTGGTTCGGCGCAGCGCCAGTATAAAAAACGTTCTTCGAGGACTCCTCGCCCTCGTACTGGACCGGATAAAAGAGAAGGCCGTTCAGTTCCTCGAAGACGGGGAGAACCGATTTTCGGGAAACGGAAGTCCAACAGCCGAAGACCACGTCGACTTTGTCGACTTCCATCAGTTGTCGCGCTTTCTCGGCGAAGAGCGGCCAATTTGAAGCCGGGTCGACGACGACCGCCTCGAGCTTTTTGCCGAGGATCCCCCCCTTCTTATTTTGCTCCTCGACCAGCATGAGCACGGTGTCCTTGAGCGTCGTCTCGCTGATGGCCATCGTCCCGGAGAGGGAATGGAGGACACCGACCTTGATGGTGTCGTCCGCAAGGGCGGACGCCGCGAATCCCGGCATCGCGAGCAGCGCGATCACCATTCGAGCAATGATTCTCTTCAGCATTCTTTTTGTTTCCAATTTATTGGAGCGGCCGCACGACGTTCCCTTCGCGCCGACCCGACCCGCCCCGAGAGCTTTTCGACCTGCGCACAGGCCACGAATGGTCTAGATCTGCAGCTGCATACCCAACACGATGGAGCTGACGTGGTCACCGGTCACGCCGGTGGGTGCGTAGTTCAAGCCCTTCGTCTGGATGTCGCCGTACTGATAGAAGAGCGAGATGCTCGCGTTGTGGCCATCGATGATGTAGTTGACGCCCACTTCGAGTTCGTCGCGGTAGCTGCTGCGGTCCGGATAGACCGCGGAGAATTTCGCGTAGGGCTGGAATTTTCCGATCCCGATTTCGTCGTCGACGAGATAGAGAAGCGCCAGGCTAAACGAGTCTCCCTGGAACATTCCGAAATTGTCGCCATCCCCGAAGGCCGCTGAGCTGTAGTCCGGCTCGAAGTGCTTGTATTCCCCGTTGAAGGTCAGAACGCCCACGTCGTCGAAGACCTTCTCACCCAGGACGTCGACCATCAAAGCCAGATAGTCGCCCGGGTTTGCTCGCGACCCGGCCCCGTCCTTCTGCCACTGAAACGAACCCGCCACCGTAAAAATATCGCCGGCGGTGCCGTAATAGGTGCCGCTGGTGTAGTACCCAGGATTCGCTTCGACGTTGAGAAAGTTGTACGCGAAGCGACCCGCTACGAGCGGGTTGTCGTCGGGGTTCGGACCTGCCGCGTTCGTCGACTGGAGGCCCTGGAATACGCCTACGACGTACTGAAACTCGCGATTGTCTCCGAGGGCGCCCCAGATGTTCAGGCCCTGGTCACGTGCGTAGACGCCTGCGCCTCCCGCGCCGTAATTGAGGCTGTAGTCAGAGGATACGAAGGGGGTTTGATAGGCATCGAATGTGCTCGAATAGAACGGGCCATTCATTTCTTGCCGCTCGCCGGGCACGATCAAACGCCCGGCCCACACGTTGAAGTACTGGTTCAATTCGACTTTTACGATGGCGTCGAGGAGGGCGTACGACTCATTCCCATTCCCATTGCCACAGAACACGCACTCGGTGTTGAACTCGAATTTCAGGTATTCATGAATTTGGCCATTGATATAGAGGCGTGCGTTGTTGAGGTCGAAATCGTTCGACCAGTTATTTCCGCTGGGCGCCCCGTCTTCTGTCGACCGAAACGACGTACGAATGCCCGCTCCAACGCTGACCCACTTCGTCTCGTCGATTGCGATTTTGGCACCCGCATGGGCAGCGACTGGACTGATGACGAGCGCCACGAGCATCAGATAGGGGGCGATATTGCATCTCATAGTTCTGATTTCCTCATTGCGTTGACGACGTGACGAATGAATTGCTCACGCTTGGAGCAAGGCATCTGCAAGCACTGTGCCTAAGGTGTCAAAGGGCTGGAGGTCGTGGGGAAGGGGAGTGCCCATGTCGCGTAGGAGTCGCGACTGACGTGGTCACGGGGTGTTTTCGTTTGCTGACACGACGGACCGTGGTGGCACTCTGCGTGAAATCGAAGGTGTGCCGGAGGACGCACTCCCGCTCGACATTTGTGCATGTGACCAGGAGATTGACACTCTTTTGAGCGCGACCGCCGCATCGTACGGGAAAGTTTTCCGACTTCTTTGGATGGCTGCTCGGGCAATCCGGCGTCGAAGCCTTGAGTGAGCTTGTGACGGCCCAGTTGGGAGAGACGGAGCCGGTGCGCTCGGTCGGACGCGAAAACTTGTCGTGACGGGGGATCGCCGTCGGATTTCGGCGGAGCGTGCGAATAGGAGGGGGCGCCGGGAGTGCGGATCGCGGGCGAGTGTCTAGTCGGGCTGTATGTGCGCACCCATGGCAACGACCACGAGCGCTGTGAATGCGATCAGGCCGTTGGCAAGGCCGGTGATGACGAAGGGGGCCCCGGGCATCCAGGCATCGAAGAGCAGGCCGCCGGCCTTCGTGGCCAGGAGGATTCCGACGGCTCCAAAGAGCGAGAAGAGACCGCTTACGGCTCCGGTATCGTTTTCGGACACTTCCTGGCCCACGAGCGCCATGGCTGCGAGAATCGCGCTGGCTTGACCCATCCCGAGCACGATCGCGGCCGGATAGGCTTGTGGCCCCATGGGTTGCTCTAATAAGCCGAGCCAGGTGTAGCCGACCAGTGCGAGTCCGGTCGCCAATGCCAGGGCGAGAACGCGGTTCATCCGATCGACCAGAACTCCCATGATGGGCATGAAGAGGAGCCCGGCGACCTGGATGACGCCGAGCATGATGCCGGCCTCGACCAAGGCTTCTTCCGTGCTCATGCCCTGCTCTTGGCATGCGTGGGTGATCCAAAGTGACAAGAAGATCACGACGACGACGAGATCCGTTCGGCCGACAAAGGCGCCGCTGTAGGAGAGCGCGATCCGCGGGTTGTGTAGAGCTGCGGTGAAGCCGATTCGAATCCGCTGCGCGATAGACAGTCCAGCGTTTTTCACGGAACTCAATCTAGAAAGTCCCAACCAGGCGGGGAGAGTCGCGGCGAGGGCAATCCCTCCAGCGATCCAGTAGGCATAGCGACCGGCTTCGATCGCGGAGGCGCCGCCTGCGACGAAGTGCGTGGGTAAGGGAGCCAGGATCGCGACCACGACCATTACGCCTAAGGTGCTCAGGACGCCGACCAAAGCGGCGAGTTTGCCGCGGCTCTGGTCGGCAGGATACTCGGACATGAGCGCGATCGACATGGCGCCGATCGCGGCCATGCCAGCTGCGTAGACTAGACGAAAAAGTAGCAATTCGTGGTAATTCGTCGCGAGTGGGTAAAGCAGGTAGCTCGTGCAGACGACGGCGAGGCCGAAAGTGAATACGAAACGCCGACCGATTCGATCGGACCATGCGCCCATGATGCCCGACAGGGCGATCATCACGACTTCGGACCAGAATGCCAGATCGCCGCTGACGGTGCCCTGCTCGAGTTTTGGAATCGAGAGGTGCTCACTGAGGATATAGGGCTGGGCGAAGTTGATGAATGGGGCGAGGATTCCGACGAAGAACATCGTGATCAGGAACGCCCAGGCGTTGGACGTGCTGATCCCGGGTACGAGCTGGATGGAGCCGATTCGTGCCACGGGCAAGCCCTCTGCTTCTCAAGAGTTCCGAGAGGCGGGTTCTAGACTGCGAAGATGATAGGCCATTGATTCGTCGAGGGATGAAGACCCGTGGCGCCGAGCGATCTCGTGCGGGCGTTTGCCGGATCCTGGCCGCACCCGAAGTCGAGGACGCTCCGATACGACGCGCGCAGAGGCGATGTCGCTTCCTCGGAGCCTGGGCGCCGGTATGCTTGCTCTCGGGCGCGTTGAAAGGGCAGCTGATTTTGCCGATCGGCGGAAGATCTGCTCCAATGGCGTGATGAGTGATGCGACCCTCGACTACGGGAAACCCATTGAATGTGACGTCGCCATCGTCGGCGGCGAACTCGCCGGGGTGGTGGCCGCCTCGATTCTTGCGAACAAGGGGCTCTCGGTGGTGCTGGTGGACGAGCCTCCGGTCCTGGGCGGGCGTGGGGGGTCGATCGAACATCGGGGCTATTGGCTCGACGGTGGCCATCGCGCTGGCCACGATGTCACGGACTTCATGTTCAATTGGAACCATGGCGAGGAGGCCGCGCGAGAAGCCGGGGTCGAGGTCGATGTGAAGCCCGTTGGAGCGGGTTTGCGGATTCACCTGGTTCCGGCGCCCGGTTCGAACGAGCGGGGGGCCATCATGGATGCGGCTGAATGGACCCCCGAAGGCTTTGCCAATCTGGCGCGCCGAGCCTTTGCGTGCCCGGAGGAGGGGCTTGCCGACTTCAGCGTGGCGCTGGATCGTATCTCCAACACGACGCCCGAGGAACGCGACGCGGCGGTCGAGGTGCCGTTATCGGATTGGCTGATGGGGAACGTGCCCAACCGCGCAGTGCACGCGGCCTTCCTGAACATGGTGAAGTCCATGTTCAGTCAGTTTCCCGAGCGCGCCTCGGCGGGTCGGCTGATGAAGCTCATGGAGCTGCAGGTGCGGTCCGCGGAAGAGGGGCTCATGTTCACGGGCTTCGCCGACCATCCCGAGATCGGTGGGGTGCAGGGGCTCTTCGAACCCTTCGTCGAGGGGCTCGAGCGCAACGGCGGACGCGTGATCTTGGACCATCGCCCCGTAGCGGTGGAGTTCGACGGGGATCGTGCCGTGGGCGTCGTGGCGACGAGCCCGGCGCATCTGGCGCTGCGGGTACGTGCGCGCCACGTCGTCGTGGCCTACCCCCTCTGGAGCGTGCTTCCGCTGCTGCCGGCCGAGCGGGTGAGCGACGAGCTGCGCGCGATGTCCCGGGGCCTCGAAGATTGCGCGACGACCGGGATCGGCTGGGTTGCGGGGCTCTCCCAAATGCCGCATTTCGGCGAAACGGGGAACGTTGAGGATTACGATGGCTGGAACCGACTCCTGGTGGGCCCGGAGCGGGAGTTCAGTGGGGGATTCCACTTCCCCAGCCTCGGCAGTCGACGCATCGCGCCGGACGGCCGACACCTGCTCTCCTGCTTCATTCTCAACTGGGTCCAGCGCGGCGAGCAGCCTCATTGGCCGACCCTCGATGCGAAGCTGCAGCATGCCAAGGCCTACCTTCATGACGTGTACCCCGACCTCGAAGAGTGCCTCGAGTGGCAGGCGGACCGTTATATCGACACCACTCCGGCCGTGGCGGCGGGTTGGTATTGGGCTCCGGTGAAGCGCCACGGCCTGCGCATGCCCGGCTGCCGCAACCTGTTCATTCCGTCGTCGACCAACGAGGGCGACGTCGGCACGGTGGACGGCTGCGCCTGGGCGGGGCTCGAGGTGGCCAAGGAGATCCTGGCCGAGCGCGGCTAAACCCTCTCCATGGGGCGTCGGGGTTCGGGGGGGAGCACGATGCGGATTTCGTCGCCGACGGAGATCTCGCCGCCGTCCAAAACGACCGCCATCGCACCGGCCTTACGAATCAGGGCCCCCTGTGCGGAGCGCTCGACGAGGCGCTGCATCAAGCCCTCCCCGACATGATTCAGCTGGACGCAAGGATTGCGAAGCCCCGTCAATTCGAGCACGGCGCTTGCGCCGATCGCGAGGCGACTGCCTTTGGGAAGCGCGAGCAGTTCGAAACCCTGCGTCAGGATATTTTCGCCTAAGCGTCCCGGAAAGACTTCGAACCCCTCGCCCTTGAGCTCGGTCAGCAACTCCAGCGCCAGCAGATGCACCTGTCGCAGGTTGGCCTGGTTCGGATCGGCCTTGACCCGGGAGCGATGCTTGACGGTCTGGCCGGCGTGCACGTCGCCCTCGACCCCGATCCCACCGATCAGTCGCAGGCGGGGCGCCGTCTGCTTCGCAAAGGTGTGCTCGGGGCTGAGGCTCAGGTTCGCGACGCGACCCGTCATGGGGGTCTCCTGCTTGAAGCGGACACCAAAACCCCGCCGGTGCGAAGCCAGAAGATACCTGAGCGCCCCCCGCCGCCGCCCCCCCCCCGCACGGCCAAGCACGAGCCGTATCCGAATCAGTCCGCCGGGACGTAGGCGAGCGCGAGGCGGGCGGCGTGATCGGCCAGCAGGGCATCGCCTGCTCGTTGCTTGCCGTGGACGCCGAAGGGCTCGCCCTCACGGCGGGGGATCAAATGCATGTGGTAGTGGAAGACGGTTTGTCCGGCCGCGGCCCCGTTGAGCTGGATGACGGCGATTCCGTCCGGGTCGAAGACTGCCTCGAGCGCGCGGCCCAGAGGAACCGACTGACGGATCACGGCCGCGAGGTCCTCTGAATGGACCTCGAAGAGGTTCTTCCCATGTCGTTTGGGAATGATCAGGGTGTGGCCTTCATGGGCCGGAAAGAGGTCCATGAAGATCAGAATACGATCGTCTTCGTAGACACGATGCGCCGGGGCGTGGCCCTCGACGATCGCGCAAAAGATGCAGTCCGGGGCCGGGTTCATCCGTCTCGCTCCTCAGCGGGATCCCTTCAGATCCGCACGGGCAGGGCCTTCCAGCCTCTCACCGTCGAGGTCCGAGCCATCGTGGCTGCCTCACGATCGACCTCCCACTCGGGCCATCGCTTGAGCACCTCGTCGAGGGCGACGATGCCTTCGAGGCGAGCCAGGCTGGCGCCGAGGCAGAAGTGGATGCCATACCCGAAGCTCAGGTGTCGCGGATTCTTGCGGCGTACGTCGAGGCGGTCGGGGTCCTCGATCACCCGTTCGTCACGATTGGCGGAGCCATTCAAGAGAAGGATGGACGCGCCCTCGGGTACGGTCTGCCCGTAGTACTCGATGTCCTTTGTGACGTAACGCGCTTGGACGGGGGAGGGCGCTTCGTAGCGGAGGATCTCCTCGATCGCGTTGGCGACGAGGCTTCGGTCCTCGACGAGCGCGCGACGCTCGTCGGGGAACTGATCGAGGAGGTGTCCCGTCCAGCCAATCAGTCGCGTCGTCGTCTCGTTGCCGGCGCCGGCGAGTAAGCCAATGTAGGAGAGGAGCTCTTCGTCGCGCAGCGTGCGTTCGACGCCTTCATCGTCGACGAAACGCGCCTCGAGGAGCTCGGTCATCAGATCGTCGGAGGGGTGTTTGCGCCGCCACTCGATGTAGGAGGCGAACTCCGAGTGCTGGAACAAGCCTTCGGCCGCTTCTTTGGGCCGCCGGCCGAGCATATTCGTGTCGCCGTCTTCGATGCTGAGGCCCTCGTCGAAACGGTCTCGAATCGCCTCCTGGTCGTCTTCCGGAATGCCGAGCAGCATGCCGATCACGCGCATGGGCATCTGGGCGCCCAGGTCGGCGATGAAGTCGAAGCGATCGCCTCCGACGAGGGGGTCGAGGCTCTGTGCGCAGTAGGCGCGGATCTGCGGCTCGAGCTCCGCGATGAGCCGGGGTGTGAAGAGGCGCGCGAGGATGGCGCGGTGGGCGTCGTGGAGCGGGGGGTCCTCGAAGAGAATGCTGCCGGGCGGAATCACGACGCCGTTGCGGATGAGTTCGAGCACGGAGCCGCGCGCAGAGCTCATGGATTCCCAGTCGACCATGCCCGCCGCGACATCCTCGAAGCGGCTGAGTGCCCAGAAATCGTATTCGTCGTTGTGGTAGATCGGGGCCTCGTCCCGCAGGCGTCGCCAGACAGGATGAGGGTCAGCGTCGATCTCGAAGTCGTAGGGGTCGTAGCGAAGTTCGGTCATCGGGGTGCTCGCGGATGGGCCGGTGGACGATGGGCTAGAGCGTAGCTGTGCGCGGGGCGGAGGAGTCGTTCCGAGCGGGGTTACGCGGAGTTCCTTCGTGAGACGCAGCCGCAACGCGGTGTCCCTGCTTGCGGACCGACAGCGCGAGCCCGTGCCCCCCTCGCGATCGGCGTTTGGGTCGGGCCTGAAATGCTTTCGTAGGCTCTCCCGATGTCCGGGTGAGGGACGCCGCGGAGCGGCTTTCGAGCCGGTCAATCACCTTCCCCTATCGGTCTAGGGATTTCTTGCAACACATTAATTTAAAACGACTATTCAGGGGTCTTCTGAGGTCGGTGGGCGGCGCGCCCGGGCCTTGCCTCGACTCGGGGCGCAGGAGCCTCGGCGACGGCCGCAAGGACCCGGTGAGGTCCTTGCGGCCAAGTTCCGCCTGAGGGCGAACCCGATGTCGTCCACGGCCCGGAGGCCTCTGGTTTTTCAGCGGCCTCGCACCGTGGATCGGGATTGAGGACGGGCAGCCATCCCTAGAGCTCTACGCCGTAGAGCCGCGCCGGTGTGTCTTGGACGACCTTCTTGATGACCTCCTCCGGCACGTTGGCGAGGGTCTTCTCGGCGTAGTCGGCGGGGTGTTCCGCGGAGCTGTTGGGGCTCGGGTATTGGCTAGTCGGGTGGGGATAGTCGGTCTCCCACATCAGGTTGTCCGGGAACGCCTCGAGCGCGCTCTCGATTCCTTGCTTCTCGAACCAGAAGGAGCCGTAGACCTGGCGCTTGAAATACTCCGAGGGCAGCAGGTCGTACTCGGGGTGTTCCTTTGCGACGCCGCCGTTCACCCATTGCCAGTCGAACATCTCGAGCACGCATTGAATCCATCCGACGCCGCTCTCGACCGACACGAAGTCGAGCTTCGGGAAGCGCGCGCAGACTCCGCCGAAGAGCAGGTTCGCCAGGCAGTTCTGATTGTCGAGGAGTGCGAGCGAGCCGCCGCGGGAGAAGTTGGCTTTGGTGCCCATTTCGGCCCGGTCGTCCGTGATGTCGCTGATGTCGCCGGAGCCGATATGGAAGCTGATCGAGAGGCCGGCTTCCTGGGTCGCCGCCCAGACGGGGTCCCAATGCTTGTGGGCGAGCGGCGGCTGGCCAAAGGTCTCGGGTCGACTGCCGAAGAGCACCGCACGGTGTCCCTTGGCGGCCGATCGTTGGATCTCTTTGACAGAGGCCTCGGCGTCCCAGAAGGGTAGGGCCATCACCGGGAGGAGCCGATTCGGGTCGGCGCTCGACCAATCGACGAGGAAGTCGTTGTAGGCCTGTACGCACTCGAGCATCAGCCCGGGTTCCTTGAGCCGAAGGAACCCGCCCGACCCAAAGCCGCCCAGGTTCGGGTAGAGGACCATCGCGTAGATGTCCTCCTCGTCCATCAGTTGAAGTCGGGCCTTCGCATCGTAGGAGGCCGCCGGAATGTCGTCATAGCCCATCGGGACGTTCGGGAACGTGTCGTCGTGCCCCGCCATGGTGTAGAAACCGGGGCCACCGGCCGGATCGTCTCCGATGAACCACATGTCGCGGCCTTCGATTCGCCGGATATGAGGCACCTTGTTGCCCCATTTGCTCGCGACGCGATCCGTCCAGACACCGCTCGGCTCGGTGATGTGGGTGTCGACGTCGATCACCTTGTATCGATCGAAAATCTTCTCGCTCATGCTCTTCTCCTCTGGACGGATGGACTCCGTCTTGTCGCTGTCTTGCCGCTTTGATGGTCGGACCAGCCGTACTCTAGACTCGCGAAAGTACGGCGGGTGAAGTGATCGGATTTCTCGTGCGCTCGTCCGTCTCAGTATGTAAAAGCCCGCCGTAATCCCCAACGCTCAAGCGGCAGCGAGCGGGGCGCCTACCAGTATCCGGGGTCTGGCTTGGAAGAGCGGACGCTGGCTAAATGTCCAGCGGCTTTCCCAGGTGTGCCGCATCGTTGGCGTATTCCGAGACGCGGCGAAGTATAGCGGCTCCCGGGGCATCTCGTGCATCCTCCGGGTGCTCTCGGGCTCGCATGGGCCGGGCCAGACCGGGTTATTTCCGAGTTCGAAGGGATGCCTTGAGCCCCTGCGTGGAGAGCCGGAAGCGGGGTCAGGAAGCGCGTGTTTCGTCCCCAGGACGGAAGTCTCGAAAGTCAAACCCGGCAGGGTGGGAGCGGAGTTGCGCATTGAGGAGCCCCCCGCGCATGAACTGGCTCTCCTCGCTCCCCCACAGCCAGCTCGCCGTGAGCGGCTATGCTGGTTTTTGCTCGAGTCGCCTTGTCGGCGCGTGAACTCGAATCCGGAGGTCTCAGTGACCGTGCGAGAGGATGAGTGGTCGAGCGATCCGGTTTTTGATTACGTCATCGTAGGGGGTGGCTCGGCGGGCTGCGCCCTTGCCAACCGGCTCAGCGAGGATGCCGACCTCCGCGTGCTTGTTCTCGAGGCCGGGCGACCCGACGCGTGGTGGGATGTCCTGATCCATATGCCCGCCGCGCTTGCTCTCCCCCTTGGTAGTCGTTTCTACGATTGGGGCTACCGCTCCGAGCCCGAGCCTCAGATGGATGGACGCGAGGTCTACCACGCACGTGGCAAGCTGCTTGGAGGCTCGAGCAGCATCAACGGGATGATCTTTCAGCGCGGTAACGCTGCCGATTACGATCGTTGGGCCGAGCTGCCCGGACTCGAGAATTGGAGCTACGCGCACTGTCTCCCCTACTTCAAGCGCATGGAGTCCGTGCTCGAAGGCGAAGCCGAGTACCGCGGTCGGGACGGACCGCTCTCGCTCGAACGCGGGCGCGCAGAGGGCCCCTTATTCGATGCGTTCTTCGCTGCTGCAGGCGAAGCCGGATATGCGCTTACGGACGATGTGAACGGTCGCTCCCAGGAGGGCTTCGGGCGTTTTGATCGGACGATCCGAAACGGGCGGCGCTGGAGCGCCGCCCGCGCCTACTTTCATCCTGTGAAACATCGCCCGAACCTCGAGATTTGCTATCGAGCGCTCGCCACACGCGTGCTTTTCGAAGGCACGCGAGCGGTTGGCGTCGAATACCTGCGCGGTCGTCGGACGCGGCGCGTGCGCGCGCGTGAAGTCATCAGCTGTGGGGGGGCGATCAACTCCGCGCAACTTCTGCAGCTATCGGGCGTTGGCCCCAGCGCGCTGCTGCGCGAGTTCGACATCGATGTCGTGTGCGACCTGCCGGGTGTAGGGGAGAATCTTCAGGACCATCTCGAGGTCTATGTCCAGCATCGCTGTAAAAAGCCGGTCTCGATGGCACCTCATCTGCTCTGGCGGAGGCGGCCATGGATCGGGTTACAGTGGCTCGCAGGAAAGGGGCCTGGCATGACGAATCACTTCGAGGCCGGAGGGTTCGTGCGCGGGAATCCAGACGTGAACTATCCCAATCTGATGATCCACTTCTTACCGCTCGCAATCCGATACGACGGCAGCACGGCAATCTCGGGACACGGCTACCAGATTCACATCGGCCCGATGCTCTCGGATGCGCGAGGGACGCTGCGTATTCGCTCTACCGATCCGCGCGAGCCTCCTCGCCTACGTTTCAACTACTTGTCGACCGCGCAAGATCGACGCGAATGGATCGAAGCGATTGCCTGCGCCCGCGATCTCCTCGGCCAACCGGCCTTCGGCGAGTTCGACGCCGGTGAGATCTCGCCGGGGCCGGAGGTTCGAACAAATGAAGAGATCCTCGCCTGGGTCGCTCGCGAAGGGGAAACCGCACTCCA
>Ga0315326_10000994_pt1 | contig 14390 bp, 9 predicted proteins | sample M180m32315metaG_FD_203457 | JGI IMG/M metagenome (GOLD analysis project Ga0315326, IMG submission 203457) | Ammonia-oxidizing marine archaeal communities from Monterey Bay, California, United States - M1 80m 32315 | ecosystem: Environmental > Aquatic > Marine > Coastal | place: USA: California... | reverse complement strand
TCTGTGAAAAAATTGACGTTGAAGATCCCCAGATTTGGTGGCCTAACGGTTATGGTGCTCAGCCTTTATATACTCTCGAAGTTACTATTTCCGGTCAAAAATTGAAAAAAAGGATAGGATTTCGCGATTTAAAGTTAGTTACGCAGGAAGATGGAAAAGGGCTTGGGTTCAAGTTTTGTGTAAATGGAGTTGATGTGTTTGCAAAGGGCGCAAATTGGATTCCTTGTGATGCGATGCCTTTGAGACAGACTAGGTCAGTAGTTGATGATTTGTTGAGTAGTGCCGTTGAAGCAAACATGAACATGTTGCGAGTTTGGGGTGGAGGCCAATATGAATCGGACGATTTTTATGAACTTTGCGATGAAAAAGGACTTCTTATTTGGCAGGATTTTATGTTTTCGTGTTCGACATATCCTGCGACAGACGAATTTTTGGAAAGTGTAGAAAGGGAAGCCTCCTACCAGATTAAACGTCTTCGGGATCATGCGTGTATTGCTCTTTGGTGCGGTAATAATGAGAATCTCGGTGCTTTAAATTGGTTTGACGTGTCGCGTGAAAACCGAGATCGCTATCTGGTAGACTACGATCGATTAACTGAGGGGGTGATAGGGAAGGTTGTAGATGCTTGTGATCCATCTCGTTCCTACTGGCCTTCTTCGCCAAGTGGCGGTAGGGGTGATTATTCAGATAATTGGCATGATGATTCTCGCGGCGATATGCATTACTGGGAAGTATGGCATTCAGGCAAATCGTTTGATGCTTACTATAAGGTAAGTCCTCGGTTTTGTTCTGAATTTGGATATCAGTCGTTCCCGTCTTTGGATACGATCAGGACTTATGCTTCGGAAGACCAGTTTAATGTTACTGCACCGATCATGGAGCATCATCAGCGGAATGTTGGTGGTAATTCAAAAATCACTGAAATGTTCACACGGTACTTCCGGATGCCGGATGGCTTTGCCAATTTTGTATATTTGAGCCAAGTCCAGCAGGGCCTTGCGATTAAAACAGCTGTTGAATACTGGAGACATTTAATGCCGGTTTGTATGGGAACGCTCTACTGGCAATTGAATGACTTGTGGCCTGTGTGTTCGTGGTCGTCTCTGGAGTATGGTGGTAAATGGAAGTTACTGCATTATATGGCTAAGAAATTCTATGCACCGGTCGTTGTGTCTGCTTTTCAAAAGGGAGAGGGGGCGCTACAAATATGGGTTACGAGTGATAAACAAGATAGAATTAATATTGAGGTCAATCTAAGAATTATCACGTTTTTCGGCGAAGAAATTAAAGCGATAGCATTAGCCGAGGAAGTTGAACGCGGATCTTCGGTATGTATAAAGGATTTTTTAATAGAGGAACTTGCACCCGATTCTTCTACTGTGTTTATGCTGATAGATATGCACAGTGATGAAGATGTATATCGCACAGAGCATGTATTTTCGACATGGAAATCCTGTGAGTTAGTTAAACCCAATATTCAGTGGGAAGTTGAACTAACGGAACAAAATTTTTTTTGTGTTACGGTGTCCACAAATTATCCAGCTTTCTATGTCACCTTGAATGCCACGGGGATTCAGGGTGAATTCGATGACAATTGTTTTACTATTTTGCGAGGGGAGCGTCGCAAACTGATATTTAAACCCAAGGTCTCCCTATTGTCAAAAAAAGATCTACAGGATGCCATAACGGTACAACATCTACGTGCAACGTATGAGTAAAACCTTGAGAATGTTTCCCGTCGCAGAGTTAATTTGATAGACGTAATGCCCATGACATTCCGCCGAGAATGTGTCCTCGAAACCATTTTTCATGCCATAATTGGTCCGGATGACCAAGCCCTGTGTACATAACGCGCCCGTCACCATATTCATGACACCAAGCAAGGGCGTAGTCGTTATCTTCGCGATTACCCTTTTCTAAGTCTACACTGTTGTTGTCAATTCGCATTAGTACGTGTGTTTTTTCTCTTTCCCAGTGCTTAAACGTATAAATTTCATCGGTCACAGAGAATTTTTCATTTAACATGCGGGTCGCGGGATGATTCGTATCTTCTACGATTATGCCAACTTCTTGATGCCATGGATGGCCATTGAAATAGCCGCCTAGCATTTCACCATAGTCGGGCCAGTCGTAGCCTGTGTCTGTTGCGTTATGCACTCCCATAAACGCTTTTCCATTCTTAACAAAATCTATAACTGTTTCTTTTTGATTGTTGGTAAGAGGCAGGTTTCCCGTAGTAGCGAAAACGAGTAGATCTAAGGTTGAGAGTTTTTCAACCGTTAAGCGCGTGACATCATGCGTGGTTTCTACGTTCCAGTTTTTTTCTATACCAATTTGTTTGAATGCTACTTCAGCATCAGGTAGATAGCTATGTTCGAATCCAGCGGAATGTCTAAGCATGAGCACGTTTATCATGTATTGCTCCTCAATATAAAGTGTTCGTCAATTATATCTTTTTATAAAGCAGCTGAAAAAAACCGGTTAAATGTTTCGTCTGAAATAGTTGCGCATGCAGCCTCTACATTTCGCTCTAGTTGTTCAATATTTAAGCTCCCGATGGGATTCCCATGAATCCTTGTTTCTCGTAGACAAAACTGTATAGCTAAATCAAGTAGCTCAATGTTTTGTTCAATACACCAGAGCCGGATTTTTTCTGATCGCTGCTGATCAATACCCCAATCCTTTTTTGGAACGAAATCTGCCACGGGTTTTCCTGTAAGCCAACCGCGCATAATTGACCAACCATTTATTACTCCCAAATCATGTTGATCAGCTGCAGGTAGTATAGTGTCGGCAGCTGATTGTCTAAGAAGATTGTAATCGCTAAAACAGAGAAGGGCATCTATGCGCCCTGATTCAATGGTAGTTTTGTGTAAGTCATGAGGGTTCATGCCATAGCCAATAAAGTCAACTAGGCCTAACTGCCGTGCTTGCTCTAAACCTTCTAAAGAGCCTCCAATTGCAAGCGTAGGTTCGACTTCTGGAGGATCATGAAGAAATAAAACGTCAAACTTTTCGATACCAAGGGAGTCGAGTTGGTCGCGGGTATCTGCTAGTGTGTTTGTTGCAGAATAATTGGGTTTTCCATCTCCATAGAAACCCCATTGGGCGGCACTGTGGTGACATATTCGGCCACTTATGATAATTTCTTGGCGTGCGATAACTCCATTTTGCAACGCTATAGATAATTTGGATATTGAGTCTCCGTAACATCTTGCACAATCGAAATGATTTACTCCCAAGTCGACGGCTTTTCTTATTAGCTCCATGGATTGGTCAATGCTTACGTGCCCAAAGTTGTCTCCGAATCCCTGAGTGCCGAATGGAATCACGGGGATAGAAAGTTCTGTCTTACCCCAACGCCGACGGGGACAAATAGAGTTTGATAGCATAAATTCTTATTCCGTTTTAAAAGCACATTGATAAATAAGTATTTGGTATGTTAATAGGTGCTAATATATTAGACTTCTCTGTCATTGCGAATTTAATATATTACACGATACACGATTACTCTGAATGGTAGGTTTTTATGCTGAAAGACTGGAGTGACTGGTTTTCCCTGAGAAGGCGTCAGTCTCCACGTGTTGCTATAAATTGCATTGTGGATATTGAGGTTCCAGAAAGTAATCCAACACATTATACTGGGCTTACGGCGCTAGATGTTAGTACTCAAGGCATGCGTCTTGTAGGAGGAGACGATGAGCACATCCGTGGTTTGATTTGTGGGCGTGGGAGAGCGTGGATTCGATTGAGGTTACCAGGGATGCGCACGAATGTACCCCGTGTACAGGCTGAATTGCGTTGGGGGCTGGGTGCTACGCCCCAATATCAAACAGGTTGGCGTTTTTCTCAGATTAATAGTGCAACGATTAATCTGATTTCAGAATACGTCGAAGAGCACACCGAAGACATACTGGAGGAGCCGAATAAATAGATAAAAAATAGGTTTTTAAGTCATTTGACCTGTGATGCTTATTTTTTCTTCTGTTAGATCAATCATTGCACCTGCAGATGGATTAGGTTCGGAAGGGATGGATTCTGGATCCACTCCTCTCGATTTTCGACTTATATTGATATCACGCGCTCGAATAGAGAGAGACCGACAACTAATAAAATAATTATTTTCCTGCTCCAAACGTAGGGCAACGTCCCGATCGAACATTGAATCATACATATTATAGTTATACTCCTAACAGGGTAATCACAGATACAACAGGATAGAAACTAATCGATATAAGCGATTTGAGCAATAATTACTCTAAAATCTGCGCAGTATCAATATAGTCTAGAAGCGGAAAATAATTTTCTAAATACTGCTTTCCCTCTAAGAAGATACGCTTCTGTTCCGGAATTTCGCCATAACCTGAATAAATAGTTTCTAATACTTCCATGCCAGAAGTTACGCGAGCAAACGGGACAAAACCGGCAGCATCTAAGTCGGGGTTGTCGCTGAGATTTATAAAGACTTGCGTGGACCTGCTGGCTGGTTGCTCGGTGGAAGCAAATGCCACAGTCCCTCTGTGATTTCTGACCTCGGAAGACTCTTCATCTTGTATGGTCGCCTTTTCCCATCGTGATGAAATTTCGGGCTGATTGTGGAGACCAAATTGAACTAAACGGTTAGGAATAACGCGAAAAAAGTATAGCGTGTTGAAAAAACCATGATGCAAAAGAGTATAAAAACGATCAGCTGCTCGCGGTGCCCATGCGCGAACTATTTTAACGCGGAATTTTCCATTACTGGTCTTAAATTCCGCATCAAATTCTGCTGGAGACTGTTTATGCAATTTTTCTGGTTTACTTAACATTTGTAAATCTGGCTTGGAATATGACTGCGCACCAATAGCAATCAATTTTTTAACTATTGCGGAATGACCTGAATTGTTTGCCATGGATAAAGCAGTAGTGCCCAAGTTTGAGATAGTGTTTACTTGAGCACCATTTTCAATTAGTAACTCAACGATACCTATTGCTCCAATCTCACTTGCAGCCATAAGCGGGGTGCCGCCGACTGCATCACGGCCGTTTGGGTTAGCACCATTTTTAATCAAGAGATCTACCTCTTTTATAGAGCCATTTGTTATCGCTTCTATTAATGGGGTTGTGACGCCACCAGTTGTATTAGGGTTTGCTCCTCCAAGAAGGAGAATGGAAAGGGCTGTTGAATCGGCAGCGGCGTGCTCTAACGTTGAATAGCCGCCCCTAATACTGTTAGGGTTAATTCCAGCCAAAATAAATAGAGATATCGCGGAATAATCAGAGCGTTTGATCGACTCTATGAAGCCGTCTTTTGTATACTGATATCCTTGATCAACGAGTTCGAACCGTGCCTGTTTTGGTGATGTTTCACACGCGATCATATAAATCAGAAAAGCCCCAAAGATATGTGGAAAAATATTTCGCACTGTCAAATAGACCAATACTTCCAAATATCTTTCGGTATATCATACCGCATTTTCACTCGGTCTTGATGATGCCAACGTGAAAATAAACCTAACCGTGGCCTGTCTAGAATATTTGCTGATCCTGTATGACATAAGAAACAATGCCAAAATATTACATCACCGGCTTGTGCTGAGAATTGTTCCGGTGGTTGGCTTGACCTATCAGAAAATACGCCCCAATTGCGAGCTTCCCAGTCATCACGCTTGGTAAACCCACCGTCAATGTGAGAGGGATTCTCAAGAAAGTATTGATGAGTACTGTGGTGACTTTCCGGCCAAAAAACGAAGGCTCCACCCTCATTATTTACATCTTCAAGATATGCCGTGGCTCCAAGCATAAACCCCCCGCTCCAGCCGTTGGGTCCGTAGCCATCTATGTGGCCAGATTCGGGCATGTTCCAATGCCCGTCTCGTTTTGGCCATTGAACAAGCATTGAGCCACCGCCGCCAGAAAAATTGCCACCACCTAACCGTGTTACAACTTCTTCCATTTGTGGTAAATGGCCAAAAATTGGGTCGGTGGAGAATTCGTCGATCACATAACTGTCTGGCCATGTTGTTGGTTTTTCTGGATTAGCTGATATGTGATTCCAGAATTGATCATTCCATTCGGAAATTTGTTCATGATCGATAAAGTTCGGTAAAACTACGTAACCTTTTTCCTTAAAATGAGTGATATCTTTGTTGGTTAACATTTATGGCCTTAGCTTGATTCAAGTGTTTGTATTATGGCTTTTAAATATCCAACGTCGTGAGAACGACCTTTATGTCCCCAGTCTGTGTCATCTATCATGCTGGGTGGTGGGGTTGCTGCGACGTAACCTGAGAATCCCAATGATCGTAGAGAACATAGAGCTTGAGGTATCGAAATGTCACCGTCGTCAATAAATGATCGAGTTTTGCCCAAACGATTTCCTACACGGGCAATAAAAATAGGAATGTTTATTTCCGCTAAATGATTTTCATGCGTTTCGTTCAATTCGCCAATTTGTAGATCGATACCTCCTGAGGACTTGTTGCCAGAATAAGGGTAGGTCCAAGCAATATTAACATTGCTTTTCTCGGCGAATTGCACTAGGGATCCATTTGGTTCTGTGTGATTTTTCTTTGTTATGGAACTTACTAATGCTTTTCCTCTCCCAGTAGGTTTTTGGATTGCGTGATCGTATCCACTAATGAAAGTGCTTATTAACGTTATTCCTGTGTTGCTGGCAGCGGTTAGAAAATCAAGTGCACGTTTATTTCCTGGTTCGAAACCTTCTAACCCAGCTAGGACTAGTCCACACTGCGCTACTCTATTTTTAATGTTTTCAATTACCTCAATATCCCATGCCTGGCTTGTACGAACCAAGACATGATTGACGCCTAATTGTTGGGCAAAAATGAGTTGGTCATCGTGGCCAAATTCGACACTTAGCGCTATTTTCATCAGGCCATCCTCCCTAATTCTTCGAAGGTTTGTAACAGTCCCTTCAGATATCCAACTTGGAAAGCAAAAGATCGGTCAGCGTGCGAGTTATCCCCTATCACGCCGGGGCAATGGTCGATCCGAATTACACCTTCGTAATCTACCGTCTTAAAGGCTTGAACAGCCTCAACCATATCTATGTCTCCTTCATCGGGAAACACCTCATCAAAAACAGGGACGCGTCCGCGAGGATTTCGAAAATGGGCGAAGAATATCTTGTTTTGACCACCGAAGTGTTTTATTGCCTCTGGAACGTTCATGTCTTTCATGGTACCTATTGTGCCCATACAAAATCCTAGGCCGTTGTGTTCACTTGGAACGGAATCGATGGCGTGTTGTAGACCATTCCAATCGATCAGTATACGTGCTACGCCCATGAAACTTGCAACAGGAGCATCGTCAGGATGAACAGCCAACCGTACACCTGCCGTTTCGGCGACGGGCACAATAGATTTTAGGAAATAGACTAGGTTTTCCCAGACTTCCGTGGATGCTATACTACGATCTGGAACATGAGGATAAGGGTGAGGTGCTGGTCCTTCGCCTAGCCAGTCGAGACATGCTGCAGGCATTTGCTCGGCGATCTTCATATCGAATCTAGGATATCGAGCTCCTCCTCGTCCGGTGGGGCTGTATTCTGTTCGCAATCCACCAAGTAACATCCACTGATATTGTAAAACACCAATTCCAGCCGCCCCAATATTTTCAATCGATTTACATACATTATCAATTTGTTCGTCACATCCGTCACTACCGAACATCACTTTGTTATAACTAAGGGGAGGTAGGTTTTCGATAACGTCCCATATGAGCTCATTTTTTTCGAAGTAATCTTTACGGCGTTCCAAAGTTTCAAGCTCGATTATACCTTTGTCAGATATAGGGGCGCCGCTCACGACGTGATTTAGGCCTAATTGACGGATGAATTGGAGATGGCGTTGGTCCTCCCCAGCTGTAAGAGCAACTTTCATTGGACAGTTCCCTTGGATTGAATACCAGCAATTAAATTAAAAGGATTATGATTTGCCAGAAATTTGATATCGTCTTTCTAAATTCATTTAGAATGGTACCCGGAGCCACAGCGGAGAGAGAGAAAAATTTTAGAAGGTTTTACAGAGACTAATTCTACTGAGGGATCGTGAAAAATATGTTCTTTTCTTATTTCAAAAGTTCGTCTGCCGATCTTTATCAGATCCGGATCAACCTTAACGGTGGCGACCATAGGTTCGTCTTGAGTTAGTAGCAGAGCACGGCGTGATCCTTCTATTTTTACAACAACGCTATCCGGTTGGATACGTACGAGTTTACAGTTGGCAGGAAGTCCCTGGATTTCCAAATGGGCTTTCTGTATTAAATGATCCCGATCCGATCCTGGGATAAGGACTGCCCAGGCGGTCAAAGACAGTACAAAAGCCATACAGAATTCCATTATTCTACTGAGTACTAACTTCGTGCTGTGTCGTTTTCGAACTGTATGCCTAGAGAGATGGTTCATAATTATATCTCTAAGGCCCGAGGTATCCTTCACAGTGTTCAAATGCCCTGAACTCGCTACTGAAGTAGTACCCCGCTCTTCGGACACTATAATACAAATAGCATCACATCTCTCGGCTAAACCGAGTGCTGCGGCATGGCGTGTTCCTCCTGGTCCAAGTTCCTCGCGATTCTCTGAAAGTGGGAGATGGACTCCGAAACGTACGATTCGGTTGTTGAACCAAATAACCGCTCCGTCGTGTCCTGGTGAATTGGCATCAAAGAGACTAAGTAATAATTCTTCACTAGGCTCTGCGTCTAATTCGATGCCTCCTTGTAAATGGCGTTCAATGGGGTCTCTCCCGGGCAAGACAATTAGAGCTCCCCAACGTCGGTGAGCTATGTGGTTAATTGCTCGGACCAATGTTCCACCATCAGCGGGATTAGGTGCGTCTTTGCTGCGCCTTAGGCCGAGCAAAGCGATTCGTTCAAAGAGCCGGCGCAGGTCATCTTGGAAAACAACGACCAAAAAAATAACTAGGGCGGCAAAAAACCCCTGAAAAAACCAAGCCATAAGTTGAAGTTCAAGTTGTAATGAAATCAGGTAAAGTAAAGCTAAGAATCCCAAACCGACTAGTGCCAATATTGCATGAACACGCCGAGCCCAAACTATTACGCCCCAAAGCAGCAGCCCGAATGCAGCTATATCAGCCACATCTTTAATGTGTAAATTTTGTCCCAAAAGGATCATACTATCGAATAGCATCTGTAGCGAACCAAAGGTTAAGTCTTGTGGGTTTCAATGGGTGATAAATTACGATAGGTGTCTTAGCGCAAAATTACAAAGGCACCGTTCTCTGTTTTTACACCGTTTTTATTTATGGCTTTAATTTCGAACAAATAGCTTCCGTTTGCCAATAGGCGATTAAATTCGTTTTTACTATCCCAAAGTATGTTATTAAAACCGGCAGTTTGTGTATATGGCCCAAGCGTTTTTATAGTGGCACCTGAGAGGGTAAAAATTTTGGCAGTTACATCTGCCTCCTGTGAGAGTATATAGGTGAAATTAGTCGAGTCCTTTACTGGATTTGGATAGATAAGGGTATTGCGAATATTAAGCATCTCATCGGCATAAAAAGATATTTTAGCACTTCCAAATAATGTGCCATCTTTGGTTAGGTTCGCTTCTAATGTATGAGTGCCTGCTTTAAGGCTTGGTCGGAAAAGGAGATAAGTTCGACTAGAAGCGGTTTCAATTGTAGAATCTGGTTTGATTAGTTGACCGTCTATAGAAACTTCTATTTGGCTTCCGTTCAATTCGGGAGAAGAAACGAGAAGTCCTTGATTTTTTAGGAGTGGGTCTCCGTGTAAAAAAGGCACCTCATTTGGCCAAAGTTCAAATAAGATTGGTAGTCGGTTTTCTATAAATAAGGTGATTTTTAAGCGGTTGTCGGATGGATCACCATCGATCGTTTCGTCAGCTACGTATGCATAAAGATCCATATTCTGTTCAGGAATGCTTATACTGTCGAGCGTTACATTTCTAGTCTCACCTCGCCTAAAAGAAGGCACAGGTACCTGTCGTAGAACCTTTCCGTCTTCTTGTTCAATGGTTAAATATGCGTTTGACCATGTGTCTTGAGATAGGTTTCGGAGGGAGACATTAAGTCTCAATCCCATGATAGAGGGGTAACCTTCGGCCTGTGTGATTTGAAATTCGTTGCGCCGCTTGAATTCAGCGGACCACTTTTTTAGTGTGGCATCAGCTTTATTAAACTGTGCTTGTATTTTTAAAAACGGATGAGAATCAGCGTTAATTGTCGCAAGATTGACTAGACCGGGTTCGAGATTAACCCAATCATCAAGAGGAATCCATTTGTCATTCTGAAGTGTGAGGATATCAATGACAAGGTTGTTTCCATCAATGAAAACATTTTCCCACTCTAGGCTGGGACCTATTGGTGGTGTGGTTTTTTCTCCCGGATTGAGTGATTTCATTCCTTCGTAACGGAATATGGCTGAACTAAGAAGGTCGCCGAGCCAAACTTTTTTGTTTACCCAGTCGTACTGGCCAGATATGGCACGAGTTACATCTTGATCACTTTTCCATTCTGTTACGAAAGATCCATCCTTGGCATCGACAATTCGTATACGTTGCTCCCCTTGCCATTCTATGAAATAGAGATAATCTCCATCGGCGATTATTCCGTCAGTCCACTCAAAGGTAAAGCCGTTTGCTGTTGGTGGTGAACTGAACTCGCGAATTAAACGCCATTTTTCGCGGGGGTCGAATACCCGGATACCCCACGCGTTCCTTATTCCTTGGATAGTGCTCATAGAAACATTGTAAATGTATTCTCCATCAGAAGTAATAAGAGAATGGCCGTCTTTTACGAGCCCCGATTCCCATTCGAGGAGACCGCTTGGGACAACTATGGTGTCGAGTCGTCCTGTCTCTATTGATAACCGTTCGAGTTCGTAGGCTTTTCCGTTCTCATTGTAAATGAAGCCGTCGCTATGATAGGTTGAAGAAATCCCTGCGGTTGTAGAATCGCCAAATACACCAAAATTCCCAGTTCGAAAAGTACCGTTGAGTCCCGTACCAATACGAGTGAAATAGTCTGTTCCGGGATAAATGGTAGATTGGTCATTGTACCACCGTTTAGCGTAAAGCCAAGTTCCGTCTGTCACGACTATTCCGGATCCTGCATGATCGCGGACGGTAAAACCGTCTTCCCGAGTCGCTTCGTTGATGCGCAGTGGTGCAGGTTTTGGCGAGAGTGTTAGTTTGCCATTTTGAAGTTGAAGGGGGCTTTGATTCGGTTCCCATAGTTGTATGCCTTGTTGGCTCCAAACTGGGCCAGAGGAAGTAAAAAATCCTAATGCTTGGCTCCAAGGCCCTATTGAATTTTCTGTAAGGAGTCGGGCTCGCCAGAAGTATGCAGTTTCTGGGTTCAGCGTGGGTTTGAAGCTGATAAAGTCATCTATAGCTTGTAGAGAAGGGGAGCGGATTGCATCTTCAAACGACGGCGTTTGGGAATATTCAATTTCACATTGGTAACTACTATTTGGTATGATCAACTCCATGAGGATGGAGTCTGAAACAACGGAGGCGTTGTTTGCAGGAAAAATCAAATCGGGGACTACGGTTTCATAAATTGTTAAGGGATAGATTAAACGGTTACTATAAGTATCGCGTTGCTGAGGTTTTATTTGGACGTCGATCTCGTATTGGCCAAGCAGATCGCCGACCACCCAATTATGATTTGCTGTCCGTTCCCCCGTAAAAGCCTCTAACGTATCCGTTTGTAGAGTATCTATTACTTCTTTTTGTTTATTCTTCAAGATCCAATAAATGTTCAAAGAGTCTTTTCCTGCCCGACCGAAGTTAGTTAATTCAGCAGTAAGTCTGGCCACGTCACGACTTCGGATAGTATCAGTATTTGAGTAAATATTTTTGATGCCATAGTCACTTTTTTGGGGTCGGGCTAAGTACTGTGCTGGATCGCCGACTAACTGCATGGTTAGTACGGCATCAATCCAACTCGAGTGAGCAGCCAAAACCTCGGCCTTTGCTTGGTTCAAGGCATGGCCCCATGGAACGTCATCGGTTTGCAGTAAAGCATTGTAAAAACGATCGCTTAATAAGTTGTTTTGGGCGACGTAACTTTTTGCGCTTGCGGAGATATAGGCAATTGCTCCACCGCCTTCAAGGTTGACAAATGTTTCGGCTAAGCCTTCGATAACTGGATTAGAAAAAAGACCGTTTAAACAGGATAATGCCAAGATCAGTGGTAGTTTTTCTGCATTTTTTATTTGTCCTAAATAACCCCAGTCGGGAAGACTTAACGTAAAAAGGGATTGCATCGTTCCGGGACTGCCATGACCATTGAAATTTAGTAGTAAGGCACCCCGGTTGAATTCGTCAACGAAAGCCTTTCCAGTGATATTCGGTAAGGGAGTCTCGTCGGGATTGTAAATTCTTACGGCTTGAAGATTTGCAGGGTTCGTATAACGTTGAATAAGAGAGTCACTGGGAGTTGAAAAAATATTCTTTGGATGGAAGTTTGCTACATATATCGCTCGATTTTTCCATGTTTCATAACTTGTATTTTGGTCATAGGCAATAATTTTGTCTATTGCTATAGTTGCTTCTTGCTGATTTGATGCGGCTATTCTACCTATGGCTAAATCAGGGAGGAGGTCGTTCCCATCTATAAGGGAATAAAGATAATCGCTGGGAGCTAAACCTCGTCCTCTCGATTGGTAATAAAGGCTAGGAACAACGGCTGGGAAGCCACCTCCCAATATATTTCGGTAATCCCAAGTGTCATCACCTAAGAGTAGAACATATTTAGGGGGGGTTGGCCATTGGCTATAGGTAAAATGTAGAAAGGTTTCGATAGCTGCCGGATCGATAAGGCCAAAGTTAAACGCATCATAAATTGTTTGGGAAGAAATCACTGTAGCATGTACGCCGGCTGCAGATCTATGTTTTGCAAGTCTCTCTGCTTGAGGAACAAGGCTCGGATGGCTAATTATTATGTAATCGCAGATATTAAAATCAGCCCCATTTCTGGCAGTGACATTTTGCCCTATTGGTTCCTGCCATGCTGAGGAGTTGGAAAAAACGTAATGTGCGTCCGTAGTAACTAAGTCGTCAAACAAGACGGAAACGGACTCCTCTTTAACTGTTTTTTGAAATTCAATTAGTCTTGTGCCATTTGAAGTGTTGAAAATTTCGAGCTCGTTCTGATTAAACCCCTCCACTTCAATTCGATGTCCAGACGACGGCGGGTGTGTTGCTTCCAGATAGCCATTTGTAGCCATAAAACGTCGATAATAATCAAGTTCGAACCAGTTAAACCACATCAAATCAAATTTTGCTTGGTCAGCGTAAAGTTGTACTAATATTCTATTCCGTCCTTCAATGATTTTACTCGATTTGATTTTGGTCGTAGACATGAAATCAACCATACCGTTTCCTGAGTCACCCCAAATCGTGTCAGTTAAAACATGTCGCGCGTTCAATTTTAATACGGAATGGTGCTTGAGATTTGAAGCTCCGTGCAGTGCTACGCGGATATTAGCGAAATAGTCTTGTTCAAGATCCGGAAACGGAACATCCCCGGGAAATTCTGCTGCCGAAGGAATATCCGGTTTGGTTGCGGTTATTGGTCTATTATTGAGTGTCCAAAACCAATGATCTCGCAGGTTATCAGGTGCTTCCCCAAGGGCATCAAAAATTAAGTCACGTTCGAAGTGCAATGTTGTCCAAAACGAAGTTGTTTCTGGATAGTCGAGTATTGGAGACACGTCATGGTCTACGTAACGTATTCCGTCTTGATCACCCCAAGTCAACCAGTAAATATTGTTTGGCCCCCAAATAGATTCGTGATTTCGTTCACCTCTGCGGTACTTGCCAAAAAACAAAACATAATCTTCTTCTTCGAACTTTTCATCAAGTTCCCCTCTGACAAACAAGGTTTGTTCTTCACCCATAAAAAACAACCGTAGTTTTTTGGGGTTGATGGAGTTGGTATCCGTGAATTGAGACAGCCACCTTTTGTTAATTACAAATAATCCATCTTTATCGACAGTTATTCTGATCCAAGGCTGGTCAGACCTAAACCATTCGTGTGAGGAAATAAGTTTTGATATGGGGCGCGGAGAAGAAAAACTTTTTGCCCACTCACTGTTAAGAAAATAGCCATGCATTTCCGAAGTGTTTTGCTGAGATGTTTTAATCGGTTTTTGAGTTTCCGAAAAACTTATTTGTAAATCAAGCTTTGTATATAAACGCAATATTCTTTCACCTTTATCGTAGGTGAACGGATAGATTCTTAAGGCAAATGCCGTAACTCCTCTCAGGATGCCGGCAGCGTGAATGGAGGCTAATGTTTCTGGTGACGTTCCCTTCCATTCAAATGGTTGGATGTCAACGAATTCAGATTTTTTGATGCGCCAGTGGATTTTTGCATTTTTAGGGGCTGCAAAAAGTCGGC
>Ga0315326_10000984_pt1 | contig 14483 bp, 8 predicted proteins | sample M180m32315metaG_FD_203457 | JGI IMG/M metagenome (GOLD analysis project Ga0315326, IMG submission 203457) | Ammonia-oxidizing marine archaeal communities from Monterey Bay, California, United States - M1 80m 32315 | ecosystem: Environmental > Aquatic > Marine > Coastal | place: USA: California... | reverse complement strand
ATCTGACTGCATCGGCTGATGGTAGGCCGAATATTTTGCTGGCGATAGGGGATGATATTTCTTGGCAGGGAATCGGTGCATACGGTGCCGAGTATGTGGATACGCCGACATTCGATAGATTGGCGGTCAATGGCGTGCTTTTCAATAATGCGTATTGTAGTGCTCCAGGATGCAGTCCGTCTCGGGCGGCTTTGCTTACCGGTCAGTATATTTGGCAGATCCAAGAGGCAGGAACGCATGGAAGCGATTTCCCTAGAGAATTGAAGGTTTATCCGGAATTGTTGGAGACAGAAGGTTACGAAGCAGCGTATACCGGTAAACCGTGGGGACCTGGGAAACTGACCGAGCGCGATCGGAATCCTGCGGGGGCCGAGTATAACAACTTCACTTTGAAAGACCTTCCAGCTAAAGGAATTTCGAATAAGGACTACGCTCGCAATTTTAAAGGGTTTCTCGATGAGAGGTCGAAAGATAAGCCATTTGTTTTCTGGTTTGGCGCCCATGAGGCTCACCGTTCGTTCGAGTTGGGTTCGGGGGCCAAGAATGGGATCGATATGGGCAAGGTCCGGGTTCCGGGCTTTTTGCCAAATACGGACTTAACGCGAGAAGATGTTGCGGACTACGGTTTAGAGATCGAATGGTTTGATTCGCACCTTGGGCAAATGATCGAAACTCTTCGCGAAGCCGGGGAATTAGAGAATACGATAATCGTTGTGACGGCGGATAACGGGATGGCCTTCCCCCGAGCGAAGGCGAATAATTATGAATACGGAGTACATATGCCGCTTATCATATCTTGGCCTGCGGGGATCAAGGCGACGAACAGGAGGGTCGAGGACTTCGTTAGCTTGATCGATTTGGCACCGACATTTTTGGAGGCAGCCGGAGTGGATGTTCCAGGCGAGATGAGCGCGAAAAGCCTTATGCCGATTTTGAAGTCCAATAAGTCGGGGCAGGTCGAAGCCGAGAGAACATTTGTACTCTCTGGACGCGAGCGTCATACGCACGCTCGTCCGGAGAACCTCGGCTATCCGATTCGCGCTCTCCATACGGCGAAATATAACTATATTCGAAACCTTTTTCCCGGTCGCTCGCCGGCTGGATTCGAGTTCAAGGATGTGGACAGTAGTCCTTCTCATTTGCTTATGTTGGAGTCGATGGACTCGGAGCTTACGCAACTCGCTTATGGTCCGCGACCATTTGAAGAACTCTACGATAAAGAGAAAGATCCTTACTGTTTGAACAATTTGGCGGCGAATCCCGAGTATCGATCGATCTTGGACGAAATGAACGAGCAGCTTCAGAGTGAATTGCACAAGGGCGGCGATCCGCGTATTCTTGGATACGGTGATATCTTCGACAGTTATCCACGCTACAGCAGTACGCGTCCTTATCCTGGATTTAATACCAGTGGAAAATATCACCCGGAGTACGTAAAACGGGCACGTTCGCAAATGAAGGACTTGGGAATCTCAAATCCGGGATACGAGCGCCGCTTGAGGCGCAACGATAAAGAAACCGGGAAGAAACCGTCGAAGTAGTAAATCGAATGGAGTCGAGCTTCGTAGGGGCGCTGCGGCATAAGTGGAATGGAGCGATCTCGAAGAAAGCTATTAAGCTGGAGGGCGCTTGGCTTGGATGAAATCGACAATCTCTTGTATGGAATCGTTTCCGTCTGGACTCAAGAGGACGGACGGCAATGCTTAAAGCCAAACATTTGATTGCATGAAAATAATTCGCTACCAAGACTCGTCAGGCAATGTAAACTACGGAGCTGAAACTAGCGACGGCGTGTTCCGAATCGAAGGAGATCTCTTCGGGGAATATTGGGTGACCGGTGAGACGGCGGAGGTTGTCAAGTTGCTCGCTCCGGTCGATCCTGAGATAATTCTTTGTATTGGCTTGAATTATAAGTTTCACGCTGCAGAAAGCGGGATGTCGGCTCCGGAGCGTCCTGTGTTGTTTGTCAAGGGTCGCAATGCCCTACAGCATCCTTGCGATCCGATTGAGATCCCGACTAAACTGGCGAGCTTCAAGGTCGACTACGAATGCGAGTTAGCGGTTGTGATTGGCAAGCGGTGCAAGAATGTATCGAAGGAAGACGCTTTGGATTACGTGCTCGGCTATACATGTGCGAATGACGTAAGCGCTCGGGATTGGCAAATTGAATGGGGTGGCAGTCAGTGGACGCGCGGAAAGACTTTCGATACCTTTGCTCCTTTAGGACCGCGTTTGGTTACTTCGGACGAAATCGGAGATCCGAATGCCCTGCAGATCAAGACGATTTTGAATGGCGAAACGGTTCAAGACTGGAACACGGACGATATGATTTTCAATGTGGCCGAGATTGTGGCCTTTTTAAGCGGTAGCACTACTTTGCTGCCTGGGACGGTTATTATAACAGGAACGCCGCATGGAGTTGGCATGGCCCGTAAGCCTCCTTTGTGGTTGAAGTCTGGTGACGAAGTAACGATCGAAATCGAAAAGATCGGCCAATTGACCAATCCGGTAATCGACGAAGCTTAGAGCTTCGGCGAAAGCGAGTCTCCGGCAATTCGTTGCGATCGGCGATACCGCTGGCTTTTTCGTGGGTTTTCGCTACCTGGGCGAATCCGTTTGTATGACAGGTTTCCGCCTTGCTTTGTCGTTCGGCGCGAGCCTAGGTTTTACGACATGTCAGAATTGAGGCGGACTCCGCTACATAACTTCAATGCGACCCGTGGCGGACGAATGGTTGATTTCGCCGGCTGGGAAATGCCGGTGCAGTTCGCGAGCATTGTGGAGGAGCATCGCTCAACTCGAAGCGCGGCGGGATTATTCGATGTAAGCCATATGGGCGAAGCTTCGGTTTCGGGTCCGGATGCGACTGCTTTTCTGGATTACGTTTTGACCAACGATATCTCGACGATGAAGTCGGGGAGAGTGCTCTACAGTCTGATGTGCTATGAGCATGGCGGAGTCGTAGATGATTTGCTCGTCTATAAAAAAGCTGATGACGATTATCTGATTTGTCTCAATGCGTCGAATACCGAAAAAGATGTGGCTTGGCTTAAATCGAAGTTGAGCGGGTTCGATGCGAAGTTGGTGGATGTCTCGGATGATTTTGCGTTGCTGGCCCTGCAAGGGCCGAAGGCCTTGGAGATTTTGAGTGGATTGACGAGCGTGGATTTGGGATCGTTGAATTACTATTGGTTTACAGAAGGTGGCGTGGCGGGAAAGCCCTGCATCATTAGTCGAACCGGCTATACGGGAGAGCAGGGCGTGGAGCTTTTTGTCGCACCTCGAGACGCGGCCGAGTTGGCTGAGGCGATTGTCGGGGTTGGCGAACCACTAGGGATGGTACTGGCAGGGCTTGGGTCGCGGGACAGTTTGCGTCTTGAAGCTGGCTATTCTTTGTACGGCCATGAAATCGAGGAGGATATTTCTCCGGTCCAAGCGAATTTGATGTGGACGGTTAAGTTTAAGAAAGCGGCAGATTTCATTGGAAAAGCAGCCTTGCTTGAGGAAAAGGCCGTAGGGCCAAAGAGGAAAATCATCTTTTTTAAAGCGGGAAGCCGACGCATCATTCGGAGCGGCGCTCCTGTGCTTGAGAATAGCGAGCCGGTTGGCAAAGTCGTCTCGGGTACCTTTTCGCCCGTGTTGAATGAGGCGATCGGTTCGGCTTTAATCGATGCAACGAGTTTGAAGGCTGAATTATCGGTGGACATGCGCGGAAAGAGCATGCGATTGTTTCAGTCGAGACCGCCCTTTATCGAATTGAATCCTTAGTGAAACCAGAGGATCTGTTTTTTATGAATATCCCCCCAAATCTCAAATATACGAAAGACCACGAATGGCTGAAGTTGCTGGATAACGGCGAAGCGATTATCGGTATTACCGAATTCGCTCAGGAAAGTCTTGGCGACATAACCTTCGTTGAGTTGCCCGAAGCGGGTGATCGTTTTGATTCAGGAGCGTCGTTTGGCGTCGTCGAATCGGTGAAAGCCGCGTCGGATCTGTACATGCCGCTCGATGCCGAAATTGTCGAGGGCAACGCGGAGCTTGAAGATGCCCCGGAGAAGGTTAATCAGTCGGCCTTCGAGGAAGGATGGATCGTGAAGATCAAGATTTTGGACGATTCTCAGATTGCCGGATTACTCGATGCTACGCTCTACGCGGAGATCGCGAAAGACTAATGGTTCTTGCAGTTGTTTCTTTCTTTGGATCATTTCGGTATTCCAAGCGGTGATTTTGGATGTATTTTCATTGAATACTTTTATCGGAAACAATTAATACCGAGGTCCAAGAATCTTGCTGTAACCGGAATAGCTTCGAGCACGTTGCTTGAATAAGTAACAATCTCCAATTTTATTCCACAGATTTCTATTCAACCCTCCATTATGGTTATTGGGCTTACGAACAAACGAATGCTAACGAATGAAACGTTCCACACAGGCTGCGAAAAAGACAGGAGAGGCGTATCACGCCGATGGCTCCTGGCTGCTCTCGTGGGATCCCTGCTCTTAACTGGCTGTATTTCTTCGCCGAAAAACAAGTCTTCTAAGTTGACGATCGATTCTCCGAGCGCTTGGAAATCAGAGGCTGCAAAAGGCAATTTCGAGCCTCAGAATTGGACGAAGGATTTTAACGATCCTCAGCTAATTAAGATCATCGAAGAGGCATTGGATCATAATTACAATTTGCAAGCCGCAGCCTCGCGTTTGGATTCCCGAATCGCTGGGTCGCGATTCGCAGGATCGTCTATTTGGCCAACTCTGAATGGGTCCGGCACAGGATCTCGCAATAAGCGAAGTTCCGCGAGCGGTATTCAGCAAACGCCTACCTCGGAGACTTTCGGATTGAATGCACGATTCAACTGGGAGCTCGATATTTGGGGAAAGGTTCGCAATGGCTACAAGGGTGATCTGGCTGATATCCAATCCTCTCAGGCCGATTACGCGGCGGCTCGTCTGTCCATCGCCGGTCGCGTTGCTCAATCGTGGTACAGTGCCATTGAGGCGAAGCAGCAGTTTGATCTGGCTGAACGCACTCAAGAGGCTTTGGAGTCGAGCGCAGTGATCGTCGAAGAGAATTTCAAGCGCGGTATCGCAAGAGCATTGGACGTCCGGCTCGTTCGAGCGAATGTCGCTTCGAATCGCAGTACATTGGAGACGCGCCTTCGAAATCGAGATACGAGCGTCAGGTTGCTAGAGACATTGCTTGGCCGTTATCCGGGGAATGAGTTGAAAGTGGCCACGGAGCTGCCTCAGATTTCAGGACCGGTTCCCGCTGGGCTTCCTTCGGAACTTCTTTTACGTCGACCTGACGTAATTTCTGCTGAAAGAGACCTCGCGGCAACCGAGCAACGAAAATTCGAAACGAGCAAAGCACGCATCCCAAGCTTAAACTTGTCGCTCTCGCGCGGTACGAGTAGTCGAGAACTTGAAGACATCTTCGATATCATTGATCGCCGCGTCTGGAATCAGTCGTTGAATATCGGTCAGACGCTCTTCCAAGGCGGACGTTTAAAATCGAATTTCAAACGAGCTAAGGCGAATTACGAAACCTCATTGGCCACTTACAGCAATACGGTTCTCACTGCTTTCCGGGAAGTTGAAAACGCTTTGAATAATCAGAGTTCTTACGAGCGTGACTACGAGTTGCAGAAAATCGCTGCCGAGGAATCCGCAGCCGCCGAGCAGCTTGCTTGGGAAGAATACGGTCGCGGACTCTCGACAATCACAACGGCTTTGGACGCAGTACGACGCAATATCACTGCTCAGCGCGCATTAATCCAAGTTTCCAATCAACGCGTGCAATCGCGAATAGATCTTTATCTTTCCTTAGGCGGCGGCTTCGATTTCGAGCCAACTGCCGAAAACTAAAATTTACCTCATTTAATTTTTTCGAATTATGAAACGTTTCTTCCAAATATTCGTACCGATAGTATTAGTTACGACTGGGTTCTTGCTATTTCGCTACTTTATCGCTTCGGCGCCGGAACCCCGGTCGCGGCCGAGCATCAATACGACTCCAGAGGTCGTGGCTCGAAAACTTGAGACCGAGAACTACGAGATTACGTTGAAGTCGCAGGGTACGGTTCAAGCGCGAACTACCAGTAATTTGATTCCCGAAATTCGTGGGCGAATCATGAAAGTCGCTTCGAATTTCCGCGAAGGAGAGTTTATTGAAGAAGGCGATGTTCTTATCGAAATCGACGATAGCGATTATCAGACTGAATTGATTGTCGCAGACGCAAATCTCGCTCAAGCGGAATTGCGCGAATACGAAGAGGCAGCTCGCTATGAGCAGGCAAAATTGGATTGGGCTCGTTTGAATCCAGACCAAGAGGCTAACCCGCTGACGTTGCGCGAACCGCAAATTAAGCAAGCCCGTGCGGCTACCGCTTCGGCTGCCGCTCGATTGGAGAATGCCAAGCGCAATCTGGAACGCACTAAAATCAGGGCGCCGTTCGCGGGACGTATCTTAACTAAGAACGTCGATGTTGGACAGTATGTTTCCCCGGGCAATCAATTGGCCCGTATTTACGCAGTGGATTTCGCGGAAGTTCGTTTGCCGCTAACCGCAACCCAATACTCTTTTCTCGACCTACCTTGGATTTATCGTGGAGAGAACGCTGCGTTGAGAGAAGGTCCATTAGTGACTTTGAAATCGACGGTCGGCGGAGACACTCACGAGTGGCGAGGCAGAATTGTCCGCGATGGGGGATCGGTGGATACGAAAAGCCGTCAGATGTTCGTTGTAGCTCAGATTCGTAATCCCTATGGACGCACGGAAGAAGGGCGTCCTCCTATGAAGGTTGGTTCATTCGTTCAGGCGGAGATTTCGGGCAAAACGCTTGAGGATGTTTATGTGATCCCACGTGTGCTTTTGCGTGAAAATGAGTATGTGCTGCTTGTCGACGGCGAGAATTACTTGGAACGCAAATCGGTAAACGTCGCTTGGGAAACCGATGATGTGATCGTGGTGGATAGAGGGTTGTCCGTAGGGGATAAGCTTTGTTTGACGGAGGTGCCTTTCGCTCTCGAAGGATGGCCGGTTAATGTGACCAATGAATCAGGCATTGAAATCGCGGCAGTGGTAGATGAAAGCGCTCCAGCAAGAACGCGTCCGCCAAGAGCGCCTGCCGGAGGCGGAGGTATCGGTGCCGTCGTTGATAGATGGATAGCTATTGGAGGCGATAAATTGCCGGCGGAATTAAAAGCGAAGTTAGAAGACCTTAAGACATCGAACGATTTCTCGAAAATGCTGCCCGTCAGGGGAGAATTCCTGGAATGGGCTGAAGCTAACGATATTGAGGTGCCTACTGGCGGCGGCGGTCGCGGCGGTCGCGGTGGTGGCGGCGGTGGTCGCGGCGGCTTCTAGGATTTTTGAAATCAATCTTTTAGGGCGCTTTGAAGTGCTCTTTGGTATAATTAGTTTATAATAATATTAGAAATTAGAAGAAACCGGTTCGGGTGAGCTAGCGTTTGATATGCAAGTTCAGCGTTTACGGTATTCATTGAGATTTAACCCCAGCACCCATCATGCATAGCCTAATTGAATGGTTCACTCGCAACTCCGTTGCCGCCAATATTTTGATGGTCTCGATCGTCGCCACTGGCATCTACTCAGGACTCAAGAAGATCGTTCTTCAGGAGTTTCCCGACTATGCGTCGCGGACGATAAGCGTACAGGTTCAGTATCGTGGGTCTACGCCTACGGAAATTGAAGAGAGCATTGTTCTCCGGCTCGAAGAAAATCTATTCGATGTCGAGGGTGTGACGGAAATGGACGCTCGAGCCAGCTCCAACAGTGGTAGTGTATCGCTCACTATCTCCGATAACCACGATCTCAACCGCGCTTTGGATGAAGTTAAGAATCGAGTTGATACGATTCGTTCGTTTCCTATCGAAGCCGAAAGACCTCAGATTACGCTTCGTTCCTTCGAGGAACGCGTAATAACGGTTGTTCTTGCCGGAAATCTGAGCGAGCTGGAAATGAAGACTCTAGGCGAAAATATTCGCGATGAGTTATCGAATCTCGAGAGTATTACGCTGACTTCACTTAAAGCAGTTCGACCTTACGAAATAGCGATTGAAGTATCGGAAGCGACTTTAAAGGAGTATGGCCTTACGTTCGATACGGTGGTGCGTGCTGTGCGAAATCACTCAATCGACCTATCCGCAGGAAGCATCAAAACAGAGGGCGGTAATATTTTACTTCGAACATCTCAACAGGCTTATACGCAAACAGAATTTGCTGCTATTCCGGTTGTAACAACGGAGGATGGCACGCGTATCACGTTGGCGGATATAGCGCATGTTCAGGATGGCTTTGACGAAACGCCGATCGAATCGCGCTTCAATGGAGACCGTTCGATCGCAATTGATATTTTTCGAACAGGTGATCAAAGTGCTCTTGATATTGGAAAAACAGTCCGGGATTTTGTAGAAGAGAAGCAGAAGTTGCTTCCTACGGGCATTAATCTCTCGTTTTGGCAGGATGATTCGGCTCGGATTAAGTCGCGTTTAATGACGTTAAGGAACAGCGCCGCGATGGGGTTTGCACTCGTCTTGATTATTTTGTCTTTGTTCCTTCGCCCAACGCTCGCGTTCTGGGTTGCTCTGGGAATTCCAATCGCGTTTGCGGGAACGTTTTTCTTGCTCCCGATAATGGGTGTGTCGCTGAATTTGATTACGCTATTCGCCTTTATTCTCGTCTTGGGTATCGTCGTCGATGACGCCATTGTTACTGGAGAGAATGTTTATCAGCATATGCAGCGAGGTGAGAGTCCGCTGAACGCGGCGATTAACGGAACCAAAGAAGTTGCCATTCCAGTTATCTTTGGGGTGTTGACGACTATGGTCGCATTTTACCCGATCGCCACGATGACAGGTGGCCGAGGTAGCTTTTTTAAACAGATACCGGTTGTCGTAATTCCGGTACTTTTCTTCTCGTTGATAGAGTCGAAATTGATTTTACCAGCTCACTTGAAGCACTGCAAACACCTCGGAGACGAGACTAACAGTCGAAACCCGTTTGTACGGTTTCAGCGGTTTTTCGCAAATGGTTTAGAGAAAGTCATTCTGAAATACTATAAGCCTGTTTTGCATTTCTGTCTCAAATTCAGATACGCGTCGGCCTCCCTTTTCATCGCTTTGCTTTTCATCTTCGTAGGTGTGATTCTAGGAGATCGCTTGCCTTACAGCTCTTTCCCTCGTCTCCCTCGTGACAGCGTGAATATTAGATTAGCGATGCCTGCTGGAACGACTTTTGAGGCAACCCAGAGGCATATCGACCGTATCGAGAAACACGTACTGGAATACCGTAAAGAGTTAAATGAAGAACATGGTACGGAGATCATTACCGATGTATTCGCTACTACAGGGGGTAACCCGTTTGGTAGTGGCCGTCCTGGGTCGAGGCCGTCGGCAGGTATAGCAGAGGCTGGTGAAGTGGTTCTTGAAATGCTGCCTACGGAAGAAACGGGAGTGGAAATCGGAAGTTATGATGTTACGTTAGCTTTGCGAGATCGCGTGGGCACAATTCCTGAAGCGGAAACCTTTTCATTCTCGTTTAGTCGAGGCGGCGGCGGCGCTATGTCGGTCCAGTTGCAAGGGCCGAGTATCGATGATTTGAAAGAAGTATCGCTTGAGCTTCAGAAACTAATGGCTGGTTACGAAGGGTTGTTTGATATCGAGGATTCTTTCGAACGAGCTACTGAGGAATTAGAGCTAGAATTGAAGCCGGCCGCTTCGAATTTGGGAGTGACTGCTCAGCAATTGGCATCCCAGGTGCGACAAGCGTTTTTCGGATCGGAAGCTCAAAAAATCCAGCGCGGTCGAGACGATGTGAATGTGATGGTCAGGTATCCCAAAGAAGAAAGACGTTCGCTCGCTTCATTAAGGAGCATGATGATTCGTACCCAAAATGGTACGGAAGTACCATTTGAAGAAGTTGCTCAAGTTGTGCCCGGCAAAGCGCTTCCATCGATCCAACGAGTTAACCGAAATCGCATCATTCGAGTTGGCGCGGATGCGGATACGGATGCGGTAGATGTGGATGCTATTGAAGCGGATATTGTTGAAAACGTGCTTCCTCCAATCTTAGCGAAATATCAGGGAATGTCGGTTAGCTTGGAAGGCAGAGCTCGGGAAACGGCCAATAATAATGCTGAACTGGTGAAAGGTGTATGGCTGGTGTCAATCGTCATCTATGTTCTCTTGGCGATTCCGTTTAAGAGTTATACGCAGCCGTTCATCGTTATGGCAGCGATCCCGTTTGGGATTATTGGAGCGTTATCTGGGCATTTTATTATGAACTTTCTGCTTTTGGATGTTTTGGGGCGGGCGAATAGTCCGACCGTCAGTGTATCCATGCTCTCATTATTAGGGATGATGGCTTTATCGGGGGTTGTTGTTAATGATAGTCTTGTGATGGTTGATTTTATTAATCAGCAGATAAAAAAGGGAATGAGCGTGCTTGATGCTGTTCGGCTTGCTGGCGTTCGCCGCTTTCGACCGATTTTACTTACATCGCTTACCACGTTCTTCGGATTGATGCCTTTGATGTTCGACCCAAGTTCTCAGTCGGCATTCCTGATTCCAATGGCAGTGTCTTTGGGCTGGGGCATCGTGTTCGCGACAGGGATTACCTTGGTCTTGGTTCCAGTGACCACTTTGATCTTCGAAGATATTCGAGTATTGTTCTGCAAGTTATACGACAAGCCAATCGAGCGAGTGAATCATGATGAGGAAAAGGAGAAACTCGTCCCTGCTGAAGTTGGTTCCTGATCGTTTATTTTAGTTTAATTTCTAAAGCGTCGCTTTTCGAAGCGGCGCTTTTTGTGCGAGGATATGTCGTGCTTCGAATAAGGATGGACGTTTCATGCGAGCGATTGTTCAATCCGTTTATGCAGAGACCCTTCTTGTTTGGTGTATTGTGGCTAACTATTGCTTTCGCTGAATCGTTAGGAGCAGAAGAGAATCCGCGGAACAGCGATCGCGAGTGGCAGGTTTATGGAGGCGACCTGGGCAGTACGAAATATTCGAGCTTGGACCAAATCAATCGTTCGAATGTGCAAGAGCTGGAGTTGGTGTGGCGTTTTCGGGTTACGGATATGAAGCCAGGGAAACGTTCGACAATGCAGTTCAACCCGATCGTGGCGGATGGAGTTATGTTCGTGTCGACGCCGGGACAAAAAGCGATTGCTCTAAATGCGGATACGGGTGAGCAGATCTGGAGTTTCGATCCTTGGGAAGGTCGTAGTGGATCGGGAAACACGCGCGGCTTTGTGTATTGGGAAGATAGCGACGACGAGCGTATTTACTATGGGGCTGGCATTCATTATTATTGCTTGAATGCCCAGACCGGAAAACTGGTCGAATCGTTTGGCGTTGGCGGGAAAATTGATTTGCGAGTAGGTCTGGATGGGGACGGCATCTCACGTACCGTTTCGTCTCGAGCCCCAGGGATTGTTTATAAGGATCTGATCATCTTGGGAACCAGCGTTGGCGAGGGACCGAATCAGGGAGCTCCGGGTCACGTTCGAGCATTCGATGTGCGTACAGGCGAGCGTCGGTGGATTTTTCATACCGTGCCGCATCCTGGAGAGATTGGATATGAAACGTGGGCACCGGATTCGTATCAGGTTGTTGGCGGGGCTAATGCTTGGGGAGGCCTGACTTTGGACTCGGAGCGAGGGATCGTCTTTATGGGCACGGGTTCCGCATCTTATGACCACTGGGGTGGTAATCGAGTGGGGGATAATCTTTTCGCTAATTGCGTACTTGCTTTGGACGCGGCTACTGGCGAGCGCGTATGGCATTTTCAAACAGTGCATCACGATGTCTGGGACTTCGATCTGCCAACGGCTCCAACTTTGGTTACGATTGAAAAAGACGGGCGCCAAATTGACGCTTTGGCGCAGCCGACGAAGATGGGGCATTTGTTTGTATTGGACCGAGGAACGGGCGAACCGATCTTCGGTGTCGAAGAACGACCGGTTCCTCAGTCTGTGATTCCAGGCGAAGCAAGTTCGCCGACTCAACCGTTCCCCTTGAAACCGCCTGCTTATGCCATGCAGGGGTTTTCGTTGGACGACGTTACGGATTTATCGGATGATTCGCGAGCGAATGTTCTGGAGCAATTGAAGGAAATGGAAATGGGCGAACTGTTTTCGCCTCCAGGCATCGAGAAGTTGGTGATGCTGCCGCAGTTCAATGGTGGATCGGAATGGCCGGGAGCTGCTTTCGATCCGGAAAGCGCTTTGTTGTACATCAATGCGAGCAACGAAGCTGAATGGATATCGATGAAGGAAGCAAAAGTTGATGATGATATTCGTTTGTCGGATCTGGGAAAACAAATCTATCAAGCGACTTGTTCGAATTGCCATGGGCAGAATACTAGTGTTTCAGTTGAAGGTCAGCTGTTGCCGGATCTGCTGACGGTTGCATTGCGCTCAACGCGCGAGAGCGTTTTGGACCTCATTAATGAAGGGAAAGGGCAGATGCCATCGTTCGCGGCGTTTTCCGAAATCGAGAAACGGGCGGTGACAACGTTTTTGTTCGACCGCGACAGCGATGAGCGAGTGGCAACCGAGGACGTGGACTTTACCTGGTCTGGTGATATTCCTTGGGTGAGTACTGGGCATCATGATTTCCATGACTCGAATGGATATCCGATAAACAAGCGACCTTGGGGAACGCTTAATGCGATTGACTTAAACAGTGGAGAAATTCGTTGGCAGGTACCATTGGGAACGTATCCAGATTTGGAGGCGCAAGGCTTCGAGCCAACGGGGACATTTAATATTGGAGGTCCGGTTGTAACGGCCGGAGGCCTTGTGTTTATAGGGGCCACGAAGGACGAACGTTTTAGAGCATTCGATAAGGAAACGGGAGAACAGCTTTGGCAGTATCAGATGGAAGGTGCTGGATATTCTACGCCTGCGACCTTTGAAATTAATGGGCGTCAACACGTCGTCATCGCAGGGGGCGGCGGAGGCAAACTACAAACCCGGTCCGGCGATAGCTACTATTGCTTCGCGCTTCCCAAGTATTAAAGGACGGTTTGGTGAGTCGAATACGACCTTTAATAGTGTCTCGAAGTTAACCTATCTCGATTTTTTGCGATGGAAATAGTTAGTCGATCTTCTGCGAAAAAGCCGAATTGGTTCGCGTCTGGCGGGGGAATCTAAAAAAGAAAGGCTAATGAAATTACCGGTAGAGGATGATTTTAACGATGTGATTGGGAAAGCTCAAAAGGGCCAAGGTATTACGACCGAAACCTTGTCGGAACGAACTGGAGTGACGGAGGAACGGATTCGCAAGGTGCGCCGCGGAGATTTTAATGAAACTACTGTTGGCGGATTGGGTAAGGCTCTTAAATTGAATGTTCCTGCTTTGATTACGATTGGGAAGAACGAATGGTATCCGACTCAGCCGGAATCAGTGATAGGTTTCGAACTCATCGCGACGCCATTTTATAGTATGCATGTAAATGCTTATTTGCTTTGGGATGAGGCTACGCGCGAAGCGATAGCATTCGATACGGGAACAGATGCGACGGCTATGTTGCAACGGATCGATCTACTTGGATTGAAATTGAGACGTTTGTACCTCACGCATTCGCATGGAGATCATATCGAAGGAGCGAGTGAGATAATGAAAGCGACAGGAGCCAGCACGGTAATGAGTCGATTGGAGCCGGACGTGGCTTTCGAGACTGAGAAGGTTGACGAAGGTTTTGAAGAGAATATCGGACGCTTACGCATCGAAATGTTCAATACGCCTGGGCACACGCCTGGGGGAGGAACCTTTGTCGTCAAGGGATTGAGTCGTTCTTTCGCGATTGCGGGCGATGCGATATTCGCTGGTTCGATGGGCGGGGCAAACGTGTCTTATGATCAGGGGATGGAAAGCTTGAAGAGAATTCTTAGTCTTCCCGACGATACGATCATAGCCTCGGGACACGGGCCTTTGACGACCGTAGTTCAAGAGAAGAGCATGAATTGCTTTTGCGTTTAGATTACGGCGAGAGACAAACTTGCGAATGGGAAGTTCGACCGCTAAAGTTACAACGTTGTAATTTATAAGGTCAGGGGATGGATCAGTGTGATCCTGACTGGACAATATGGTGTGCGTTAGCCTTTAATCGCGTTTCGAACGTCATTATGGAACGTACTTTTTATGGCGTTCATGATCGATCGTTAACCCTTAATAATCGAAATTCTTATGACAGTTTCCAGACGCAAATTCGTACAAACGGCGGCTACTTCATTGGCTGCGGCTTCGCTGCTCTCAACAACAGGCGTAGCAGCCTCGAAGAGCAAAAAAATCAAAGTGGCTACCATTGGTTGCGGTGGTCGATCGAATCGGGATATCCCGAATTTTATCAAGGCCTGCAAGATGTTGGGCTTGGAAGCAGATTTTGTTGCTTTGGCTGATGCCTTTGAGGACAAGGCTTTCGAACAGGCGGACAAGTACGGAGTCGACCGGAGT
>Ga0315326_10000982_pt1 | contig 14487 bp, 9 predicted proteins | sample M180m32315metaG_FD_203457 | JGI IMG/M metagenome (GOLD analysis project Ga0315326, IMG submission 203457) | Ammonia-oxidizing marine archaeal communities from Monterey Bay, California, United States - M1 80m 32315 | ecosystem: Environmental > Aquatic > Marine > Coastal | place: USA: California... | reverse complement strand
AAGGCAACTCGCTGAACGCACAGGTCAATTTGTTGCGGCACCACAGGCAGCAGAGCTGCCTTGGTGGGCTGCGCTAGGCATTGAACCAACAAAGGACCGATGAGATGCCCCCTTGATCAAACAAGTTAACTCACGCTTGGTCAGAAACATTGTTCCCATCTTGATTTACGTTAAAACTGGTTGGGCATGTGTTAACTCCAAACACCTTGTAGAAAGGGCACCAGCCAAATACAGATGTCATTACGCTCCATGTTCCAAATATTAGGAATAGGAATTCCCAGTTAGCGCTAGAGATGTAATCGAAAAGCACCACCCCTAGACCAGATAGAAGCCTAACTGCTCTGTCAAAGAGGCCTATGTTCATAATTTATTCACCTGTTTATTATGACTCTAATTGTCACATATAAATGCGTGTTAAATTGCAAAGTTTGTTGATTCAATCCTCGTCTTGAAGGACGCTGATTAGACTGCTTTGCTCTGCAAGTCGACTCTTCACTTCAGCACGACGACCGCGTCCAACAAGGAATAGTACTCCGAACAAGGAGAAGGTCAGAAGCAATACACCGAATGGAAGAGCCCAATCGTTGATGATTTCCCCTGCGACATCTAGGAATGGAGAACTACTGGTTAGTTCCTCATTGACCTTACGTAGATTGTCTGCTTCACTTACCTCGACGATATTATTGTCGGGATCGACTACGACGACTACATCGTGGCTACCAGCGGTAACGGGGTAGAGTAAGTATATCTCAATCTCGTTAGCATCCTCGCTTGCGTCTGGTGCTAGTAGAGCACCGACTACCTTGCGCATTACGACGCTGTCCTCTGGACATCCGTTCTTACGGATTTCCTTTTGCATTTCATCATCGAAATTATCGAACTCGCAGAGTACGATTTCAATGTCGGTTGCGTGAACGTTTCCTGTATTCTGTAGAACTACACGGATTGGAATTGTCCTATCGACATCAGCAGAGGTCTCAGCAACTGAGACATCAGAGATTACCAAGTTTGGCGCCCTGAGCCTTAGAGTTACAATTAACTCGTTGGTATCTAACAACTCTCCTGCCCATTGCGGGCTGTCATCGTGGTCGCCTTCTGCTTCCATATCACCAGCTATGCTAGTCACCTTTAGACCGATGTGGCGGGTGTCGAGTTTAGCGTTTGTAGAAACATGGACTGTAGCAACCAGAGTATGAGTTGTGTATGGGTCCATTTCTGGTAGTCTCCACTCATTGAGGTCTGTGAGATAAACACAAACATCATCCGGGAATTCGGCTTCGTTGGAAACCATCTCTATACACTCGATGTCGACGGTTAGATCACTGCCGATGTATTCTCTCATCTGCCATTCTACCTTCCATTCCGAAAGAGCGCCCATTCCAGGTAATGTATTCCAAATGATTTCACCTGTTGAACCATCCTTCTGAGAGGTGTGGTTGTGTAATGATGGAGTATCTGGTACGTTTCCTGCATTTGTGACATTTACTATGTATTCAACGATACGGCCAGGTGCGCTGGTTTTGATTGCGTTGTCAACGCTTGTGTCGATTTCAATCTGCATATCATAGAATTCGTTAACTATCACTAGGATGACCACTTCATCGCGCAAACGGGTGCGATGTCCTGAGTCATCCGGGTAGTCTTCTTCGCTAAATGCTTGAAGAATAACCGTATAGTCGCCAGCTGGTACTTGGCTTGGCACATTGATTGTTACATCAACGGTTTGCGAAGTGTCGCGGGATAGTTCGGTTAGGATACTTCGAGGGACGTCGACATCCCATAGTACGTCAATTCCTTGAGAATCGTGGACGCGAGATAGTCTCAAATCATATCTATCTGGCCCATTTCCTATATTTACAACACTGGTAGGTACTGTCCATGATTCGCCTGGGTTTGCACTGATTTCAGTAAAATCGCTTGAGGCATCAAGCGAGAATACATGAATAACGTTCGTTGAAAGAATAACTGAATCTGCAACGCGCGGATAGCCTTCGAGGTGTGCCTTAATTGTGACAGCCGGACCAAGTCCCGCATTCGCATTATATGGTGCACAAACATCGACTACAACCGTATATGTTGTCTCGATTGGCCAAAGTCTAGGGCTATTCATCTCTGCAGGATCACGTGGACCGGGGGCATTAGAGAAGTCTAATTCTACTGTCCAGTGTTCTTGCCTCCAAGTATTGAGGTCTACTTCGTCAGGCTTTGCTTCTGGAGAGCCCGGGGTGGTGAATACTAGGTAACCTGCCTCGTAATTCTTGATTACATTGACATCGTATTCAGCACATGTGCCTGGTAGAATAATCTCACTAGTATCATATATCTCAAAGACGATGTTGCCGATTGAACGGATAGAGACGTTAATCCATAACTCAAGAACATCGTATGTTCCTTTCTCTAAGGATTTTACCGGCTCGCCTTCAGACCATCCCTTAACGTATAACACGAAAGTTCCAGGGTCTTGACTCGTTGGGACGCTAATTTCTAGATTCTTTGTCACTGACTGTCCGGGGTCAAGCGCTACTTGCATTGGGAAGTCCACTTGCCATCCGAATGGCAATAGCCATTCCTGTTGACCTTCCAAACTATTCGGATCATAGAAGGCAAACGAGTCGTGTACGTTACCAGTATTGGTAATTGTAATCGAGAAGATTGCAGTCTGTCCTTGTTCAACGTCTGCCATACGATGGCTGGTATCGAGATCAATTCCGTGTACAACGTCCATTAAGGTAAGAGTTACCCTATCGGACCGTATCGCGGGATCTTTGTTTGAAATTGCTGAGACCGTGATTTCAGCTAATTGGTCTTCAGCCGCTTGATAGATGGATGGTGCCCTAACGCGTAGGTAGAACCGAGCCATCTCTCCACCCTCAAGGAAGATTGGAGTGTCGGCGAAGATTGCAGTATGATTATTCGAGAAGTAGAGAGTTGCTGTCCAGTTCTCAGGAACGCCGGTGATGTTGAGATTGTAAGTATCTGCAACGAGGTCTTTTGGACCGGGCGTTGTGTTGTTGATGGTCAGATTGTAAATTGTCTGCTCACCGGGTTCGATTACGTGATAGTAAGTTTCACCTTCATCAAACTCGATATCTACTTGTCCTGTTAGAACGTGAGAATAGCAGATGGTCCATTTACCGTTATTATCAACATCAGCACACTTCTTGGTATCAGACCATGCTACATGGGCTCCGCTACCAAGGTCATTAGAAAATGCCGGTGGCTGTCCAACTGAAGGTTTGCTTCCTGAATATGGTCCAAGTTTGGAAGATTGCCAAGAGGTAATTGGTACAGGCTCCCATGGGTCTAGTGCGGTCTCTCCAGGCCCTGTTAGGTCTGTAGCGTTGAGACGAACGTAGAGAATCTCTGAAGATGCGCTAGCATTTCCAAAGTCGTGCCATGCGATGTGAACCTTGTTCTGATCGTCGGTTAACAGTGCAGGGTATGCGGAGTTAGGTGATGCGCCCTGTGGTGCTCCGCCCCATCCTTCAACCTCTGAAATTGGTGTGTCGTCAATTTTCTTGATTGCATAGGTGGAGAGGCCATCGGGTACTCCGTCCCACTCTCCTGCTCCTTGAAGTCGCAGTTTGGTGTAATATATCTCGTAAGGTACTCCCTTCTCAAATCCATAGTCGCGTCCATCCATCCATGCAATGTGGGTATTACCCATCATGTCCACGGCAATTGTTGGATGGTATGAAAATGCGTCATCGATAGTGACCCTAGTGTCGTTTACAACAACGAGGTGGCCTTCGCTTCCACGTCCTGTGTCCTCTGCATAGGTGCTTCCAGCGGTGGAATGCCCAGAATTTCCTGGCACCCATGATGGGTCGTTATTCATCTTACCATATGGGTCTAGAACGGTCATATAGATCTCACGAGAGTTGTTTGTGGAGATGTATACCATTGCTTCAACGAGAAGTTGCATCTGACTAGCTCCGCCTGTTCCTGATGGGAATTCGTATGTCTGTCCGCCAGCATCAGTGCCGCGAATAGTATTTCCTGGGCAATTTCTTGTTGCAGCTGAGTTGACCCCGTTAGGACATTGTGCTAAGTCTTTCATGTGAGACTGGATACTGGTTGCTCCACCGTATGATTGGCCGTAAAGGCCAACTGGAACGATTCCTGCTTCGATACAGTTGTCGTGAGCTTCGTTAATCGATTGGAGATCGTCTGCTTGTTGAGATGGGTCTCCATCTTTTGGCCCCTCGTCAGAAACTGGAATGACAATCTTGGTTGCATTCGGGTTCCAGCGATGGTCGTCAGAAGTAGGTGGGTTTCCTGGAACATTTCCAAGCGAATCCTTCCATGAGAGGCAGGCCCAATTGGAACCAGGGCCCCAATCTTCACCGGAGTATCCGGAATATGTTGCGCCGTTGTAGACGGTTCCCGGTAGTTTTCTGACGCCGCCGGAATCATCTCCTGGGGATTGTCCAAGGGGCGTATTGCGTGGTCCCGCTCCGCTACCACCAGTAGCGTATGCTGTTGCACAGTTTCCGCTGCTAGCAGCGCCTGGTAAGAATCCACCAAGGCCGTAAATTGTATCGTATACTGTCATGTTTCCTTCTTCGAGCATTGGCTTAAGTCCTTTGAAAAATCCGCCACCAGCGAAATTTCCACCATATACTACAGTACAGACATCAGCCCACTCGGAATACATTGAACCAGAGGTATCTACAATGAATGCAAGTTCGACCTTGCCTCCGCGTGTGTCGTCCCAAACAACCTGAACGTAATCGTTAGCATCGACGACGATATCGGGGTGGCCTTTGTGACCAATGATAGGAGTTAGTAGGGTGTCGTCAAAGAGCATGAGTGACGATTGTGTGCCATAATCTGGTTGTAGCATTGCGTAATAGATCTGTGGTTGTTGGAAGAAGATATCAAGAGAATCATAGTTGTCCTGCCACACGATGTGGATGTTTCCTTGGCTATCGACATCTATTGCTGGCCAGTCGCGGTTATTGACGGCCTGAGCGATGATTGTGTCATCGATTGCAGTGAGGGTGTTTTCTTCTGAAACGCTTCCATCCATTGCCGTATTGAATGGACGTAATGCGGTGTACATGATTTTGTGTTGCCCCGAAAGGTCTGCCCAAACGATGTGAATATTGTCGAGATCATCGATTACCATGTCGGGATGGTAGATTTTGTGAAGTCCGGAGTTGGAAACCTGCGTGGCATCAATCAACGTCTCTCCACGTGGTGAAATCATTGAATAATACAGATGCATATTCGAACGACTCCAGACAACGTGAACGTTGCCTTCTGAATCTGCTGCTACCGCTGCCATTCGGTCGTTTGATGGACCGCTGTCCACGACTTGAATAGCTTCGGTAATGACCACTTGAGTGGCGGAGGCGGGCTCCGCCATTAATGCGGTTGACAGGCTTGATAGTAGAAGTATTGCTACTAATGTGATTGACTTCATCGGCTGACTCATTGAATATACTCTCCAAAGACAAACAGTAGGCCTTCTTCTTCCTACTTAACCGCGCCCCTTTCGGGTCATAGATTGTAGTTATTGAAACCGAATACTTTCATACCCATTCAGAGGGGTCAAATCCTGAACCGAAGGTCATGGTTTCATCTATCTCAACTTGCTTCGCGGGATCGGATCCTGTTTTGCCAGAACTCTTTCCTCGCATACCCTTCTTTTCCCAATCATCAACTGGTCCAGGGGAGCCTGTTCCGGCACCAAATGTGTACTTAATTTCATGAATTACTCCAAGCTTTGCTAGCCATAATCGGCGTAGAGTTTGCATCAATTCGTTTTTTGTAAGGCCATCAAACCAAATCGGCTCGCTGACATTGAATGCTTGAAGGGGGCCTGGTCTTTCTTCGCCAGAACGACCCATGTGAACCGACCAATCGACTCCTGATGCGATGAGTTGCATTCGACATTCATGTATCCATGCCTTCCACTCGTCATCGTCTTCTCCCATCAGCTCCTTCATTGAATTCTGCTGACCGCCATCGACCCGTGTCATACTCGAAATTGCAACAAGGTCTCTGCCTTTGGGAACAACTACCGCGAACATGTGACCATTACGGCCGGCCGGGTATCTAACAAGCATGTGAGAGATGGCCCTTTCGTCAGACTGGTCCCTAATCTCCATCCTCTCACTTGTTAGCCAATCCCTAACTGCGGATTCAACTTCACTAGGAGTCATCGTCCTTCCGAAGAGGTGGTCTCACTTGAACCCGTTTACTCAAGTAATGAAAGTAATTTTTCGAGTTTGGGCGATATTTTTTGCCCAATTCTTTGGCGGGATGTGAATTTACGAATGTCGACATAAACGTCCCAGCCATAAGAAAATGTGTTTGCAGATATTAAGAATAAAATTAGGCTTGCAATAAATGCAAGAATGTGTGAGATTACCTTCATTGTTTCATCTTCTCCAAGCATTGTCGTCCAATCGACGCCTATTATTAGATGAATTTCAGAGTGGAAAGAAGAGGCAATAAGAACGGAGGTGACGCCAATTATCGGCCAAAAAATCAACGAGCCAAACATACCTGCTAAGAATTGGTATGTCGTTCTTGCATCCATCCCTTCATCAGTACTGTCTCCTAAATATCTACCAAGTAAAATTTGCAGAGAAAGTGAAATTATGGTAATTGGGAGGAAGGTTAGGAATAATGCCAATTTTGCAAGATCAATAACGGCGCCTAGTGGAGAAACTCTTCGTAATCTTCGGCCATCAGGAGAAATATCTCTTCCATCTAGGTGATTATCGTACAACACGTTTCCAATATTCTTTGCAAGTTTTGCCGCATCCTCCGAAGGGGGTTTTGCTTTTACTTCCCTTGCCGCTAATACTTCCTCGCGCCATGTTGTTAGAGGGGTTTGCTCTTTTCTGGCCCGCATATGGGCGACTAAATGGTCTGCTCTGTAATCGCCAAAACTCGGACTATCGGGAGTCATTGGGGCTAATTTGATTTCCAAAGCGTCTCTTAGAGTAGTAACATTTTGTACGGGAGGTTCGGCCCAATTTCCTTCCGAAACCGCTTCTATCAAATCCTGCGGCAGCCCTTCATCGGGAATTGTGATTGGGTCGCCGTATTCCACCCATGCGTCGGTTCTGTAGAGGTGTCTGACCCTGTAATGAAGTCCGATTGGGATCATTTGAGGGGATTTGAAATCCTGCGCCTTAGCAATTGCTACTGCTGCCAATACAGTTCTCATTGGTCCTGTTCGTAGACGAATTAAATGACTTTCAGAATGGCTTGTCCCTTCAGGAAATAAAGCGCATCCAAATCCTGCAGAAATTCCTGTTGCGAGGTTTAGTAATGAGCGCCCGTTTAGATGGGTCGCTTCTTCTTCGGAACATCCTCCGCGCAATAATTCGGCCTTACGGACCACTGGTTGGGCTGCAAATTTTCTAGCCCACCACCCAAAGAGGGGGCGAGTTACCAAATCATGACGTCCGCCTACAACGAATTTCTTGGGGTGAGTCAGAAGTATAGAAATCGGATCTAATAATCCATTTGTGTGCCATGCTGCACAGAGGGTTCCTCTATCTGTAGGAATTTTTTCATCGCCTGTAACTTCGAAAGTTCTGAAGATATTCGAAAAGGTTCGGCGTAAACAAAAGTATCCTACTTCCATCCACAAAGGAGAGCCAGGGTAATTTCCCTTAAATCGAGGGAGGGGGGTACTAAGTAACCGCTCATAATCCATTTTAGTTGCGGATTTTGATAGTTCAGGGAGGTCTTCGCCGTGATGGTCTATGCGCCCATCTTTACCTGCTTCCATACTCATTCCCCCCTTATTGATTCACAAAGTTCGGCTAAGGCAGCAAAATCTGGTGTGCCGCTAGGCATAGGTGAATCTGGCCATAATGCGAGTAAGGTTTTGCCTTTGTCGCCTTCTTGGCGCGGTAATACGTGGATATGCACGTGTGGTATTTCCTGCCCTGCGAGAGGGCCGTCGTGGACAATGATTGTGAAATCTTCAGTATTGAAATATGCTGAGAGTATTTTTTGAGTAGCTTTTACTCCGCTCATTAATCCAGCGAGTTCTTCATCTGTTAAATCCGCTAATCGTGAGGCTGGTCGTGTAGGGACCACAAGAGTATGTCCTTCTCTTCGTGGGAATACATCGAGGAACGCCCCCCAATTTGGGCCTCGAGCAACAAAATTCCCGGGGATAGTTCCGGAGAGAATCTTCTCGAAGAGAGTCTCTTCCGCCATGACCTTGCCAAAACAATGCCCCTCAAAATATTGGGGGCTGTTCAAAATTATGCATTAGGAGTTAGTACCCACGATCCTGATGCGCCTTTTCGTAGTGCCAAGGTGGACATTGCTCCCTGATTATCAACTAATGTGTGGTGTAATTGTCCATCATCACTTTCGGTGAAATCACTTCGTTGGTGTGTACCGCGGCTTTCTGTACGAATGAGTGCGCTTTGTGCGGTTGCAATTCCCATTCGGATTGCCCCTTGAAGTCGGCGAGTTGCGAGTAAGTTGGAATTATACAAACGGCTTGGGTCGTCTACATGCAAATTTTCTGCATCGCGAGATAAATTTTGTAATTCCTCGATTGCAGATTCAAGGCCGGTTGCATCGCGAGTATAGCTTACCTTGGAATTCATAATCTCAAGTAAGCGATTTTGAATGGTTCCTAATCTTTGCACTGCGCCTTCGGCGCTCACCAATGTAAGGTCGAGATCGGCTTCTCCCGCCCCAAGGGCTGTTTCAAGAGAACCTCTGCCTGTGAAGGATGCGTTTGCAGCATATTCGGCAGCATGCTCTCCGGCAGCAGCACCGCCTGCTAATGCATCTAGCAAACGGTTTCCTGCAATTAGGCCAGCACCGTGTAATCCAGAACAAGCTGCATCTCCTGCGGCATAAAGGCCAGTAAACCATCTTGACCACTTGCCGGAAATTGCTCGGCCGTGCTCATCGGTTGCGATGCCGCCAAGAGTTGTTGCAACTCTTGGATGAATTGGGATGGTTTGTCTGTTCATATCCATGCCTAGGCGTGAAGAGAGAAGTGTGGCGGTTTGATTCCACCATGGGCTTGCATCTCCAAGGGTGCGGGCATCAACTACGGAATCCGAGTTATCTCCAATTGCATTAGCAAGGGTAGTCGTATCTGCAAATGGGTCAACCTCCAGTTCAGCTCCATTTGCGTGGTGCAGTTTTGCTCCGTCGGCTAGCATTCCAAGTGGAAGAATGATGTTGGTTCCCTTTACAGCCATTGGTGCCCAAGCAACAAATTCTAGGTTTCGTACTGCGAGACCAGTTTGAAGAGCGAGGTCTAGGCCGAGCGCAGTCGATGCGCCTGTCCAAGCGCCCTCATATCCGCCATCAGCGATTATGATGGTCTTGGCTTGTAATGCAAGAAGTTGACCGGTGCTCATATCTAAGGTAATGAGGCCGTGTATTGATTGGTTGGAATGTACTAATTGTAAGGGTAATTGTTCACCGCGACGAACAACGCCATGGCGAATACATTGTTCTTCAAGAACTTGCGATGTTTCTCTAATCATCGCGTCTCCAGCCCCTGTTAAGCGAGGCATGCTATGGCCTGCTGCTCTACGAACAAGAGGGATTCCATCAGAGTCGCGACGGAAGATTACTCCCCAGCGCTCAAGGAGATCGACTTGGCGAGAAGCTTGAGAAACCCTGGTAGAAACTATGTCTTGATCGCATAGGAATTCACCTGCGCGAACTGTGTCCTCTCGGTGGGAACGGGTGGAACTTTCCTTCAAAGGGGCTGCAATTCCGTCTAATGCCGTAGTACAGCCAGACCCCAAGGTGTCTGCTGACATTAACAGAGTGCTTGCTCCTGCCTTTGCTCCAGATGCTGCCGCGCGTAATGCCGCTGGTCCGTCTCCAATGATGATGATATCCCATGCTTCCATGAACTCCACCTCCGGTGAAATGTGCGAGATGACGGCATGTCATAAGCAACGCGCTTCGAATGTTAGAGTTAGGTGCTCAGAGTCTCCTTACTAGGGAGGGGAGATTCACCAATAGATCTCGCGTTCAAGATTTGTTTTATTCGGCTTCCAGTAGCGGAGTTGATTAATGTGGCTTTTTCAGTTTGCATCACCCTTGAGTCGAGAACACATCCGTCATCATCTCTAAGAATCACTTGTACGTTTTTGATACCTCGCATTCCTCTTTTCCATGCAACACCAATCCATAGAATGATTCCTTTTTCAAGATATTTTGGCATCCAATCAAGGGCATCTTCTGTCAATGAATTTGTTAGAGGCAGGGAGGTTTTTGGTCCCGGGCAGGGAGACAATTCAAAGCGGTGTTTTTGAATTTCGGGAGTTCCTCCAGGAACTATTACTTCTACCCGCATATTCCGATTTATTGTAGTCTGATTATTGAGAGCGATGAAGAGGTGGCCGGTTCCATCGTCGCACATCTGTGCTAATGCTATGTCCATCCTCCACTCATTATGGGTGATCGATGTTGTTCCTAAAAGTAGGTCGCTCTGTAGGCGCTCTAGTAATTCAAAGACCTCGGGGCGCCATGCTTTTGCGTGTTTAATCAGCCTCTGCAACCTTCTCCAATTGAATTCAGATTCTTCGTCGAAAAGGAGATTTTCTATTGCCATCGGCTGAATGAATTCTTTTAATTCTGCGATTGTTTCTTCTGTAGATAATTCTCCTTCTACATGTAGATGTAAAAGGTAGAGTATTCGTTCCCTTGCTTGGGTTGATTCGTTTCCAGGCAATATTGAACGAGATAATTTCTGTTCCCACATTACCCATTCTTGGGATATGTCTGGGTCCAAATGTGCAAAAACAATGTCGCCCAATATTGTGTCGAGTTTTGTCGGGTGGTGGGTGGGAGAATGTAGCGAAAGGAAGGGGAGCCTATCTCCTAAGCGTTTGATTTCATCGGTGATAAATATTGAATGAAATGCCAATCCAAGACTGGTTGCCATTGCGATAAGAAGTAATAGGTTGTACGCCAAACCATCTGTCGACATTCCCGCTGCTGAAATTAACATGAATACTGAAAGTGCCGCCAATATTGAGGCTATGTAATTATGGCGGCGTGCGTCGATTAGTCCCTCTCTAATTCGGTCCATTCCTGGTTCTGACATTATGTCGCGATTGACGTTTGGAATTACCATGCCTTGTTTCCAAAGTGCTGCGCGAAGAGACATTGCGCTCCACGCCCTTTCCCCCGCCACTAATGCTGACCCGATGCTCACTAACAGCATTGGAATCCATAACAAAACGAATAATGAAGGGTGGGTAAAGGCGTGGGTTGGAGCGACTACGGCGGCAAGAGCCCCTATTGCCATGAGTATACCTGTGATTCTTCTCAACAATAACACAGGGTTGCTACTAGCTATTTTTCCAAATTTCACTCGTTGCGTTTCGGCTGAAATCCAGTCTGTCTTCGATTTCTCCAAGGGGTCAGTGACGCCGTGAAATCCTTTTCCATAGGGATCTGGCATCCCGCTTCCTTTACCGGGAATGACCCGTTGAGTAGATGGGTTTGCCTCCATGGTGATTCATGCACGACCGGCGGCGTGTATGGCGCTTTTGGTCCAATAGTAGCGGCGATAGGTTGTTGAAAGGGTGCTTGGTCGCTCGCCATGGACACGTGGCCCAGCTGGATAAGGCGGCGGCCTCCTAAGCCGCAGATCGCGGGTTCGAATCCTGCCGTGTCCGCCAATTAATCAGCGGTGCTTGCTGAAATTTCCCCCACTTGGTAGAGGAATTCTTCTAACTGTATTCGGCCATGGTTAGAACGTTGTAATTTAACATCGCACTCTGCTAAAGAGGCAAGGAGGTCGCAAAGCATCTCTTCGTCGAGGAGGAGGCGCCCTGTAGTCAATAGCCGATGCATGTGGACTACTATGTCATCAGCCTCAAGCGCGTGTTCGTTCATCAATTCATCAAGAGTTCCAAGGGCGCCTTTGAGTACACGCTTATTTCGGCCGCCCACCTTCGTCCATTGCCAGTCGTGAATTTTACCTCTAATCGCTTGTTCCAATACTTGCTGCACCCCTACAAGAGTTGTAGCTGCAACAATATCTTGGAGGTGTTTTCTATCTGAGAGTAAGTTTCTCCGCACTAGTAATTCTAGAAGGAAAACCGCCCTGCGTAAGTTGCCATTTGCAACGTGGCTAATATCTCCAAGTATTCCTCTCACTGGGCTCATTTCTTCGGCTTGGGATATCTCTTCCAGGCGTTTAGTAATCATTGTTCGGCTAGTTGCGGGTATTCGTATCTGTTGTGATCTAGAACGCAATGCGTCAATAATTCTTGATGGGGAGCGCGCCGTAAAAATAAACCTAGAAGTCGCTGAATTTGATTCCATCATCCGGCGAAGATAGGGTTGGCGTGTGGCGCCGAGATGGTCTGCATCTTCGATAATTATCAAGCGCGACACCGGGGCGGTTTCGTTGTGTATCTCGCTATTTTCAACCCCTGCAGGAGCGATGTCGTCGGCTGAAGCTTGGGTGAGATTCTTATCGAATGCATCCAAACTTGACCTCCCTGCTAGCGTGTCGCCCGAAGTTGAGCCCTCTGGTCTGAGGAATTCTTCGAAAGTTTTCATGGCTCCAGCGGTCCTGACAAGATCTCTGGCTTGGAGTATATGGGTTGTTGATTTCCAACCTGGGCCGAGTATTTGGCGGGCGATTAACCGCCATGAAGCGGTCTTACCCACGCCTGCTGGCCCTGCTAAAATCAAATGGGGAGGATTTGCTTGCATTGCTGCTTTCTCAAGCCCGTTGACAATTGTATCACTCATCGCTAAATCGCTAAATTTGCGAGGGGCGTGGGTCTCAAGCCAACTAGCCATCAATAGCGTTTGGCTGCCGCCAGTCTTTCAACTCTCCCAAAGGAAGGGTTTCACTCGGCGTCTAGGATTTTATGACCAGTTCTTCGCAACTTCATGAAGATACGGGCGCCGCATGCTTTGCAGCTAATTCCATTGCGATCGCGAGCAAATGTTTCGATGTTGCCACAGATGGCACACTTGTAATCGACTTCAGCAGACATGGTGTTCACTCATGCGGCCGACCGGCCCCCCTGTTTTGAACCTGTTCGTCGCGACCGGCAATGTTCATGGGTGGCGCGCGGTGCCAGAAACCCATGGGCGCCGACTCTCTAGTCATCGATGTTATCGATAATGGGGGCCAATGGACCCACCGCGAATGGCGAATGCTGAGATACCTTGGCGTTGATACCAAGATTGTTGAGAATGATACTCCTGTTGAGGAATTACGCAAGTTGGATGGGCTAATTCTTTCTGGAGGAGCTGCCCGTGTTGGACTAACTGGTGAACTTGGGAATTGCGGGGCGTTTCTAGAACTTGATATTCCAATTCTAGGTATTTGTGCTGGACATCAATTTATGGCCCGATTCTATGGAGGTGATGCTTGCGAAGCTCCAAAGCCTGAATTTGGAGCAATGGTGATTTCTCTTCAGAATGGTGGTGGTAAAATTTTCGCTGGGACGGGGGAAACACAAACTGTATGGGAGTCTCATAATGACGAAGTATCTGAGGTCCCCGATGGTTTCTTCATTACTGCATCTAGTTCTTCTTGCAAAGTTCAAGGAATGGAGAATGAAAAAGGTGACCGCTTTGGACTGCAATTCCATCCTGAAGTAAATGATTCAGAATTTGGCAAAGAAATGTTTGAAAATTTCGTTGAAATCTGTCGAAAAAATCGAAATTAACTACTGCTCAAACCTTCAATTTGGCTTGGCGAGCAAGAAGTACAATTTTCATACTGTGTTCGAGCATTGCCGCATTCGCCCAGGCGTCATCTAAATCAGCTCCAAGAGAATATGCACCGTGGCCTCTGATTACCACGCACTTCATTCCACCTTGCTTTAGAGCATCAGCGGTTTGTCGCAAGAAATCATCCGGGTTTTCTTCGTCGGGGTCAACGATGATGATATTCCCCAATTCCTTCTTTCCACCTTCGTCAATTGGAGTGCACAGGATCAAATCCTTCTCACAACTCGCTGCAGTAGTAAAGGCGCCATGCATGTGAATACACGCTGCTGGACCGCCGGTGTCAAGTGATTTTGATGCAAGTAAAACCTCTAAAACTCGCCAATCGCTTGTCGCTTCTTCAGGTGGGCTTTGACCTAGCCTTCCGCCGGTAATCCCTCTTTCATCGAGCCTTGGAAGTAATGTACCCTTTTTTGTTGAAATCATAACGCCCGGCATACCTGGGTGTAGCATTGCAATTGTGCCCATATTTGCTCTTACTAAATGTTCTCGATCTAATTGTCTTGCTAAGCGCGCTAAGTCTGCAACTAAATGGTCTTGGACTACAATATCTGCGAAAACTGCAGGGGGCATTGGAGGGGTTTCAAGATCTTCAATTACATCTGCTGCACCAGCCAATGACTTTCGAAGGGTATTGACTTCTCCCGATAGACGGAGAACTTCGGCTTCAGCGGCTTCTGTTCGCGTGGCATTTGGTACCGCAGTAATTACCTCTGGCTCCGAAGGTTCTTCTGATTCCGCAGTCTCTTCTTCAACAGC
>Ga0315326_10000979_pt1 | contig 14532 bp, 11 predicted proteins | sample M180m32315metaG_FD_203457 | JGI IMG/M metagenome (GOLD analysis project Ga0315326, IMG submission 203457) | Ammonia-oxidizing marine archaeal communities from Monterey Bay, California, United States - M1 80m 32315 | ecosystem: Environmental > Aquatic > Marine > Coastal | place: USA: California... | reverse complement strand
AGATAGGTTCGACTGGTCGTAAATGTATTTGTATCGATTTTCCAATAACGCTAACTCGATTTTGAGTTCGCTGGTTTGCGGATCAATCATATCGAAGTAATAAGCTTCGAGGTTGTTTTTCTCCCGCTCCTTTCGTTCGTCTGCGGGTTTCTCGAAAGTTTTCTTCAAAGTCGAAGAATTGGCGATTTGCGAAAAGAGGTAGGCTGGAACATGAGAGGGGAAGAAATCCAGTCGACTAACGAATCCACTGTCTGAGGCATCATCCTCGCTTCTGTAGGCTTCGTGGAATTGTAGTGGCGCATTGGTTTGGCAGCTGCCGGTAAGGTTATCTACCACCATTCGTTTCTCGATAGCTTGACGGCTTGGCGAGGTGATCGTGATGCCCGATGCTAAGCCGGAACCATCGTATGAAACGGAGAATTTGATTGATTTGCCAGGAGTGGGAGGACCGCCTCTACGTGTACTCTTAGTTGTGAGCGAAATGAGGCTTTCGCTTTTGAGGGAGTTGATTAGTTCGAATTTGACGCGATAGCGATTACGTTGGCTATTGTCGCCTCCAACGAGAGAGATGCGCCAACCACGATCGCCGTCAAATTTGGAAACGATCGGCTGAACGACGCCTTGATTAAGTGTTGGCGTTTTATAGGTAAAGGCGACGGTGAAGGCTCCGTTGGGGTCAAGTTGATTGAATTCGATTGGTAGCTCTACCGAATCACCCATTTCGAATTCAGCGTCGCCCTTGATTTGCTCGTCTTTTCTTGACGATTTCTCTTTGGAAAGCGCTAGTTTGTAAGCAGGTATGTCCAAATCTTCTGGAAACTCAGGATCGCTTGATTCGAGCCATGATTGGTAAGAAGCTTTTCGTTCCTTCTTGATTAGGTTGAAGCGTTTTTCGAAAGCTTCGAACTCTGGTTGGATTTTTGCCCAGGCAGTTTCGTGTTCTGGTGGCGGCATGACTGCAACCGGTTTTGTATCGTATGCGTTTCCATCCATGATCGGGCCGTCTATATTGTTAAAGAAAGCCGAGAATTGGTAGAAATCGGTTTGGGTGAGTGGATCGAATTTATGGTCATGGCATGAAGCGCAGCCCATGGTGAGTCCGAGGAAAACAGTGGCGGTCGTTTCGACGCGATCTTTGGCGTAGATAGCCCTGTTGCCACGCGTTGTTCGATGGTTGGATTCGGAAGGAGGTCGCCAGCGAGTTGTTCGACGATGAATGTGTCGAACGGTTTGTTGTCGTTGAACGCATCGATGACCCAATCGCGGTACGGCCAGATTTCTCGGTAGTTATCGAGATGGAGGCCGTGAGTATCGGAATAGCGGGCTGCATCTAGCCAGTAACGAGCTTGGTTCTCGCCGAAAGCCGGATTGTCGAGTAGTCGGTCGACGAGGTTTTCGTAGGCGTTTGGAGAAGTATCTGCAACGAAACGGTCTACTTCTTGCGGATTAAGCGGCAGCCCTGTTATATCGAGAGCTAAGCGTCGGGCAAGGGTGGCTTTGTCTGCTTCTGGGTTCGGACGGAGGCCTGCTTTTTCCATCTCCTCGAAGAGGAATGAGTCGATCGGTCCTTTGCCCCAATCCGATCTGGGGGCTGGATGTTTTTTAGGTTGTAGGAACGCCCAGTGTGCCTCCCATTCGGCGCCTTCTTCAATCCATTGGCGAATTTTCTGTTTTTGGTCGTCGCTCAAGAGTTTGTGCGAATTGGGCGGCGGCATGATGTCGCTCTTAAGGGTACTGGTAATACGCTTGTAGAGTGGGCTGTTTTCCGGGTCGCCGCGCTGGATTGCCGGATCGAAGTCACCGTGCACTGCGAACGCGTTGGCTTCAATGTCGAGACGGAGTTCGGCTTCGCGTGAGTTGGCGTCGGGGCCATGGCAATTGTAGCAATTTTCCGAGAAAATCGGCCGTATGTCGCGATTGAAGCTGACGGTTTTCTCGCCAGCGCTAGGAGTGATTGTCGCGAAGTTCGTTGGGGGCCGTTTGAGGTTTCCGGATTCTGGGAAATCGGCTTGTTCGTAAACTTCTTGTGGCGAGAGCAAAGCCGTCTTTGATGCGCTTGGGTTGTGTGGAATTGTTTCGGAGGAGAAGTTTAAGACTGTGAGGACGCCTATGAAACTAATCGCGGCTGAAGCTGCAACGATACCGGCGTAGGAGGGGAAGCGTTTTAAGATAGAATTAGGACGCTCGGCGGGGGTGGAGTTTTCGCCGTTGTCTAGATCGATTGGAGGGGCTGCCTCAAGAGTTTCCTTGAGAGATGCGTCCATTTCGAAGCGGGCGTGCAATTGGCATTGCTCGGTGTAGATTCGACGGGCTTCAGGATCGTTGGCGAGAAGGGTTTTGAGGCTCTCGGCGTCAGCGGTGGAAAGCTGATCTTCCAGCATTCGGGCGATTAATTGATGCAGTTCATTCATGGTTGTCAGTCTCCTGTGCGGTCATGCATTGAAAAAGGGCTTTGCGGGCTCGGAAAAGCACTTGAGCTATGTGATTGGTTTTCAAGGTTCGTTCCTCCGCGATTTGTTTAATTGAAAGGTTGCGGTAGTAGTAGTCGCTTACAATTGCACGAGTGCGGTCTTGAAGTTGGCCTAGGCAGGCTTCTAGTTGGGTGAATTGGCCTTCGATACGAGAGTCGGTAGTTTCGGTTTCGTCGGCGATGCTTTGGAGCAAATCATCACTGAACGTTAATTTGCTGCGTTTGCGTTTTTGAAGAAAGGAAAGGCTTTGGTAGTAGGCTACTTTGTATGCCCAGGCATCGAATTTCGCGGGGTGTTGGAATTCGCCTATTTTATCGAGGATGACTTGGTTGCTTTCTTGGAGGACGTCTTTGGCGTCGGTGGGGCTGGCGGTTATCGAAAGAATATAGCCGTAAAGTCGGGGTTGGAGCCGACCGAGCAGTTCTTCGTAGAAATCGATTGGTTGGGCGCTGGAGTTCAAGGGGCGTGGGAGGATTCTTTTAGTCAATAAATTAGGCGGGCTCCATCATATATATGCGAGCTCTATTAAATGTTACAGAAAAAGTTAAAAATATTGAATAAGTCGAAAATCGGTAAGGGTGCCGCAAGCCCTATTTTTGGGATAAATCGACGATTTTTTGAAATGCCAATTTTCCGTACCCGCGACCTATGGTTTTAGACAAAGGACAAAGATGATCAAGAAGCGCTTCCGGAGGAAGTATGATGGCGAAAAAGCCAATTATCGATCTATCCCGCCATATCGTTTAGACTGTATTCGTTGCGATGAAATAGGGCTCAAATCGAAGAGCCTTTCTGCAGATCTCCAATTGCTTGGGCGAGGAACCCCAGCGACCTTTCGACTCGATTGCGATGGTGCTCAGAAATTCGGCTTTTTACGGTGGAGCGGGTCCTGAATGCACTGCTCATGGTACCGAGCAAACCCGCTGGGTGACAATTCTGCTTAAAGACGCTGCTGCGGGATCTGCTCTTCGGATTAACCGGCGGTTCGTCGTTCGGCACGCCAAGCATCTCTGTGGTTGCGCGTCCAGTCGATTAGGGCTCTTTCGAATCCGATATCTTTTCCCGACCTTTCGGATTCGAGCCATTTATGCCTTAAGATTTCCTCTCTCTCTGCTAGGAATTCCCGATAGAGACTTGAATGCTTTGCAAACTCGTGAGGGTCTTTCGAGTTGGAGCCATCCGTTTCCACACTATTAATTTTCGCAAACTATTGATTGAATGTATTGGATAAAAACGGCGATTTCTTGGAGATCTGTTTTGGCGAAGCTAGTGTTTTTTACTAATGTATTCTTTGTCGACTACTTATACCGAGGTCGCTGTATAGGTCCAGGTCGACGCTCGAATCGGTTGAAATGAAACGAGATTTTGAGGTGTTCGGATTTGAATACAATGCGTTTAAAACGTGCCCAAATGTTGGATGCTTTGCTGGATGCTTTTGATGGGATTCGGCGATTGGTCCTGCTCCACGTGGCAGTGAGCCACACCCGCTTTGTCGGCTGCGTTGATGATCGGCTCCATATTGATCGAACCATTGCCCAATTCCTTGAAAGCGTCCTTGGGAATGCTTCCAAAATTCGGGAGGGCCATGCCTTTTTTGACGTCCTTGAGATGGAGTTGAGAAACGCGCCCTTTGAGCTTTTTTATGAGCTTCACAGGGTCTGCGCCGCCAACGACTACCCAGAAGACGTCCATTTCGAATTTCATCTCGGGCGAGAACTCCTTTATGAGGATGTCGTAGCCTATCTTGCCGCCTTCTTGCGGTTGGAATTCGAATGCGTGATTGTGATAGGAGAGTTGAACGCCGGCTTGTTTGGATAGCTGAGCCGCGCGGTTGCAGTTCTCAGCGAGACGCTTGTAGTCATCGAGATCCTGTCGATTGTGCTCGTGAAGGTAGGGGACTACGAGGTGAGTCAGGCCTACCTTTCTCGCTTCGTCGAGAATTTTGGCGAATGGTATGGTTCCTTTCTTGTTTGGGTCGGTAACCGATTCCCATGCGAAATGCGAAGAGTTAACGGCCATGCCATTGTCTTTGGAGGCTTGGATCATGAGTCCGGCATCAGGGAAACCATAGGGCTCTACCTGTTTGTAGCCAGCCTGCGCGACGGCCTTGATGGTGCCGATCGTGTCCGCTTTGAGCTCGTTACGCAGCGTATAAAGCTGAATTCCGATTTCTTTGCGGTAGCGATTGTTTTTGCTTAGAGCCAAGGCCTGGAATGAGGCAGACGAGGCTAATGATGAAGCAAGGGCGGTTCTTAGAAATTGACGACGTTTCATAGGTATTAGCGTGATTTAGGGAATGAAGGATGGAGATTGGCAAAATGGCAAGATTCGAAGGCGTTCTTCTGAATGAGCGTGTTTCTTATGAGATTGCTCTTTTTCGGATGCAGGGAATAGTGGCGGCGTTTTCAATAGGTTGTTTTGAAATTGTGAATACTTCGTTTGCTTTGACTCGTTTCCTGATCTTTTCGCTTCTTTTACTATTTCCTATGGCTTGGGGCCAGGGAGGCTTGCCGGCTTCGCTTAAGCCTATTCGGCAGGATGCTGAATGGGCAGTCAATTGGTGGATGCCGCGGCACGAGGAAAAGCTTGCCGAGGCCAAAGAACGTGGGGAGGAGGTCGATCTGCTTTTCGTAGGGGATTCGATTACGCATTACTGGGCGGAAGGATTGTGGGCTGAACGTTATGGTCGGCGCAATGCGTTTAATTTGGGCTTCAGCGGCGATCGCACGGAGCATGTATTATGGCGAATTGAGAACGGAGCATTTCGGAATCTGGCTCCGAAAGTGACGGTTTTAATGATAGGAACGAATAATACCGGACATGACGAAGGTCAGCCTGCGGCTGATACGATTCGGGGGATTGAAGCGATTTTAGACGAGATCAAGGAACGCTTGCCGAAAACGAAAATTATTCTTCACGCTGTATTCCCTCGAGGAGCTAAAACGGACGATCGCTTGCGTTTAGTGAATGATGAAATTAACAAAGCTCTCCCAACGGTAGCAAAAGCAAAGGGTGCGGAGTTTTTGGATATCAATCGGTTCTTTTTAGAAAGAGACGGAACCTTGCGCCGGAATATTATGCCCGATTTGCTGCACCCGAATGAAGCGGGTTATAAGCTGTGGGCTGAAGGTTTGGCTCCGTCGCTTACGCGTTATTTTGGCGAGAAGAAAGCAGCGAAACCTCGGGTTATATCCCTTTGGCCCAAAGCGGTGCCTTCCCCTCATACCCTGAGTCTTGTCGAGACCAGCGAAGTTCGTGAGAAAGCTCCCCTATACGGTGTTGGTTTATCCGGCTTACATAGGCGATGCGAATTTCAAGATGGTTGACGACTTCAAGTTCGATTCTGGAGCTCCGCCTGCATTTATCGTGCAAACGCAGGATGATAAACGTTATTTCCCGAGCGCCATCGCTTATAATATGGCTTTATTGAAAGCTAACATTTCTTCGGAACTTCATACCTTTCCAACAGGTGGTCATGGCTATGGGATACGGCCTTCGGCTTATCCGGTTTCCGGGTGGAAAGACCTTTGCCGCGATTGGTTGTTGAGAGTTGACGGCAACTGATGCGCGGTAACGTGAGCGATTCTTTCGTTTCACGCTTGGCCAAAGTGGAAAATGCGTTTGTGTGAACGGATGCGAGTTACCATGAAATCAATGCTTTTGACCTTATTGGGGCTAGTAGGAGCCGCTTTGAATCTGAGCGCGGCGAAGCCCAATGTCGTTTTTATTCTGGCGGATGACCTCGGCTATGGCGACTTGAGTTGCAATAACGCGGACGGAAAAATTAATACGCCCCACCTCGACCGTATTGCTTCGGAAGGTATTCGGTTTACGGATGCGCATTCTGGATCAGCTGTCTGTACGCCTACGCGTTACGGAGTGATTACAGGGCGCTATAGCTGGCGTAGCCGTTTGAAGCGCGGAGTGCTTGGCGGGTCGTCTGACCACCTGATTGATACCGAGCGCTACACGGTGGCCGATTTGATGAAAGGGCAGGGCTATCACACTGCGATGATCGGCAAGTGGCATTTGGGTTGGGATTTTCAATTCAAAGAAGGAGCGGCGAACGATGGCATCGTGGGAGTGGGTAAGAAAAACAAACGCCTAATTGATTATTCGAAACCCGTTGCCAATGGACCAGATGCTTTGGGGTTCGATTACTATTATGGACATTGCGGCTCTCTCGATATGGATCCGTATGTATATGTTGAAAACGGAAAAGTAACCGCTGCTCCAAATCGGATTACCATTAATAAAGACTACAAAGGGTTTTGGCGCGAAGGTCCAACTGGAGCGGATTTCGAGCATCTGCAGGTGACCCCGAATTTCGTCAATCGCGCAATCGATTATATCGACGAGCGCTCGAAAACCGCAAAGCCATTCTTTCTCTATTTACCGCTTCCGAGTCCTCACACCCCGATCCTTCCATTGAAAGAGTTTCAGGGAAAAAGCGGTACTAATGGATATGGCGATTTCGTTCAGCAGGTAGATTGGCATATCGGTCAAGTGATGGATGCGTTGAAGCGCAATGGAGTTGCTGAAAACACGCTGTTAATTTTCACGAGCGACAATGGCTGTTCTCCTCGGGCGGTTTTCGAGGAACTGGATGCAGTCGGACACAAGCCGGGCGCTGTGTACCGTGGGCATAAAGCTGATATCTACGAGGCTGGTCACCGGGTACCTTTTGTGGCTCATTGGCCGGAAGGAATTCGAAAAACAGGGAAGTCGGACGCTACTATTTGCCTGACGGATTTGTTCGCGACGGTCGCCGAAATTACGAGTGCTCAGACGCCTGCGAATGCGGGCGAAGATAGCGTGAGTTTCCTCCCAGCGTTGAAGGGCAAGTCCGGCCAGGTCCGCGAGGCTACGATTCATCATTCTATCAATGGCTCTTTTGCTATACGGAAGGGGGATTGGAAATTGGCGTTGTGCCCGGGTTCTGGCGGTTGGAGTTATCCAAGGCCAGCGGATACGAAGAAAATGGATCTCCCGCCGATACAGTTGTTTAATTTGAAAACAGACCCATCTGAAACGAAGAATGTATATCAATCGAATCCGGACAAAACTCGAGAGCTGTACGCTCTCTTGAAAAGCTATGTTGAAAAGGGTAGGAGCACGCCCGGTCCGAATCAAATGAATGAAGGAAAGACGCTTTTCGATCCTGCGGGATTCGATGCAATAAAGGCAGAGTTGAAGTTTTAGACTTTCGGCGTCCGAAAGAAATAGAGTTTGTTTTTTTGCGATCTAGCGATCTCGTTGGATCGTTCATCGCTGAAGATCGAGGGTGCGTGAAATGAATTTACGTGACCTAGCTCGGAAATCATCCCTTCATAGGCGGTCGTATTTGAATGACGGATATCCCATTTTCTGCTTTTCCGGTATACTAGAGTACCCTGGCAACGTAGTATTGATAGCTCGAAAGGGCTTATTCGATAAGCGTTTTCGTAGACGATGAGACCTATTGGCCCGCAGGGGCACCTATTTGCTTCGTAGAAACAACAAGCGAAGCGTTGTTAAAAAACTGATTCCACTAAGCTGTTGCCTAAAGTCTCAATAGCCAATCGCGGCAGAGTTCGTGCCAGTTGGAGACGGGGTAGGCTGAGTCCCGGAGTCCGAAACCATGGCCGCCTGTAGGGAAAATATGAATTTCTGATGGGATGTTGGCTTTGTACAATGCGGTGAAATAAGCGATGGCGCTGGGGATATGTTTTCGATCATTCTGAGCTTGGGCGATGAATGCGGGAGGCGTTTCTGGGCCAATGTCTATTTCTGATGTTAGCTTAAGGTCTTTGTCACCGAGAAAGGCTGGATAGATCAGCACTGTGAAATCGGGACGGCATGAGATTGAGTCAGCCCGGTCTGTCTTGGGGTAGACGCGTGTCTTCCAGTTGTGGCTCAATGTAGCCGCTAAGTGACCGCCTGCAGAGAAGCCGAGTATACCGATTCGATTAGGATCGAGATTCCACTCGGTCGCTTTACTTCGGATAAGGCCAAAGGCTCGTTGAGCGTCTTGCAGAGCTCCTTCGCGGTTATTGGGAGTTCGGTATTTGAGCACTGCGGCTGTTATGCCAACGGAGTTAAGCCATTTGGCTATTTCGGTTCCTTCTTTGTCCCATGCCAATTTGCTGTATCCACCGCCTGGGCACACTAGGACGGTGGGTATGAGCCGCCGCCCATTTAATTTGTAGAGAGTGATACTTGGGTTCGCTACGTTGGTGATGCGGGTTACACCTCCGCTGGTTTCATTGGATTGGATAAGATTCGAATCGTGCGGGTTGGGGACGCTGTTTGGCCAGAGCGAGATTTCAATGGGATCGATCGCTTTGTGGGGTGCACCAAAATGATGGGTAAGTGTGGACTGTAGACCTTTGGCCCAGAGTTCGTAGCCTGCTTGGTTTGGATGCAGGAAATCGGGCATGATGTTGCGTGGAAGCGTGCCGTCTTTTTCGAGAAAGAGATGATTGATGTTTAGAAACTCGGCGTTCTTTGCGACTGCGATATCCGGTAGGGCTTGATTTATGGAATCGTTGATTAATCGTTTTCTGCCGTCGGCTTTGTGGTCCCGCGGAAAAACAGCGTGCACGATGAGTTTTGTATCTGGAAGACGCTGGTTGATCTCGTCGATAATCGCTTCGATGCCCTGGATGGTTTCGTCCGCCGGTTGTCCTTCGCCTTGACCGGTATTGTTCGTCCCGATCATCAATACAGTTACTTTTGGAGAGAGATTATCGAGAGCTCCGTTTTGGATCCGCCAGAGAACATGTTCGGTCCGATCGCCGCTGAAGCCGAGATTGAATGGTTCGTATCTTCCTAAAGCTTCAGCCCAGAGACCTTTGTTCCAACCGTGAGTTATTGAGTCGCCGATAAAGAGAAGTTGTGCCTTGTTGCCACGCTCCTGGGCCTCGGCCAGTTTTTCGATATGACGCTCTTTCCACCAGGATTGCTCCATTTTCGAAATGGGACTGATGGATGTGGGGCGTACCTGGGCGTTGGCGACCGCGATAGTGAAGACCAAATACAGCCCAATAAAATGGAGGGGAAAGAAACGAGAATTCATGGAGTAGAGGTGAAGGGATTGGGAGAGTTTTGGCAATAGCCAGGTTTGATGATAATTTTCTCGGCTTAGTCTCTTGCTTGTCGCATTTATTTTGTATGATCAAACGACGACTACCCCTGGTTTTACTTTCGTTATTTTCGGCAGTTCAATGGGCCGCTGCGGCGAAGACGCCAAATTTGGTGGTTATCTACACGGATGAGCACAACTTTCGAACTCTGGGGTGCTACCGTGACCAGCTATCCGATGCGGAGTCGTTTATTTGGGGTGAGGGCGTCAAAGTGGATACGCCGCACATTGATTCTTTAGCGAAGGAAGGGACGCTCTTGACGAGCTTTTACGCGGCGACTCCCGTCTGCGCACCTTCGCGAGCGTCACTCTTAAGTGGTTTGTACCCGTATGCGACTGGGGTGCCGCAAAACAATATGCCGATGAATGACGATGTTCTAACGTTTGCTCAAGTCTTGAAGGGAAAAGGGTATGCGACGAGTTATGTTGGGAAGTGGCATTTGGATGGAAACGCTAAGCCGGGATGGGCTCCAGCGCGCAAATTTGGTTTCGAAGATAATACGTACATGTATAACAGAGGGCACTATAAGCGTTTTGTGGATACGCCTCAGGGGCCTAAGGTTGGAGCGGTCGATAAAAAGGGGCTGCCGTCATATGGCTTGAATGGAGCGGATGAAAAGAGCTATGCGACGGATTTTTTGATGGATCGGTCCATCGACTTTATTCGAGCAAACAAGGATAAACCGTTTTGCGTAATGATGAGCCTGCCGGATCCCCATGGTCCGAATACGGTAAGAGCTCCCTATGACACGCGCTTCAATCACCTCAAGTTCGATTCGCCCGCTACGATGTTCAAAAGCGAATCGGAAACGCCCGCTTGGGTTTCTCAAAAATCGAGTAACTTCATTTGGGCCCAGGCGCTGAAGCAGCAGAGTATGGCTAATTACTTTGGAATGGTGCAATTAATCGATGACAACGTAGGAAAACTGCTGGGCTTTTTGAAAGAGAACAAACTCGAAAAAGATACGATTGTCGTATTCACCTCGGATCACGGCGACTTGATGGGCGAGCACCGTTTGCATAACAAAGGGCTGCCTTACGAAACATCCGCATGCGTGGCGTTTATCGTAAAGTATCCGAAAGCAGTGGCACCGAGTAAAGTTATTCGCTCGGCGATGACTACAACCGACTTTGGTCCGACGATGATGAACTTAATGGGATTCGAAGGAACCTTGCCCGCAGCTCACGGAGTGGATCTTGCAGATGAATTTCGAAGTAAGAAAGCTGAAGCGAATACGGATCGTATCGTTTACATTCGATCGACGGAATACGATTCGCGTTGGGTCGCTGCTATTAGCGACCGCTACAAGCTAGTGCTTTCGACGGAGGATGACCCGTGGTTGTTCGACTTGGAAAAAGACCCCGAGGAGTTAGTGAATTACGCATTGGATCCTAATTACGCGGCGATTCGGAAAGAACTGACCGATTCGATGGTGGATCAAATGAAAACCAGCAACGATCCGGTTTTGAAGATCGATGCTTACAAGAAGTGGCTTGAGCTTTAAGTGATGCGTGAGGACGAAAAAGCGGTTTGGGGGTAGCGGCTCGAAATTCGAAAAGAAGGGCATCGACGCGAGTCCCTCGCGTAGCTAGGGCGGGGCGGCGTTCATGAGCTTAGCTGAAGGGCGGAGCAGCGTGATTTTTAGCGGGATTCGATTTGGCTGGTGGATATCGGCGAAGAAAGCTCTCAATTGGACATTTTGTATAATTGGGATATAACTTTGTATAAAAGGGATCGAATGAGGGGTTTATGTTAGTTCATTCTTTAAAAAATACGATTTGCTCTCTTATATCACCGTTATGTCGAGGAACTTAAGCGAACTGGGCGGCCGTAAAGGCGTCCTGGAAAATCTGTTTTCTAAGATCGGCGACGCGTCAGCGGCAGCAGAAGGCACTCCTTCGCCGCAGGATATGGAGCGGCTCGCGGAGGAATTTCTCGTTGGAAAGGCCAACGTCTACGGTACGGCGACCTTCTATGATTTCCTTAAACCGGAAAATAAGGGCAAGAAGGTATATGTCTGCAATGGCTCAGCGTGTTTGTGCGCAGGCACTCAAGATGGTTTGGTTGACGAGCTGAAGACACGGTTTAAGCCCGACGAAATCGGTCACATGACGTGTCTCGGGCGTTGTCATGAGAATGGGGCGTTTCATTTTGCGGGAAAGAACTACAGCGCTTTAGGCGAAGGGCAGCTCGATGCAGTCCTGGAGGGCGGCGAAGAGATGAATGTCGATCGCTACGCGATGCATAGCCAAGGCGAGTCGGTGCTCATGACGGAATTTCCTGGTATGGATTCCTATGCGGCGTTGCTCAAAACGGCCTTGGCCAAAGACTCGAGCGACGTGCTTGACGATGTGAAAGCGGCAGGCATTCGTGGTCGCGGCGGAGCAGGGTTTCCAATGGGAGTGAAATGGGAGTTCGCTCGAAATACGGAAAGCAATCTCAAGTTCATTATTTGCAACGCGGATGAAGGCGATCCTGGCGCGTATTCTGATCGCTACCTGCTCGAGGAAAGGCCGCATGCGGTACTTTCCGGTATGATCATCGCCGCTTATTGCATGAAAGCCCAATGGGGCGTGCTTTACATTCGCGCGGAATATCCGGAGGCCTTTCCGATCGTGGAGGCGGCGATTCAGGATTTCCGCGACGCGGGACTTCTTGGCGAAAATGTGAACGGGGCCGGTTTTGATTTCGATTTCAAGATCGTGCCAGGGCAGGGTTCGTACATTTGCGGCGAAGAGACCGCATTGATCAGCAGCATAGAAGGCCAGCGCCCGGAAGTGCGCGTGAGGCCTCCATTCCCAGCTCAGAAGGGACTCTTCAATAAACCGACCATCGTAAACAATGTAGAGACGCTCGCAACGGTGCCTTACGTTATTCAAAATGGCGGCTCGGCGTTCGCGAAGCTGGGAACCGAAAAATCCAACGGAACGAAACTCGTTAGCTTGGATAGTTATTTTAATCGCCCTGGTATCTACGAGGTCGAAATGGGAACGTCGCTTTCAACGGTCGTGAACGATCTCGGCGGCGGCTTCACTAAACCAATCAAAGCGCTGCATATCGGCGGCCCATTGGGCGGAATCGTTCCGGTTAGCAAGATTGACGAATTGAGCATCGATTTCGAGTCGTTCGCTTCGGGAGGCTTTCTTCTCGGGCATGCTTCAGTCGTGTGTATTCCGGAATCGTTCCCAATGATGACTTACTTGGAAAAACTCATGGAATTTGCGGCAGTGGAAAGTTGCGGGAAGTGCTTTCCATGTCGTCTGGGTACGAAACGTGCTCATGAAATGCTCGAGTCGGCGAATTCGGGTAATTATAAAATCGATATGGAATTGTTCGATGACCTTTTGCACACACTTGAAACCGCATCGCTTTGCGCCCACGGGGGCGGCATTCCGTTACCGGTCAAAAACGCGCTGCAGTATTTCGGCGAAGAGCTGAAGCAATACTTTAACCAGGAGGGTTCACATGTCTAAGATAGCTTACCTCAATAACAAGCCCCACGAAATCGAAGCGGGCGAGACGATGATCACCTTCGCCCGTCGGGCGCTCGGTTCGGATGTGATTCCGACATTGTGTGATGCTCCGAATCTTGAACCATTCGGATCTTGCCGCGTTTGCAGCGTAGATGTCGCGCTCGAGAAGAACGGTCCGGCCAAGACCTTCGCGTCTTGCCATACGCCAGTTGCGGAAGGGCAGTACATTTACACGGATTCCAAAAACGTCCAACGCCTTCGCAAGAACATCATCGAGCTCGTATTGACCGACCATCCGCTCGATTGCTTGACCTGCGAAGTGAATGGCAATTGCGAGTTGCAGACCGTGGCGGCTCGGGTCGGCATTAATTCAGTACGCTATCCAGAGGGCGAGACCCATCTCGATCGAGAGAAGGATTTGAGTCATCCCTACATGACCTCGGACCTCAGCAAGTGTATCAATTGCTACCGCTGCGTCCGTGCCTGTGACGAAGTCCAGGGGCAGTTTGTATTGAGCATGGCGGGACGTGGCTTCGATAGCCGTATAGTCAAAGGACTCGATCAAAGCTTCGACGAAAGTGCGTGCGTTAGCTGTGGAGCCTGTTCTCAGGCGTGTCCTACGGCGGCCATCTCGGATGTCTTCCAGTCCAAGTCGATTGCGAATACGAAAAAGACGCGCACCGTCTGCACGTATTGCGGCGTTGGCTGTAATTTAGATGTGGCTACATCGGGCGACGTAATTAAAGGAATTCAAGCTCCTTACGATGCCGAGGTAAACCAGGGTCATACCTGCTTGAAAGGGCGTTTCGCTTTCAAGTTCTATAATCACGAAGATCGTATTCGTACGCCTCTGATCAAGCGCAACGGCGTCCACGAGGAAGCGACCTGGGATGAGGCTTACGATTTTATCGCATCGCGTCTAACGCAATACAAAGAGGAGTTTGGACCGGATTCCATGGCTGGTATTTCGTCAGCCCGTTGCACCAATGAGGAAAACTACCTCATGCAGAAATTTTTCCGAGCAATTGTCGGAACGAACAATATCGATGGTTGCGCCCGTGTTTGCCATTCCCCTACGGCCTTGGGAATGCAGCGTACTCTAGGTACGGGAGCGGCGACGAACTCAATCGACGACATCAAGGATACGGATGCGATTCTCGTAATTGGTGCAAATGCAACGGAAGCACACCCCGTGACGGGTGCGAAGCTGAAGCAGTTTGAGATATCCGGAAAAACGTCGATCGTGATCGATCCGCGAAGGACCGAATTGGCCCTTTATGCTACTCATCACTTGCAGCTTCGTCCAGGAACGAACGTGGCTGTATTGAATATGATGATGCATTACATCATCAAAGAAGGATTGGTTGATAGTGGATTCATCGCCGAGCAGACGGAAGGTTACGAAGAGTTTAAGGATTCATTGCTGAATATCGACATCGACGAGATGGAATCGATAAGCGGCGT
>Ga0315326_10000977_pt1 | contig 14548 bp, 13 predicted proteins | sample M180m32315metaG_FD_203457 | JGI IMG/M metagenome (GOLD analysis project Ga0315326, IMG submission 203457) | Ammonia-oxidizing marine archaeal communities from Monterey Bay, California, United States - M1 80m 32315 | ecosystem: Environmental > Aquatic > Marine > Coastal | place: USA: California... | reverse complement strand
TCAGGCTATATTTGGATAGCAGTCATTGGTATTATAGGCAGTGTAATTTCTGCATATTATTATTTAAATATTATTAAAGTTATGTATTTAGATGATTTAGAAGAATTATTAGTAATAGAGTCTAAAACTAGCATGAAAATTATATTGTTTTTATGTACATTATTCATTTTATCTTTTATAATTTTTGCAGATAGCTTTATAAATTTTATGACTTATATTAGTAGAGCAATTATTTTGTGAGTAATATTTCCAAATTAAGTTCTGGGTATGAAGTACTAGAGTTTGATGAATTAGACTCTACCATGTTAACCTTAAAAGATTTGGCTTTATCTGGTTGTAATATAAAAACAGTTGTTAGAGCAAAAAAACAAAAACAAGGAAGAGGTAGGCATGGAAGAGTATGGTCTTCTCCTGAGGGAAACTTATATTTTTCTTTATTGAGAGAAGCTGAAAAGAATTTAAAAAATAACATATTTGCACCTGTTTTTATAGTAGCTATAAGTGTAGCTCATAGTATAATTGATGTTTCACAACACAAAATAATACCAAAAATAAAATGGCCTAATGATATATTAATTAATAAATCTAAAATTGCAGGCATATTGATAGAACATATAAATATGGAAAATACAAAAGATCTACTCAACATTGGGATAGGAATAAATATAATATCTAACCCTAGAAAAACAATTTACCCTGCTACAAATTTACGAAAAGAAAATATTAATATTAGTCCAACAGTGTTATTAAATGTTTTTTTAAACCAATTTGATAAAATAGATAAAATTTATAACGTTGATGGTATAGAGAAGATATTTGAAATGTGGAATGATTTAGGTCATAAGATAGGAGAACCTGTAAGTGTTAAAGTTAGAGACAAAAAAATAACAGGAAGATTTAATGGATTAAGTAAAGAAGGTGGCTTATTACTTATTAATGAAGCTGGTATAGAAGAAGTTATTTTAGCAGGGGATGTTTTTATAATATGAATAAAAAAATATTTGATAAAATTATTATGGTAATTGACGTAGGCAATACTAATACAGTTTTTGCATTAGTTAATAATAATGGTATTTTACATAAGTGGAGAATGTCTACTATTGTGCATAGAACAGCTGATGAATATGAAACTCATTTAAATGTATTCATTAGTAAAATTAATAATTTAGATATATTTGATGTAGTTATTTCTTCGGTTGTGCCGGCAGTAAATCATGAATTAAAGTCATTTATTTCAAGATTTTTTAATATATCAGCTAAAATAATTGGGGATAATATTACTCCAAATTTATCTGTAGCACTTGACCGCCCTGATGAAGTTGGAGCTGATAGATTAGTAAACAGTTTAGCAGCTAATAAAATTTATGGAAGTTCAATAGTAGTTATAGATTTTGGTACAGCAACAACTTTTGATATAGTTGATGAACACGGTTCGTATATAGGTGGCATTATTTCTCCAGGAGTTCATTTATCTATGGACGCTTTAGATAAGGCTACCGCTAGGTTGCCACGCATAGCTATCATTAAGCCTGATAGAGTAATAGGAAATAACACTATATCTGCTATGCAGTCAGGAATATTTTGGGGTTATATAGGTTTATTAGAAGGTGTAATAGGTAGAATTAAAAATGAAAATAATAAAGATATGAAAGTAGTAGCTACAGGAGGATTATCAAAATTATTTAAACCTTACACTCAAGTAATAGATTTTATTGATGAGGACCTTACACTAAAAGGTATTGCTTTAACTTGGGATTTTGAGTTGGATATATTTTCATAATGAATTTACCTAAACCAAAAAATGATGAATTAATGTTTTTGCCTTTAGGAGGTTCAGGAGAAATTGGCATGAATTTGAATTTATATGGTCATGCTGGCAAATGGTTAATAGTAGATTGTGGTGTAACTTTTGGTGACCCGGTATATGGCTCCGTAGATGTAGCTATGCCTGATATTATTTCTATAGAAGATTATACAAAAAGTATTTCAGGGCTTTTACTTACTCATGCTCATGAAGACCATATAGGTGCTGTTCATCATCTATGGCCTTATTTAAGATGTCCTATTTATGCCACTGATTTTGCTGCAGAAGTTTTGATAAGGAAACTTAAAGATGTGGGTTTAGAAAAAGAGGTTGAAATTAATATAATAAAAATAGATTCTAAAATTAAAATTGGACCATTTGATATTGAAATTATAAGTATGTCTCACTCTATAATAGAACCTTCTTCAGCCTTGATATCAACAAAAGCAGGAACTGTTTTTCACACTGGAGATTGGAAAATAGATTATAATCCTCAATTAGGAGAAGGTATTAATCATAAAAGATTAAAAAAACTATCAAATGAAAATATTCTAGCAATGGTTTGTGACTCGACCAATGTATTAGTTGAAGGCAGTTCTGGTTCAGAAGAGGATGTAATAAAGCCTCTGACAAATATCATAAAAAAATGCAAGGGAAGAGTTTTTGTTTCTACATTTGCTTCTAATGTTACTAGACTAAATACATTAGCAAAAATTGGAGTATCATTAGGTAAAAAAGTTGCTCTAGTAGGACAGTCTATGTGGAGAATGGTTGATATAGCAAAAGCATGTGGGTATCTAACAGGTCTTCCTTCTTTTGTTTCTGAGAAAGATATAAAAAATATTGATAAAGATAAAATTTTAATTATTTGTACAGGTTCGCAAGGTGAACCTAGAGGTGCATTAAATAGAATAGCTAATGGTTCACATAAAGATGTATCTATTAGTAATGATGATACAGTAGTATTTTCTTCTAGAGTTATACCTGGAAACGAAGTAAGTATCTCAGAGATGCAAAATAAATTGTCTGAACTTGGAGCTAATATTATTGAATCTACAAATGATAGTTTGATTCATGTTAGTGGACATCCAGCAAAAGAAGAATTAGCTCAAATGTATTCTTGGGTTAAACCTAAAACTTTAATAGCTGTTCATGGAGAAACAAGACATATTAATGCTCATGTTAAATATGCTTTAGGTCAGCAAATTAGTAACGCTATACCTGGGAGGAATGGATCTATAATACAATTAGCACCAGGTGATCCAAGGTTTGTTGGAGAATTAGAGTATGGAAGATTAATTGTAGATGGTAATGATTTAATAACTAGAAACTCAGAGGTACTTAAACATAGACATAAAATGATGTATAATGGCTCTGTACATGTAGTTTTATCTTTAGATGGTGATTATAATTTAGTTGCTGAGCCAAATGTAATGGCTGCTGGATTAGCTGAAATAATTGAAGATGATAACCCAGAAAATTTTATTAAAGTTTTTATTAAAGATGATTTAAAAGCATATTATAAATCTAAGAAGCTTGATAAAAATTATATTGAAGAAAGTATGACGCTTGCTCTAAAAAGAATTATTAAAGTTAAATATATGAAAAGGCCTTTATTAAAGTTAGAAATTAATATTTTAAATTAAGTAGGTGAAAGATGATAGGTAAATTAAATCATGTTGCAATAGCAGTTCCTTCTGTTTCTGATGCATCTAATCAATACAAAAATATTTTGGGGGCGAAAGTATCAAAACCTATAGATTTACTAGATCATGGGGTTAAAACTGTATTTGTTGAACTAGATAATACAAAGATTGAATTATTAGAACCAATTGGTAAAAATTCTCCTATAGAAAAATTTTTAAATAAAAATCCTAATGGTGGAATGCATCATATATGCTATGAGGTTCCTGATATATTAAAAGCTTGCTCAATAATGCAAAAAGAGGGAGCTATAATATTAGGTTCTGGCAAACCTACTATTGGTGCACATGGTAAACCTGTTATATTTATTCATCCTAAAATATTTAATGGTACTTTAATTGAGTTGGAGGAGGTCTAGATGTCACTATTTGAATATTTTATAATCTTTATAGTAATATGGTGGATATTATTTTTTATGTCACTACCAATGGGGGTTAAAAAATCTAAAAATATTGAGCCGGGACATGATTCTGGTGCACCTGAAAAAACATATTTATGGAAAAAATTTTTTATAGTAAGCATAATAACTTTGATATTTACGTATTTAACAGTTTTAATAATTGAAAATAATATTATCACTCTTACTTAAGTTTATATATATTTTAATTTGATAAGGATCTATTATGAGACGAAGTAAATTATTTCTTCCTACCTTAAAAGAAAACCCCTCAGAAGCTTCAATAAATTCACATCGTTTAATGCTTAGAGCAGGAATGATTAGGCAATCATCTTCAGGAATATATACTTGGCTTCCATTGGGCTATAAAGTACTTAAAAATATAGAAAATATAATTAGATCAGAGCAGAATTTAATTTCACAAGAATTGCTTATGCCAACTATACAAGATTCAGAAATATGGAAAAAATCAGGAAGATTTAATGATTATGGTAAAGAAATGCTTAAATTTATGGATAGGAATGAACATGAATTACTTTATGGCCCAACTAACGAAGAATTAATAACGGATATTTTTTCTAAGAACATAATGAGCTATAAAAGCTTGCCTTTATGTTTATATCATATTCAATGGAAATTTAGAGATGAAATAAGACCAAGGTTTGGTGTAATGAGGGGAAGAGAGTTTTTGATGAAAGATGCTTATTCCTTTGATGAAAATAAGGAAGATGCAGTTAAATGTTATAATAGAATGTTTTTAAGTTATTTAAGAATATTTAATAAAATGGAACTTCAAGCTATTCCTGTAGCAGCAGATACAGGTCCAATTGGCGGAGATTTAAGTCATGAATTTATTATATTAGCAGAAACGGGAGAATCTGATGTTTACTTAGATAAGAAAATATTAAATGAAAATATCCCAAATATTAAATATAAAGATTCTAGTGCAATTTCAGATTTAGTAGCTAAATTAACTTCATATTACACAGCAGCAGATGATAAATATGAAGAAAAAATATTCATAAAAACTGTAGAAGAAAATAATAGGCTTAAAACTAAAGGAATAGAGGTTGGGCATTTATTTTATTTTGGTAATAAGTATTCTATTCCATTAGAAGCAAATATAACAAATAGTAGCGGTACAAATATACCAGTTGAAATGGGCTCATATGGTATAGGTGTATCAAGATTAGTAGGTGGAGTAATAGATGCTCATCATGATAATAAAGGTATTTGTTGGCCAGAGAGTGTTTCTCCATATTTGTTTGGTATAGTTAACTTAAAACAAAATGATAATGTCTGCGCTGATTTATCTGATAAGATATATAAGAATTTAAATACTACTAGTGATGTACTATATGATGATAGAGAGGAAGGGGCAGGAATAAAACTTGCTGAAATGGATCTTATAGGTGTGCCGTGGCAAATTAGAATAGGACCAAGAGGTATAAAAAACGGGTATTTTGAATTACTTCATAGAAAAACAGGAAAAATTACTGAAATAGCAATTGATGAGGCAGATAACATTATTAAAAAAATATTGTAGGGTGGTACTTTGATTTTTTCTTTTGAATTATGGATAGCATATAGATATCTTAGAGCTAGAAGGCAAGAAGGTTTTATATCTGTAGTTAGTTGGTTTTCTCTAATAGGTATTGCTATAGGAGTAGCAACTCTTATAATTGTAATGTCTGTTATGAACGGTTTTCGCGAAGAAATGTTAACAAGAATAATTGGTTTTAACGGTCATGCATCTTTATATATTAGTCAAAATTCAAAACAAATAAATCCAAACAATATTAAGAAAATATTATTAGATATAGAAGAAGTTAGAGATGCTATACCGGTAGTAGAATCTACAATAATGGCCTCAACAGCTAAAAGATCTAAAGGTGTTTTTGCAAGAGGTTTTTCTCTCAATGATTTTAAAGGTAATGAGCTATTATTTAATAGTATTTCTAGTGATACTTTTGCAAATTTTGCATACGATAATAGTGTAATAATTGGTCATAAATTATATAAATATCTAAATCTTAAAGAAGGTAATAATATTACTTTAATATCTCCCACGGGATTAAGTACACCCTTTGGCAGTGCACCTTTGGCTAAAAAGTTTAATATTGCAGGTACATTTGATTTAGGTATGTATGAATATGATTCTTCAGTTTTATTTATGAGTATAAAAAATTTACGAGATTTCATAGGGTATAGTGATAATCAAATTGATCATGTTGAAATATTTTATAAAAACCCTGAAAATTCTGAGTTAAACTCTTATAATATAAAGAAAAAATTAGATAATCTAGAACAAGGTAATATTGTTGTTCCTTGGACTAGTAGACATAAACAGCTATCTAGTGCTCTAGAAGTAGAAAGAACTGTAATGTTTATTATTAACACTCTTATAATAATTGTGGCGGCATTTAATATTATTTCCTCTATGATAATGCTTGTAAGAGATAAAGAGAGTAGTATATCTATTTTAAGAACTATTGGTGTTACAGATAAATCAATTTTAAAAATATTTGTTATAGTTGGATCTTCTATAGGTTTTATAGGAACTGCTTTTGGTTTAATTATTGGCTTGTTATTTTCTATAAATATAGAAAAAATTCAAAAATTCCTTGAAGGCTTAACAGGAACTAATCTTTTTTCTGCAGAAATTTATTTTTTATCTAATTTGCCCTCTAAAATTATATTGTCTGAGGTAGTTTTTGTCGTTTTACTTGCTTTTATTTTATCTTTATCTGCTACTATTTATCCAGCATGGAGAGCTTCTAAAATAGACCCAATTAAGGTTTTAAGACATGCCTAAAAATAAAAATATTATATTAAATTTTCAAAATGTTACTCATAAATTTAAACAAGGAAAAAGTATTATTAATGTTTTAGATTCTGTAAACTTTAAATTAAAAAATAATAGTATTGTAGCTTTAATAGGAGCTTCTGGTTCAGGGAAATCTACTTTTCTGCACCTAGCTGGATTGTTAGAAAAACCAAATAAAGGAAAGATATTTATTAACAATAAAATAACTAATAATCTTAATAATTCTGATAGAACAATAATAAGGAGAAATTCATTAGGCTTTGTTTATCAGAAAATCTATTTATTACCTGAATTTTCAGCCTTAGAAAATGTTATAATACCTCAAATAATTAGTGGTATTAGTAAGGATAAGGCTTTAAATAAAGGAAAAGAAATACTTACATCTATGGGATTAAAACACAGATTAGATCATAGACCGTCGACTATGTCAGGTGGAGAACAACAGAGGGTTGCAATTGCAAGAGCAATGATTAATAAACCAGATCTTATACTTGCTGATGAACCTACGGGTAATTTAGATAATTCCTCATCAGAATTAATATCTAACTTATTATTAGAGAGTATTAGAAAGACACAAACCTCAGCAATTATAGCTACTCATAGTAATGACTTAGCTGAAAAATGTGATTTAATTTTTCGTGTAGATAATGGTAAAATAATATAAATTATAATTTCATATAATACTTTTTTAAGTATATTGTTCAGATATGCAGTATACTAATAAATTTGTTCATCTTAGATGTAGATCATCGTATTCCTTAGCCCAAGGTGCTATAAAAATTGATGATTTAGTTAGATTAGCTAAAGAAAATATTATGCCAGCTTTAGCTTTAACTGATAATGGTAATTTATTTGGTGCGCTAGAATTTTCTATCAAAACAGCTAGTAGCGGAATTCAGCCAATATTAGGAACAATTTTAGATATAACTATACAAGAGAATGATAGTAATTTTAATAATTTAGTTAATAGTAGAATACTACTTTTAGTAAAGAATGATATTGGTTGGAAAAACTTATCTTTATTAGTAAGCAAATCTTTTTTAGATTCTAATGATGAAAAGCAAAAAGCTATTACTTTAGAAGATTTGTTTTGCCATTCTGATGGGCTTATTTGTTTATTAGGAGGTATTTATGGTCCATTAATGAAATATATCATTTCGGATCAACAAAGTAAGCTGGATGATATATTAAATTTATTTAAAGAACATTTTCCGGATAGACTTTTTATGGAAATTATGAGGCATGGGTTAGATAAAGAAAAATTATATGAAAATGAATTCTTAAAATTAGCTTCTGATTACTCTATTCCAATTTTAGCTACAAATAATATATATTTTGATACTTCTGAGATGTTTGAAGCACATGATTGTCTTATGTGTATATCTGATGGAACTACAATTAGTGATACTTCAAGGTATAGTATATCTAAAGAACATTACTTCAAAACTCAGGAAGAAATGATAAATTTGTTCTCTGATTTACCTACAGCCTTAAGTAATTCAATGGTTATTGCAAATATGTGCAGTTTTTTAATGGAGAAGAAAACTCCATCACTACCTTCATATCCTAAAAAATTAGATTTTAGTGAATATCAAACTTTAATTAATGATAGTGAGAAGGGTTTAAAAAATAGATTAACAGATATAAGTACAGATAAGTCTAAAGAGAAAATTTATTTTGATCGTTTATCCTATGAATTAGATGTAATTTCTAGTATGGGGTTTTCCGGTTATTTTTTAATAGTGGCAGAATTTGTAAATTGGGCAAAGGACAATAATATACCTGTAGGCCCAGGAAGAGGTTCTGGAGCTGGATCTTTAGTTGCATGGTCTTTAGGTATTACTGACTTAGATCCTATTAAGTATAATTTGCTTTTTGAAAGATTTTTAAACCCTGAAAGAGTTTCTATGCCAGATTTTGATATAGACTTTTGTCAGTCTAAAAGAGATGAAGTGATTAACCATGTCCAAAAAATTTATGGAAATGATCGTGTAGCACAGATTATAACTTTTGGTTCTTTACAGGCAAGAGGTGCACTAAGAGATGTAGGAAGAGTTCTTGAAATTCCTTATGGAAAAGTAGACGAGTTATGTAGGTTAGTTCCAAATAATCCTGCTTCTCCTACTACACTACGAGAAGCATTAGATATTGAACCTAAATTAGTTGCTGCTATGCATACTGATGAGGAAATTTCACAACTATTTGATATTTCATTAAAATTAGAAGGTTTATTAAAAAATGCTGCGACACATGCCGCAGGACTAGTTATAGGAGACAAACCTTTAGTTGAAATATTACCTTTGTACAAAGATCCTAAATCTAGACTTCCTGCTACTCAATATAATATGAAGTATACCGAGCTATCAGGTTTAGTTAAGTTTGATTTTTTAGGATTAAAAACTCTTTCAATATTAGATATGGCAGCATCACTTCTAAAGAAACATAATCCATCTTTCAATTTAACAGATATTCCTTTAAATGATGAAAGGACATATAAAGAAATTAGTACTGGCGAGACAATAGGTATTTTTCAATTGGAGAGTCAGGGAATGAGAGATGTTTTAACAAAGTTAAAACCAGATAGATTTGAAGATATTATTGCAGTTGTTGCACTTTATCGACCAGGCCCTATGGATAATATTCCCTCTTTTATTAATAGAAAGCATGGATTAGAAAATGTGCAAGTGCAGCATCCATTACTTAAATCAATTTTAGAAGAAACTTATGGCATAATGATATATCAAGAGCAAGTTATGGAAGCGGCTCAAAAATTAGCAGGTTATTCTCTTGGGCAAGCTGATTTATTAAGAAGAGCTATGGGAAAAAAAATTAAATCTGAAATGGAGGCCCAAAAAGAATTTTTTGTACTAGGGGCTTCAAAAAATAAAATAGATAAAAACTTATCATCACAAATATTTGAATTAATAGCTCGTTTTGCAGGATACGGTTTTAATAAAAGTCATGCTGCAGCATATGCTTTAATAGCTTATCAAACAGCATGGTTTAAAACTAATCATCCTAAAATGTTTTTATCATCTCTTATGACATTTGATTCTGACATAACCGATAAGATTAATATTTATAGAAATGAGCTTATAAGGTTAAATATAAATTTATTAGGTCCAGATATTAATTATTCTATTTTGAATTATAATTTAGAAAAATCTACAGACGGTTCTTATAGTGTAAGAACAGGTTTATGTAGTATTAAGAATATAGGTAATAAGATTCTATCAAATATAGTAGAAGAAAGAAATCAAAATGGTGAATTTAGAGATTTATTAGAATTCGCTAGTAGAATGAATGATAATATAATTAGTAAGTCGCAATATGAAAACTTAGCTTTATCAGGAGCATTTGATTCTATAAACATTAATAGAAGGCAAACTTTTATGTCAGCTCAAGTATTAGCAGATTTATCTATTGCTTCGTCAGGTGAAAAATCTAATAAGCAAGCAAATATTTTTGGAGATAGAGTAAATTTAGAAGAAATATGGAAGTTGCCAGTTAATGATGATTGGAATGAAAAAGATAAATTAGAAAAAGAAAGAGCCTCTGTAGGTTTTTATTATTCTGGACATCCATTAAATTATTTTAAAACATTTTTAGATTGTTTGAATATAAAAGATATTTCACATATTAATAGTAACTCAGATACTATCATCGATAGAGTGGGTGTGGTTAATCAAGTTACTGAAAGATTTTCTAAAAATGGAAGGTTTGCAAGAGTTATTATTTCATCTTTTACTTCACTTAAAGAAGTAACAATATACTCAGATGTTTATAAAGATAAAAAAGAACTACTAAGAGCAGGATCTGAGATATATATGAAAATAGCAGTTATGAAAGAAAATAATGGAGTAAATCGGCTACTGGTTCGGGATCTGTGGTCATTAGAATCTAAAGTTAATAATTTAATTTTATCTTTTGAAATAAATTTAAAGCGTAATTTAGATATAAATAATTTCATTAATCATTTTAAATCTAATATAAATTATGAAAAAAATTATAAAGAATTCCCTTTGTATATAATATTTGAAGATGAAGAAAGTAATTTGGTTAAAATTGAAACTAAACAATATCTAAAATCGCCAATGTTATTTAAAGAAAAATTAGAAAACTCTAAGGAAGTACTATCTATAAAACCTATTATGAATATTTAAAAATATTTATTTATTCCTTGCGATATTTATTCATGCCATGTAAAACAAAAATCTATTTCGCACATGAATATGGCTTTATTTATTTTTGGCCTTCCGGTGCTGTTTATCAGCTCAATTTTCATGGCGGTTTAACCGGATAAGGAGATAATTATGACTATGCCTAATTATACAATGAAAGAACTTCTAGAAGCAGGAATTCACTTTGGACACCAATTAAATAGATGGAACCCGAAAATGGAACCTTATTTATTTGGTGAAAGAAATGGTATTCACATTATTGATTTACAACAGACGTTTCCATTAATTCACAGTGCTCTGAAGGTTATTAGAGATATAGCTGCTGGAGGTGGTAGAATATTGTTCGTAGGTACAAAACGACAAGCGCAAAAATTAATTGCTGAAAGTGCTATAAATTCAGGTCAATATTACATGAATCATAGATGGTTAGGCGGCACACTAACCAACTGGAAAACTATTTCTAAATCTATAGTGAGATTAAAAAGCTATGATGAAATATTGAATAAAGAAGATTCAGGCTTAACCAAGAAAGAATTAGTAGGTATTCAAAGACAAAGAAATAAACTTGAAGATTCATTAGGAGGAATAAAAGATATGGGAGGGCTTCCTGATGCTATTTTTGTTATTGATACTAATAAAGAGCATATAGCAATTAAAGAAGCTAATGTTTTAAAAATACCAGTTATAGCAGTTATTGATTCTAACAGTAATCCAGATGGTGTAGATTTTCCCATTCCAGGAAATGATGATGCTACTAGAGCTATCGCTATGTATTGCAAATTAGTATCGGAATCAGTTTTAGACGGGTTACAAGCATCTTTTAGTAACTCCGGGAAAGATCTTGGAAAATCCAATAATCTTAAAGAAGATTTACCCGCAGAAGATAAAAATTCTGAAGTGAATAAGCCTAAAAATGACAATAATATAAAAATTGATGATGAAAATAGTGAAAAAAAATTAACTAAGAAAACTGCAAAGTCATCAGAATCATTAGAGAAAATAGATAATGAAGCTGAAATAAAAGATAAAAATAATGATGTCGAGTTAAAAGATAAAAATGATAAGACGCCAAAAAGTACTGAAGCAGAAACAAAAAAGAAATAATAAATTATTATTTAGGAGGCTATTATGTCAGAAATTACAGCATCATTAGTTAAAGAATTAAGAGATAAGACCGGCGCAGGAATGATGGATTGTAAAAATGCCTTAGTTGAAACTAATGGCGACATAGAAGGATCTATCGATTGGTTGAGAAAAAAGGGCATATCTGGTGCAGAAAAAAAATCTGCAAGAGTAGCAGCTGATGGAGTTATAACTGTTTCAGTTAGTGACGAAGCTGCTGCACTAGTAGAAATAAACTCTGAAACAGATTTTGTTTCCAGAAATCCTGATTTTCAAAATTTTGCTAGAAATGTCTCTAAAATAGCATTATCTTCTGGAGCTTCTATTGAAGAATTAAAAAAGGCAAAATATTTAGATAGTGAAAAAAATGTTGAAGAAACACTAACAGATTTAATTGGTCTTATTGGTGAAAATATTGTACTTAGAAGATCTCATTTGCTCAAAAATTCTGGAAATAGTTTATTTTCCTCTTACATGCATGGTCAAATTAATGACGGTTTAGGAAAGATTGGTGTTATTTTAGCTATAGAAAGTAATGGGCAATCTAATAAAATTATTGAATTTGGAAAAAAATTAGCAATGCATATTGCTGCATCAAAGCCAATTGCAATAAGTTCTGAAGATGTAGATTCCAAAGTTATAGATAGAGAGAAAAGTATTTTAATAGATCAAGCTAAAGATTCTGGTAAGCCAGATAATATTATTGAAAAAATGGTTGAAGGTAGAATTTCTAAGTTTTTTGCAGAAATTACACTTTTAGAGCAAACTTGGGTTATGGATGGAGAATCTAAAGTTTCAAAAATTATAAAAGATTTTGAAAAAGAATTATCTTGTAATATTATTATAAAAGATTTTAAATATTTTATATTAGGTGAAGGTATAGAAGTAGAGAAAAAAGACTTTGCATCAGAGGTGGCTGAGCAAATAAATAATTAATTTATAATGTGGTCTAAATGGAAACAATAGATAAAAATATAGATGATAATAACAATATTTTTTCTCGCATTATGATTAAATTGTCAGGTGAAGCATTACTTGGTGATAAGGAATTTGGAATAGATTCAGAAATAGTAGATAAAATAACTTCTAATATAATTGATCTATCTAATACAAATACTGAAATTTGTATAGTCGTAGGTGGAGGTAATATATTTAGGGGAGTAGCAGGTGCTTCACAGGGTATAGAGAGAGGTACTGCTGATAGTATGGGAATGCTCGCTACAGTAATTAATGCAATGGCTATACAGAACTCAATTGAAAAGCAAGGTGTCAATTCAAGAGTTTTGTCTGCAGTACCTATGCAAACTGTTTGTGAGCCCTTTATTAGACGAAGGGCAATAAGACATTTGGAAAAAGGAAGAATAGTTATATTTGCAGGCGGAACAGGCAACCCCTATTTTACTACCGATACAGCTGCTGCCTTAAGAGCAGCTGAAATGAATTGCACTGTATTGATGAAAGCAACAAAAGTTGATGGTGTTTATACTAGTGATCCAGTTATAGATAAAAATGCAAAAAGATATGATAAAATTACTTATACGAAAATTTTAAAAGATAGTTTAGAAATTATGGACGCTTCTGCCATATCATTGGCCAGGGATAATGATATACCTATAGTGGTGTTTTCCATTAACGAAAAAAATGCATTAACGTCTATAGTGAATGGTGAAGGTGTTAAAACATTAATATCTAGTTAATAAAAAAAGGGGTGGTAAATGGAAGAAATAGATTTAACCGATATTAAGAGAAGAATGGATAATGCCTTAGAAGTATTAAAAACTGAGTTCTCTGGTTTGAGAACTGGTAGAGCAAGTGCAAATATGTTTGAAACTATAAATGTTAATGCTTACGGTCAAGTTATGAAACTTAGAGATTTAGCTACAGTTTCTATACCTGAGGCAAAATTAGTTTCTATTCAGGTATGGGATGCAGGTAATATAAGTTTTATAGAAAAAGGTATACATGAATCTGGTTTAAATTTAAACCCACAGACTGAAGGGTCAATAATTAGAATTGTTATGCCAGAGCTTAATGAAGAAAGAAGAATTGAATTAGCTAAAACAGCATCTAAATATTCAGAGAATTCTAAAATTTCTGTAAGAAATGTAAGACAAGATGGAATGAACCTACTTAAAAGGTTACACCAAGGTAATATATATACTGATGATGAACAAAGAGAAATGGCAGATAAAATTCAAAATATAACAAATGAAGTAATCAAATCAATTGAAACCCTGTCTCTTAATAAAGAAGAAGAAATTAAGAAAGTTTAATCTTTATCATAGGAGTGTATTAATTGTATCCAGATCATGTTGCTATTATTATGGATGGAAATGGCAGGTGGGCAAAATCTAAGGGTTTACCTAGGCTTTCAGGACATAAAGCAGGTGTAGAGCGTTTAAAAGATATTGTAGGTTATACTATCAATAGTAATATAAGTTTTTTAACTTTATACGCATTCTCTTCAGAAAATTGGAGTAGACCAGAGTCAGAAATAAATGATTTGATGAATT
>Ga0315326_10000973_pt1 | contig 14558 bp, 18 predicted proteins | sample M180m32315metaG_FD_203457 | JGI IMG/M metagenome (GOLD analysis project Ga0315326, IMG submission 203457) | Ammonia-oxidizing marine archaeal communities from Monterey Bay, California, United States - M1 80m 32315 | ecosystem: Environmental > Aquatic > Marine > Coastal | place: USA: California... | reverse complement strand
CTACGGAAAAATTCAGTCTCGAAGATCGCGGTCAAGGCGAGTGTGCCGGTGCTGTTACTGATATGATCACAGATCGTATCACCGAAGGCGAACGATCACACTTCCAAGGTAAACTTAGTTTGGAGAAGAAAGAGTTTAAAGAAACCGGTGAACATGCAAAGCGATCAATAATAGCCTCTGCTCGTGCCTTATTGGTTACGGAGGGTATGGACTTTAATGACGATTGGGAATGTTTAAAAAAGTTCCAATCACTAGTTATCGATATGGAAATTGTGTCAGCAAAATTCGCAAAACTTATCGACAGTCTTGAGGCAACTCATGAAGTCTCAGATAGGAAAACAGCAGAATGGTGGTTGACGGATGCTGGTGAATTGATAGAAGAAAGTAAAAATATTCAAAATAAAATGCATTCAGACAAGTCTTTACGCATTCGTGTTGGCGGGGATGATCCAAAATCAAAAGCCACAAATGGTGGAGGTAAACAGAGCATTGATCTTCTTGGTGTAAAATGCCCATTCAATTACGTAAAGACAAAAATCAAGTTAGAGACCATGGCATCAGGCAGCTTATTAGAAGTCTTGCTAGACTCTGGAGAACCTTCTGAAAATGTACCGCGAAGCATCAAGAATGATGGTCACAAAGTTATTTCCCTAACAGAAGAAAATGGTCACCATAAGTTGACTGTAGAAAAGGCTTAAACTCAATGCTAATCAGCATGACCGGGTTTGGGCGCGCAGAGTGCCAAGATGGAGACTATTCATACAAAGCAGAAATCCGATCAGTAAATAATCGCTTTATTGATGTAACTACCCGCCTTCCAAAACCTTTTATGGATATGGAGCTTTCCATTAAAAAGCTTATTAAGTCAAATTGTGCGCGAGGCTCCATCAATATCATCGTTGCTATTGACAACTCAAATGACAGTTCAGGCGAATGGGAAATAAAACCCAACGTTACACTTGCCAAACAATATGTAAGGGCACTGCAAGAAATTCAAAGTTCGATGGGGCTAGAGGGAGAAATTCCCCTTCAACATGTTGTCGGGCTTCGCGATGTAATAAAGATAGAACCAGTTTCGATCGACCCAGCAAAAGAAAACCTGATTTTGAATATGGTAGAGTCCGCCATCGCATCGTTACTAAAAATGCGCAAGGAAGAAGGAGCACACCTTCAAAAAGATCTTGCCAAACGCATTGATAATATCGAAGAAAATGCTGCCCAAATAGAAAAACGGCAACCAGAAGTTATTTGCGAATACAAAAACCGGCTTAAGGAAAAAATTAAACTACTCAATGATGGTATTGACATGGATGATAGCCGACTGGCACAGGAAACGGCTATCTTGGCGGACCGGTGCGATATCACTGAAGAAATCACCAGACTCAGTAGTCACCTCAATCAATTCAGAAAATTATTTAAATCCACAGAATCTATCGGGCGAAAACTAGAGTTTATAACTCAAGAGATCAACCGAGAGGTTAATACAATGGGATCCAAGTCCAACGATATTCAAATGGCCAATCTTATCATCGAGATGAAAAGTTCACTTGAAAAGATTCGCGAACAGATACAAAATGTTGAGTGATTAAATGTCGCTACAATTTTGAAATCTTCTAGAATGCCTAAAGGGTTTGCCATAATAATTTCCGCTCCATCCGGAACAGGAAAAACAACTATCTGTAATTCGTTACGGGAAAGTATTCCTGACTTAAAGTTTACAATCTCTCACACCACTCGAAAAATACGAGAGGGAGAGGTAGATGGTGTCGATTACATATTCATTTCTAAAAATGAATTCAAAAATAAAATAAAAAATAACGATTTTCTCGAATGGGCTCAGGTTCATGATAACTATTATGGCACTTCTTTAGAGTCAGCTGACACAACAATAAATAAAGGATATGACACTCTACTAGAAATCGACATACAAGGTGTTAAGTCTTTACGAAAAATGAACTATCAGGGAACCTATATAATCATTTTTCCACCATCTATTAAAGAGTTAGAGGTTCGACTTAGAAAAAGAGGATCCGACTCAGAAGAAAAAATCTTACAGCGTGTTGAAACAGGAAAAAAGGAAATCAAAAAATATAAAATGTATGATTATATTGTCACCAATCATGTCGTTGAAGACACAGTTAATAATCTTATCTCTATCATGCAGGCAGAGAAATTCAAGGTCCAACATTACCTTCCTAACTCACCAGATATTAAATTACTGTTAAAAGATGAGGTTGATTAAAAATGTCTTCCATTGACCTTATGGGGCTGGTCCGAAAGAAAATTAAAAATTTAAGTGCATATCATGTGGAGAACCTGAGCGACGAAATCAAGTTGCATGCCAATGAGAACCCATACCCTCCTTCGCCAGAACTATTAAAAAAGATTTTTTTAGGACTAGGTGAGTTAGAACTAAATCGTTATCCCGACCCCGAATGCAGAAATTTAAAACAAGCCATCGCCAACAAAACGGGTGCACTTCCTGAGCAAATCATCATTGGTAACGGTTCTGATGAACTGATTCAATACCTGATGCAGGTTCTATGTGATGAAGGTGATCATATCGCTTTCCCAGACCCTACATTTGCCATGTATGGCATTACAGCTAATTGCCTAGGGTTAAACCCTGTCCACTTCTCTCTCAATCATAATTGGGACTTTGAAGCTCAACCCGCATTGAAAGTCCTTGCTAAACATAAAGCCCGCCTGGTTTTCCTCAGTTACCCTAACAACCCAACAGGGAACTGTTTTTCTGAGCAGCCTATTCAACAAATCATCGAGCAGTTTGACGGAATTGTTGTCGTTGATGAAGCCTATCAGGACTTTTCCGGAAAAAGCTTTTTAAAACAAATGAAAAATCATAACAACCTTGTTATTCTTAGGAGTTTGTCAAAAATTGGTTTGGCAGGACTCCGAATAGGTTATGGAATTTTCCCAAGCATTCTTGCGGAACAGGTTAATAAAGTCCGTTTACCTTACAACTCAAATACCCTATCACAATGTGTCGCCACTGAACTTCTCAATGACTTCAACCATGTTGAGAAACAAATCCATTCCATTTTAGAAGAGCGTGATCGAGTAATGCATGAATTATCGAAACTGTCTTCCATAATCACATATCCTTCAAACTCTAACTTTATTTTATTTAAGGTTCCTAGTGGTGGAGAAAATTTATTCAATAAACTAAAGAGCAATAGAATACTAGTACGAAATCTTAATTCGCACCCAAAGTTAAAAAACTGCCTACGAGTTACCATAGGAACAAAACTGGAAAACAACCAGTTTGTAGAGCAGTTACGAAAAATCTCCCCATAAAAAAACTCTTAATATGCAGCGTTGGATAACAAAAGTCTTTATCACCGGATTTTGGGGGCTTTTAGTATTGATATGGATCGTGATAAGCCTGTTCTATTATCAAGGAACCCGTCCAGCTAGCCAGGACAGCAGATCGGTTACATTTGAGGTTCAACCAGGTATGACCTTGAAACAGGTGACTCTCGAACTTTTTAATCAAAGGTTAATACTCAGCCCAAGCGCTTTTCAAGCCATCGCCTACATTCAAGATAAAGAAAAACAAATTATGGTTGGAGAGTTCAGTCTATCACCATCTATGCTTCCTACAGAAATAATTCTGCGTTTAACTTCTGGGAAAACAATTCTTTATCCTCTCACCATCCCCGAGGGTTATCGAATAACAGAAATTGCATCTCTATTAGACACACAAGGTTTGGCAAGTTCCGAAGTTTTTATACTTCAAACTCAAGACAAAGATTTGATTAAATCTATGGATATACCCACGGACAGTTTAGAGGGTTATTTGTTTCCAGAAACCTATTACTTAAGTAAACTCACACCAGAAAAAAAGATTGTCCAAAAGATGGTGAATACTTTTAAGGAAAAAGTCTTAAAATCTCAACTATTGAAAAGCAGCAAAGAAAGCCCTCTTTCTTTGCACGAGATCATTACACTGGCCTCTCTAATAGAAAAAGAAACCGGGTTGGATTCTGAACGCAAATTGATCTCATCCGTATTTCATAACCGGTTAAGAAAAAATATGCGCCTACAAACCGATCCAACTGTAATTTATGCAATAGAAAAATTTGACGGAAATATTCGAAAACGCGACTTAAAAATTGATTCGCCATATAACACATATAGATATAAAGGACTACCCCCTGGCCCTATCTCCAGCCCGGGAATCAAGTCGATCGAAGCAGCAATATTCCCGATAAAATCTAACCATCTGTATTTCGTTTCCCGCCAAGATGGCAGCCATCATTTTTCGAGCACTTTAGTAGAACATAATCAGGCTGTAAAAAAATACCAGCTGAGGAAAGTAAATTCCAGAAGATAAGCATTAAGTTTGTAAGATCCGGTAATTACTCTAGTTCTAAACTGAAAACTTATTTTGTAGAAATAATATCTGTCTACGGAGAATTGTATTACAGAAAACATCAACACTCAATTTTTCACCTTCGCGCACAATCACTCCGTTGAGCGAATCAATCTCTGTCTTATTCCCTATCCGGATATCCTGTAGCATAGAAGATTCGTGCTCGTAGGTACTTGGCAAAAGTTGATTATAAAAATAGTTAAGGTACTCCCTTGCACTATGCCAGTGACTGGTATGGCCCAACCCCTTCATTACCTGAAATGCTTCTTCGATAATTTGTTCCATGATAATTCGGCTATTTTCATTCTCGTATAAATGCCCATAAGGAACTTGTAATACTGCCCCCAAAGCATTGAGGGAACAATTATAAAACATTTTTTCCCACAGGTCTTTACCGATATCATTGGTGACAATACTAGGGATTCCTCCTTGGTTTAAAGCATTCGCCAAATCTAACAAAGGAGTTGAGTCAGTATGAAACAGACTACCAATATGAATCGGCTGAGCATGAACGGTTATATCAACTCTATGAGGTTCAGGCCGTATAAACCCTGTAATAACTCGGGCATTAAAAATTTGTGAATCAGGAAAAAATTGAGTGAAAATTTCAGCATTACCCCAGCCATTTTGACACAAAATAATGGGACTTTTCTGATGAATCAAAGTCGACTCTTCTTTCAGTTGTCGTGCGGAATTTTCTGTATCGAATGATTTAGTGCAAACAAGAAAGAAATCAAATGTTTCTCTACCTGTTTCCGCCAGATTTGATGAGGCCGTAAACTGATTTGGCAAGAAACTGGCAGACCCAAAGATACCCTGGCGTTGCAGACCGTTTTTTCGTAAAGCCAGAACTGTTTTTTCATTGCCTACAAGATGAACTCGATGACCAACCTGTAATAAAAAACTAGAAAGGCCTATCCCCACAGCGCCTGAGCCAAAAACTAATACTTTCAATATTCCCATCCGTATCAAGGTGTTAAGAAGGTCAGAACCAAGAAAACCCGAAATCGCTCCAAACTAGACAGATATCACTCATTGATAAATTATTAAAAGAAAGATAAAATCCGAGTTAAGGATAACTATCTTTCTAGAAAATTATAACCTCTTTAGATTTATCAAAAGGAGAAAATATTATGACTATAGAAAGCAACCAAACACGTTTTAATCATGAGACTTGGATTGGTCATCTATATACCTTTATGGACACAGCCCGTCAGTTTCTTAATGAACTATTTAATGGCTCGACAATTTTATTGAAAAAGGGTTTGTTACATATATGGAACGACATTCGTTTTGTCTTTAAGCAACTCACTCCTCAGGATTTTATTATTACATCATTAATAATGACAATTGGAATGTTTGGTACAATAATTTTTATGACGGGACTCGGTCTGTTTATTTATCAAACTTTTCTATGGTTACAGGAGGGAACCTGGACTGAGTTCCCACTTTTTGTCGTATTTAATTTTATCTTTGATAACACAGCTCTTCAGAAATGGATGCTTCACCCTGAATCATGGTTCGGTCTTCAGAAACTGTTCTCGTGGTTTTTAGAGATTATCCCTCTTTCAGCGGCACTAATGATTCCCGGTATTTCTCTTGCTTTATTTATGGCAACAACTCTTTTGATAGCCTTTACTTATCGTTTTTATCAGCTAAGAAACAGGAATGACTGAAAATACTCCATCGCTCAAAGAAAAATTGGAAGGTTCCAAAAAATACCTTCAGAACGCAGACCTTAAGGGAGAAGATTTGGAGGGAGCAAACCTTCAGGGAGCTGAGTTGGGGGGGGCTGATATGAGAAGAGCCAACCTAAAAAAAATATTTCTTAGTGAGGGTAAAATATCCAAAGCTAACCTTTCAGAGGCCGATCTTTCCGACGCAAACTTAAGTGGAGCAGATTTAAACAAATCAAACTTGGGAGGAGCTAATCTCCAGCACGCTTACATCAGAAGAGCTGATCTGCGAGGGGCTAATTTGAGCGAGACCAACCTGAGCAAAGCCAACCTCAGAGAATGTGCATTATTTAAAGCTTGGATTAAAAGAGCCGATTGCAGTCAAGCTAATATGCAAAACATCAAAGGCGCACAATTGCATATGCAAGGATCAATACTTATAAGAACCAAACTAGAAGGCGCAGACCTTTCTGGAGCCCGACTTGACGACGTCAACTTTGAAGACGCCGGTCTTCAAACCGCAAACCTTAGTAGGGCAAACCTCAAAGGAGCTAACCTCAACCGAACTGACCTACGCGGAGCAAATTTACGCTATGTGGTAGGGTTGACACGAGAACAGATTGAGCTTGCCCTTATTGACAAAAAAACTCTCTTGCCCAACTACCTCAAAGTCAAATGGGAGTCAGAAACTAAATTTGAAGTTATTGATAAAAATGATTAATTTTTTTCACATATCATTTCTTCGGTCAATTTCTCCTAGAAGATCTTCCACCGTTTGAATATTAATAAGGTCTCTATGACCGGATACCATACCAATGATCCCTACACTTAGAGGAAACGGTTCGTCTCGATCACGCAGAATAATCGTCCCAGTTATATCCTGCTCATTAAACTGAGGAATCTCTTCCAACTCAAGAGGAGCTTGTACCGCGTCGATCTCTACCGAAAAGGAATACTGTTTTTCAATATATATTTTCAGTTCATCCACTTCCTCAAGAGACAAAAGATAGTTAGCTCGTCGCTGAATCCATAACTTCTTTTTACCAGTTTGTGGCAAACCCTGAAAACCCATAATTAATCGCTCATATGGGATCAGAGGCTCATCACGCAAATAACATACCCAATCTACCCTCACAAAGCTTTCAGGGTTCTGACCAGATAATAATCGGGATGAGTCTATTAATGAAAAAGCATGATACAGTGTCACTCTTAATGCCTCCTACCAGTCAGTGGTATTAAACCAATGTGTATTCCGAATATATATTCATGTCTCTTCACAATTAAAATTTTGATGAGACTTGTTTAATTTTAACCGACACCAGTCATTATTTCATGGACAAAATATGAACGATGAGAGAAAACTAATAAAATTTAACGCCTCAACAGGATTTTCTGTGGTTTTAGAGTTTGGTAATAGTAAGGAAAAGACAGCTTATGAAGAAAAAATTAAAAATGCAGGGTTGAAATGTGAAACCATTAAAGATTTTAACTTAAACTTTGACAATGCCGATTTGTTCATGGATATGAGAAGCCCTGAGTGTAGAGAGCAATTTGATCTAGATGACTGGATCTGATTTGGTTAAGAGTTGGGTCAGCAAGCTATAACTCTTGAAGGTAAAACAAACCTTTGGTTCCAAAAAACATTATTAATACTTAGACATAACTCCACGTTGGCTACTCTGAGTGGAGCGCAATGTTTGCAGTCTCTCGGTTAGAGTCTGAGCTTTTTCTTTACGATCTTGCAAGAGACGGGTAAACCAATCGAGACCTTTTCCAAGATGAGGGTCCATTTTTATTGCTTTGTCATAATCAGCGATTGCCTGAGGGTAGAGTCCCATCCGGTCCTGCAAGATACCCCGGTTAGCAAAAGAAACGGAAGAATTCGGATCTTGTTCGAGCACTTCGCTAAACGCTTCCAAGGCTTCACGGTCTCTGCCTAACTGCATAAGCGTTCTGGCCCTTCCCCTTTTTGCGTGAATGAAATCTGGATGCTCTCGGATGCTGGTTTCATAGTAATGCAGAGCATCCTCATATTTTCCATCGGTATAAAAACCTACTGCACGACTAAAGGAGAGTCCACCTGGGTTAACTTCAGGACTAGTTCCTTTATAAAACGCCCACCACAGAGATGATAAAATCAGCCCTAATCCAACATAACGGATTCCTTTGTAAACCGTATCAGTTTTCATGGAAAATAAGGGTTTAATTATTCGATGTTTAAATTAGTTAAAACTATTTGAATAAAAGCGAGGTAAGACACAGAAAGGTTAGCCTTCAAGTTTCCAATGGGCTAAACGGACACCTTCTTTCTGAGAGCTACGATTGAACCTCTTGATCGATTCTATAGAAATATTATCAGTGCTATAAACCGCATTGACAAATTTCGCAACAAGAGCAGGACAGTCCTGACCAAATTCAGGAAGTTTTTTTCCGACCCAGTCGAACGTAGGCTCATCCGAAGTATAAAACCTAAAAAAAGTCGAAAGGTGCAAAATCAAACTATTCCGTCCTACATTCTGTGGTTTACGTTTAAAGGACCCTTCCACTTTAATAGAGGAACAAGAAAACTGGAGGCCACCTATCCTTCTACGAGAGTCAATTTGTGCTTTTTTCGGGCTATATTTTTCTGCCAAAAAACAGGTCGATAACACACTACTTTCTAAGTTCCCATAAGGAAATTCATTGACACCCTGTTGCAGTCTCTTCATTCCGTCTAACGCTGATTTACCCTTTGGTGAATAACAAAAATAGGCACGCCATAATTTAAATTCTTTAACCGTATTGATCATCGAATAACTGTCTCAGTTAATTATTGCTGGCGGGGTCTTGCTCAAGGTTTTGCTCTGCCACATAAGTTTGGCTACCTCTTTGATAAACTAGAACGTGATACCAGGGCTTATCTTTAGGTGGCCTGCTCCGAGCCATTTCATCATACCATTCATCTGTCTGCTTGAACTCCAAGTCCACACCCAAAATAATTCCTCGGTATTCAAAAAGCCTATGACAAATCAGTTGCCCAACACAGAACTTTGCTTTGGTCGCGCTCATCTCTCACCTACGATTCAGATATTTTTATTTAAAATTATAAACATTTTATCGAGATAAAAGTTTAAGAGTATATGTAATTTAAAAGATCTTTAGACTTTTTCCCTGCACTCATAGGTATCTTCTGAGGTCCATATTACTTCAATATAATCCGGAGTCTGAGTTTTACTATCAATGATAGATAATTCCAGTTCTTGAAAAGAAATATTTTTAACCTTTCTCAGGTCAACACCCTGAAACTTTGTTTCAATAAGCTCTGCACCTAAAAAATCAGAGTCTGTCAGGTCTGCACCTCGAAAATCAGCATCTCCCAGCTTGGCATCTACAAAACAGGTTGAAACAAGGCAAGCCTGCTTCAAACTAGCTTCACTTAAATTAGCTCCAGAAAAATTCACCTCTCTACAATCCGTTTCATTTAATTCTGTTGCAACCAAATCAGTACGAACCATTTTCGCACCAGCCAACTTTCCTTTACTTAGATTAGCACCACGACTGTAATACCCTTCACGTTGGTAGCGTCCCGATAGTTTAGCCTCAGTCAAGTCTGCACCAGACAAATCTACCTCAAGAAGGTTGGCCTCAACAAGGCTAGCTCGAATTAGGTCACTACCTGTCAAAACAGCCTGTGAAAGATTTGCACCCATGAGGTCTGCCGAATTCAAATTTGCTTCTTTAAGGTTTGCTTTGGTAAGATTAGATTTTTGAAAGTTTGCCCCCGAAAGATTGGCGTTACACAAGTCAGCACGCATTACTTTTGATGAAAATAGATTTGCTCCTGAAAAATCTGTACAACTTAGGTTGGCAGCCACTAAGTTGGCTGACATAAGATTAGCGCTTCTCATATCTGCACCAGATAAATCTATATTCTTAAGGTCTGCACCTTCTAAGTTTTTTAAAGACTGCAAAACTTTTTCTTTATTCCAGGTCTCGATAGGAGAACCCCCCTAAATGTTTAAATATTAATGATAACCCAACTCTATGATCGGGGTAAATTATAACAATTTATTCATCTGATAAGCCAAAGTCAAATAGTTATAATTAAAACCGGAGAAAACAGAACTATTAGGGTCAAAAGTCCTCATCATCAGGATCATCTTCCACAAATGCTTCATCAACTTGGTCCTGCTCGGCCTTATCAACCAAGTCCTTAATTTGTTCATAACCAGTAGCCAGTTTCTGAATATTGACAAGTAAAGTTATCAACTCTGTATCTGGGCAATCACGAATTCCTGCAACTAGGGCACCTCTCTCATCCTCATCATACTTCTTATCCCATTTATCAAAAACACTAAGTATTTTATTTTTACAATGAATCAAGTCATAAAAAAAGCTTTGAATTTCTATTTTCGGCATAACATTCCTAAGTTATAAAATTGAACTTAATTATTTATAAATACTAATCTCCACATTCAAGAAGTTAGAACAAGATTACCTAATGTCAGCTCGTTCCGCTTTTCTATTTACACATTTTTCAACCCTGATATTATAGGCTTAGTGTTGTTACAGATAAATAATAATATCTCAAAAACAAATTAATACCCATGTCAGACGAAGAGCGATTTAAAGACAACGAAAACGGTACCCTCACAGACACGAAGTACAATCTAACCTGGACTAAGGAAGACAGCTATCAAATGCGTAATAAGTGGTGTTCCTGGAAAGGTGCTAATAACTATATAGATTGGCTCAATGAACAAAATTTTGCAGGTTTTAATGACTGGAGGCTACCCAAAAGTCAGGAGTGCAGAAATCTCTATGACCATGAGTGTAAAAATACTGATTTTGATGGGGATATCGTCCATCTTGACTACCAATTTCCTGAGGGATGTGGATCTACATACTGGTGTGAGGAAGAACAGGGAATCAACGCTATGGCCTATAATTTTTATAGCGATCGTGCATATCAAGTTCGAAAAAAAGCAAAGGATGAGGAAAACATGTGTTGTCGAGCCATTCGAACTTCTGGGCCAGCGGTTAAAAAAAGTGGCCGCTTATCCAACACTGGACGGTCTCGAAGAGAATAAATAGTCTATACCCTGTGCGAAAATGGACTACATCTTCGACCATCTCATTAGAGTTTAGCTAATCCTTGGTTAATTAATAACTTAGTATATAACCTGACAAAACCTATTCATGGCACACCATCGCGCTACTCGCGCTGAAATTGATCTAAGGGCCTTTCGTCACAATTTACAAAACCTACGAAACTATCTCGCTCCTCAAACCCAAATCATGGCTGTTGTCAAAGCAGACGCATACGGTCATGGTGCCGTGCCTTGTGCTCGTATAGCGGTTGCTAGTGGCGCTGACTATCTTGGAGCCGGAGTTATTGAAGAAGGTATCGAACTCAGAAAAAGTGGCATTAATACCCCTATCCTCATACTGGGCAGTATTTTTGCCAATGAGGTTGAGGATTTAGTCTACTATGACCTGGCAACTATACTCTGCAACCTTCCTTTGGCTCAGGCTCTTTCAAAGGAAGGCAGAAAACAAAATAAAATAGTATCAGTTCATATCAAGTTAGATACCGGAATGAATCGTCTTGGAGTTTCTCCAAAGTATTCGACAACACTTCTCGATCAAATTCACAACTTGCCCAACCTTAAAGTTGAGGGAATATCTACCCATTTCTCTTCAGCTGATAATGAAGACATTTCAATCACTCAAGTACAAATTGAGAAATTTCGTACTACACTTGCCAAGCTCAAGAATGTGCCAATAGTTCATTGTGCCAATACCTCTGCTTTGTTTAGGATTCCTGAGAGTCATTTCAATATGGTTCGACCTGGTCTCATTCTGTATGGCTCTCTACCTTCTCCATCTCTAAATAAGGTATTAAGCCAAAAAGGAAATCATTTTCAACCTGTCATGCAGTGGAAAAGCCAAATCATTCTTATCAAACCCATTTCCAAAGGTCAGCCCATCAGTTATTCAGGAAGTTTCATAACTCGACAGAACAGTCTTGTCGCCACCCTACCCATTGGATATGCCGATGGACTTCACCGAAGCCTGTCCAACAAAATAGATGTCCTCATTCGAGGAAAGCGCGCACCTCAAATTGGAAATATCTGTATGGACATGACTCTCATCGATGTAACTAAAATTCAGGGTGTAGAAGAAGGAGATGAAGTCGTATTGTTTGGAGAACAGGAAGGACAAGTGATACAAGTGGAAGAAATGGCAATAAAAGGGGAAACTATACCATACGAAATTCTCTGCAATGTTGGAAAACGGGTACCCCGAATCTACAATAACTGATTAACTATCTTTCATTTTGAGTTCAGATAGTTTCTTCATTCCATTCGACAAACAGTATTTGCGAATTCCATCAATCACGCTAATAGTCGAAGCCGGATCAATAAAATTAGCTGTTCCAATTTGAACTGCTTTAGCACCTGCTAATAAAAACTCCACAGCATCATCACCACTCGTTATTCCCCCAATACCAATAACCGGAATTTTTACCATCTGTGCTGTTTTATAAACTAGGTTTAAAGCAAGAGGCTTAATAGCTGGTCCCGATAAACCTCCTGTCTTATTTGCAAGATGAGGCTTTCTTGTTTTTAAATCAATTGACATCCCTACAAAAGTATTGCAAACCGACAAGGCATCGGCTCCAGCGTTTTCTGCGGCTCGGGCTAGTAAGGTAATGTCTGTAACATTAGGGGATAGTTTAACAATAAGAAACTTTTTGGTTACCTTTCTAACGGCTGAAACTAACTCAGCCAAAATACTAGGGTCAGAACTAAATTGTAAGCCACCCTTATCAATGTTAGGGCAGGAAACATTCATCTCTAAAGCATCCAATCGTTCGACATCAGATAAAGCCAGAGCCATTTCTACATACTCATAGCTAGTCTCCCCAAAAAAGTTAACAATAATACAGGTATCTATATTTTTCAGTTGTGTTAGTTTCTCAGTTAAGAATGCGTCTATCCCAATATTTTCCAACCCAATTGAGTTAAGCATGCCGGAGGAAGTCTCAATTACCCTCGGAACAGGATTACCGATCTTGGGCTTCAAAGAAAGCCCTTTTGTGGAAAATGCACCTAGACCATTCAAGTCAACTAACGAACTATACTCTAGGCCATATCCAAAAGTTCCTGAAGCAGCAATGACCGGATTTATCAAACGCAAACCGCCTAAATCTACAGACAAATCCATTGCTCTTTTTTCCTTATCCTATTGACAATTAAGGGTTTATCAGATATTGTTTTAACCTATAGGGTAGGTAGGAACAATTATTCCCTTTTTTAATATCCTAACATTCACAATTGAAGTTGTCCCATAATAAATAAAAAAACTACTCATCTGTTAACTTTAAAAAATTACTTATAAGGGCTACTCGATAATGCTGGAAACTAAAGAACAGGAAACATTGCCTTTCGAAGACGACAATCAACTTCCAGAAGAAGCAACAAAATATCATAAGCGAATTGACGATCTGATTGAAGATGCCGAAATTGAAGCAGAAATGGAAGCGGAAAAGAAAATCAGGTCAAAGAATTCGCGTATGTTCTCTATCTCCATGATCGGGATTGTACTGTTAGCTTTGATTTATTTCCAGATCAAAAATCAAACCCCTTTTCCTCCAATTGAAATTGCAAAAGAAACCCTGAAGAAAAAATCCGATAAAGCAGAAGAGGTATTAACTAAGCATGTCCCTTTGGTAAAAAAAGAACCCAGAGATACCGAACTCTCTTTTTCAGAATCTATAGATACATCAAAACCGCTAGAAAACCCGTTTATCACCAAACCTAAAACTAAAGTCTTAAAGCCTCCTGCCAAGGTCAGAGATGTAAGAAAAACAAGCTTAAAAAGTAAGATTACCAAAAAAGTAAAATCAAAGCGCATTCCTAAAAAAACAACACCAACAAGACAAAGCTTAAGTTCTGAATCTTATATTCAGGCAGGAGCATTTGGAATCAAAAAAAATGCCGACTCACTATTAAAGAAACTTCAAGACAAAGGGTTTTCACCATCTATTCAAACACGAGTACAAAAATCAAAAAAACATATTTTAACTATTGGCAGTTTCAACAATAAAAAATCCGGAAAAAAAACACTAAAAAAACTTACAGAAAAAGGGTTTAATGCATCCTTTTACAAGAACACTAAAAATTCCTTCAGCCTGAAAGTTGGTCAATTTAACAATCTTAAAGATGCTCGAAAAGCACAAAGCAGGCTAAAGTTAAAGGGATTTTTGTCTGGGATGCAAAAGAAGGATGTCGCATTAAAAACCTATATAGTACAACTCGGAGTTTTTCCTAACCTCGAAAAAGCACGTCTCTCTCAAGAAAAGCTTGCCCGGGCAGGATTTTCTAAAACTTTTATAAGGTAGGAAGACAGAATCATTAATAGTTAATTTTTGTCAACATTCATCCATCGAAAGAAGTAATAACTTTTTCTAATAGGTTAAAAAAATATTATAACTTTATGCATAC
>Ga0315326_10000969_pt1 | contig 14578 bp, 10 predicted proteins | sample M180m32315metaG_FD_203457 | JGI IMG/M metagenome (GOLD analysis project Ga0315326, IMG submission 203457) | Ammonia-oxidizing marine archaeal communities from Monterey Bay, California, United States - M1 80m 32315 | ecosystem: Environmental > Aquatic > Marine > Coastal | place: USA: California... | reverse complement strand
GTATCATACGTTAAGACTTCATGCTCTCCCATATATCCAAGCTTTCCATTTGAAGGAGCAAATAAGCTTGTCTCTGGGATTTCACTAATATCTTCAAAGCTTAAAGATTTATCTACATTTAACATCACTGTATTAGCAAGTGAGAAACTTGGCATATAATTACCACCGCCAGCATCCAAGTTTTGATATGATAAATGCCAATTAGTACTATTTTTTTCTGCATCTGCAAAATTAAAATAGTACGGACCATCATTAACATTATCCGTAGTTATTTCAATGATATTTACTGATTTTTGAGCTTCATCTTCTTTATTATCTTCACAAGCAATAAATGGTAGCATCATTAACATTGATACTCCAATTAGTAGTTTTTTCATTGTTTGTTCCCCTTTTTTATTTTACTTGAAATTTCAATATAGGCTGATCTCCCTACAAACGGACCAAAACGATTATTTGTGTAATTATTCACATTGTTAACTCCAATACTTAAATTAAAATAATCACTAATTTTGATTGTACTTTTTAGCCTAATCAAACTGTAAGCAGCTAGTTTTTTTTCTGCAAAAACAAATAATCCTTTTATTGGGTCATATTCTTGAGGTCTATAAGAGCCTACCCACTTTGTATTAATAGAAAAATTAACAGGTTTTTTTGGGTGTTTATAATTGGTAGAGCCAGTTAATGATAAAGGTATTGTATTAGGGATAGTTTTATTTTGACCATCAACATTATTTACCCAGTTAATTCCCCACCTACTATCTAGCTGATCTGAGATTCTTAATTGGCACATTAATTCTAATCCTGAGAAAGTTGCTTTATCAATATTTTGATAACTTAATAAGCCAGGTTTAATAGCAAAATCTTCTATCAAATTTTCAAATTTTGTTTGATAGAACATTAAACTCATTTGATATTTTGAAGTGTTTACATATTCAATGCCAATATTAATTCCTTCTGATTTTTCAGGTTCAAGATCAGGGTTTCCTTGAACTAAATAATTGAATTGAACATGATTCCAATCTATGAACCTTTCCATAAATGATGGAGCTCGAAATCCTTGCCCCCAAGAAGTTCTAAATTTCCAGTTTTCTTTAAATCTATACATAAATCCTACTCTTGGACTTAAGACTGAACTATACTCACTATAATTGTCAATACGTAAACCAATAATTGCACTTATTTGATTTAAAAAAACCTTATCATATTGCGCAAATAAACTCTGATTCTTTAACTTTTGTTTTCCAGAAAGAATACGGTCACTCTTGTAAGTAGCATTATATGTCTCAAAACCAGCAGTAATTTCATTTGAACCAAAACTTTTATTTACTAATAATTCATATTCTGAATAATCTTCATTTGTGGTATCATCTTTTTCTACATCCCCCCATGGTCTTATCTGTACATAATTACGAGAGTAAGTATTTGAATTCATAGATTGTTTAATATTCCAATTAGATTTAGTAATAATATTATGTGATAAAGAAAAATTGTTCCTTAATATTTTTGTGTTTGTATTCATCAATTTTGATTTACCAGTTTCATCTTGATTATACATTTGAATATTTAAATCAAATTTCTGATTCTTATTAAATTCCCAATCAATACCACCTCCTAGAATTTGTTTATCTACTTTGTCAATTTCTATTAATTGAATTGATTTATCATTTTTCATCTGATTTAAATTAGCATTGAACTTTATTTTTACTTTATTAAGCGGTTTATATCCATTGATACTTAAATTTTGAGAGCCATTTTTTATTCCAGTATTTTGAAATTTATTTTGTGTATTATTATATTGGCCAGATACATCAATATATTCTATGCTATCTGTATCCTTAGTAATTATATTAACTACTCCAGCCATAGCTTCACTTCCATATAACGAGGAATTTGGACCTTTAACAATCTCTACCTTTTTTACTCTGTTAATTAAAATTTGATCAAGAGCAACTCTATTGTTAAAGCGACCCGTAATAGGTTGTCCATCCATTAAAATAAGTATATATCTTGAATCCATTCCAAGAATGTTCAAAACAGAACCTCCTTCAACAGAGGTTTGCAAACTAACTCCTGCTCTTTGAGATAATAGATCTGCAATATTTTGCGCACCCGAATTATTAATATCATCTTGTGAAATAACCTCAGTTGCTATAGGTACATTATCATGTAATTTTTGTGTTCGCGTTCCAGTAACAACTAATTCACTCATTTTGATAAACTCTCTTTTCAAAATGAATTTGATTTCATCTATATTTTTTTTATCAAAAAGTTTTGTTTGTGCTTTAAATCCAATATGTGATACAGTTAATTCTACTGGAAAAGTAAATTCACCTGAAAAAATAAACTTCCCATCTAAATCTGTAGATGTACCATCAGTCTTATTAATAATAATATTAGCTTGATATAGTCCACGACCAGTGTTTGCATCAATAACCAAACCTGAGATTTTATTTTTATTTACATCCTGCGTTGCATGAAGAAAAGAAAATAAAATTAGAATTATATATGAAATATTATAGAAAATTAGTTCCCCCGCTCGAAATTAAAATCTATGTAGTACCGTAGTTTCCAATAAATGTTGTTATAAACTCTTCCATCGTTTGTCTAGACATAGGTTTTTTTTCATTACCTAGAAAAAATAAGCCATGAAATAATCCACCAATTGCCCGCATCAAAATATCAGAACGCATTTGAGGAAATTGATTTTTAGCCATACCATCTTCAAGCAAACCCTGAAAAACACCATACATTTTTCTTTGGAAACCTTTCCAATCATGAGCATCTTCATTTAATGAATTTGGCATTTTTTGAGGAACAGTAAATAAAAATTCAAAAAGAGATTGGTTATTTCTTACTAGACTACCAATAATATTAAGAGCATCTATAAATGTATCTTTTGGTTTGTCTCTATCATGAATAACCGGTTCAATGGATTCCCATATCATCTTCCATCCACGATTTAATATTTCAATGAAGATTTCTTCTTTAGAACTAAAATAATAATATAAAGTAGCTTTACCAAAATCTGCCTCTTTTGCAATTTCATCCATAGTAGCTTTTTCAATGCCATTATTTTTAAAAACACTGAGAGCTGCTTTTATAATTTGTTCTTTACGAAATTCGCGTTCTTTTGTTTGTCTATCAGATATCATTTCAACTTAGCGTTTTATGTTTCGAATATTAAGTCGAAAATTAAACTACATGTTTATATATGAGCAAATAAAATTATTTTTATTTAAAAGTTTAGCCTTATACCTGCAGAAAAAGTTTTAGGCATTGTTGGCCTTAAGCCTGCAGGTCTTCTAGATACAATAGCTTTTGAATTTGTTAAATTCTTAATAGAAAAAAACAAATTTGATTGAGACGTTAAATTATATTCACCAGATATATCAATTTGAGTAAGCTTTTGAGTAGCAGATTTATCATCAATAGCACCACTACCAGCTTTAGTCCTCATTTGACTTACATTATTTAATTTCATATAAAAACGCGTATCTCTAGCTATAATTCCAATCTCAGCAAACATTTGATATTTTGGCAAATAAGGTAATTCATCACCCTTATTTACAGATCCCCATGCTTCAAAACTACTTTCAAATGTTGAAAGAAATTCTGTAGAGGTGTAAGTATAATTAAATTCAATTGGAACCAAAAGATTCCCTCTTTTAAAAATTCTATTGATAGCAAACTCTAATCCATTTATGTTTACTTTTCCAGCATTAAACTGGTCATAAGACCCTTCTCCAGCAAATTGTGTATCATCACCAAGAAGATTTGAATAACTATTATTAAATAATACTGTTTTAACTTTATTCAATCCATCTTTTATAACAAAACCAGTCTCTACATTAATACTTTCTTCAGGTTTGATATCTTGTGAATCATCTTTCCCTGGACCTGGAGGCGAATAGCCCTTATGTATTCCTGCTAAAATCTCAACGTTTGAATTCAATTGGTAAATAAACCCAGCTCCAGGGACTAGAATATTAATATTCTTTGTTTTTTGTGTTGGGTCTAAAGTTCTTTCAGGATCATTCCAACTTAAATTTTGTAAAGATATGTCACCTTTCCAATCATTCCTCGTAAGTTCAATCGATTCGTATCTTATACCAGCAGTAATTATAAATTTATTAAATGAAAGTTGATCCTCAATAAAAAATGCAGATGAGGTTGCCTTATCTAAACGATTATTTTTCGATCCAACACCCCATATTCCATTTGTAGTTAGCTTAAGAATGCTATTCTGCATGCCATATTTATCTACTTTTTGAAATCGATCCATTTGATCTTCATGTATTCTCAATCCAATCATTAAATTATGACTAGAAATATTTGGTTTAAGATTAGATACAATCTGAATTCCCTGAGAATAATAATTCCTATTGTTTGCTTTAATTTGATAAGCGTCATTTTCAGTTTCTTTAGACGATAGATATGAATAATTTTTATGAGAATTACCCACTGATAACAGAGAGCCAATTGAAGTTCCATTTACCTTTGATAGCTTATACCAATTTCGCTTAAAATCATTTCTATAAATAACTAATGCCACGTTTGAATTTTTATTAAACTGAATTGAATTAGTTAAAGAAAACTGCGTGTGGTCTGCCTTCATTTGATCATTTTGAGATGATGAATATCTCCTATATGGATTTATTGAATAATCCTGTTCTGTTAATCCTAAATACGTTTCATCACTTAATTCATTAGTTGAACTAAATTTTAATTCAATTGCGTTTGGAAAGAGATTCAATAGGTTTGACTTATATCTTAGTTTTCCCATAAAATCAGTTTTAGTGTAACCTGTCTTATTATTTGAAAAATCTAATTGCTTAAAACCATCATTTTCATCGTGAAGTATTTCAAATAAGTAACCAAATGAACCAATAGACTTTCCTATATTTGCTTTAATTGTATAAGCATTATTTGTTCCACCTAACAAGTTTAAATTTGATTTATAATTTGAGGGTATTGGTGTTGAAACATAATTTATAGCACCACCAGTTGAGTGAGGTCCATACTTAATTTGAGAGGATCCCTTCCTTGCCTCTAGTGAATGCATTCTACCAGCTGTTGGCGAATAATAAGCAGCAGGTGAAGCATATGGAGCAGGTGAAATTGGAATTCCATCTTCCATAATATTTATTTTAGAACTTCTTTCAACACCTGTACCTCTCATTCCAATATTAGGACGCAGTCCAAAACCATCTTCCTCTTGAACATAAACACCAGGGATTCTTGCTAAAATTCTATTTACATCTGTATCATTATATCTCTTTAAATCTGAAAAGCTTACTAAATCTATTGAACCCGGAGGTCTAAGAAAATCATTATCTAATCTAGTGATATTCTTAATTACCATTATAGGGTCTAGTTCGATAACTTCTGATTGCAATTCAAAAACAAGAGTGTTTTTTAAATCTTTTCTAGATAGTTTTTTTTTGACTTTTGAAAAACCAACTGCGGATGCTTCAATAAATACTTCAGAAAATTCTTGAGGTAATTGAATTTGAAAATAACCATAACTATCAGTTGAAGAACCTACTTCTTGATTTAATACTATAACATTTACATCAGATAATGGTTCTTGACTAGCGCTATTAATTACATAGCCCATTATGACGTCACTAGCACTTAATATTGATACTGAAAGAAAAATTGTAATTAATATTAAATTTTTTTTCATTTTTTAATTTCCCCTGTTTATATTGCAATTGAGACTTATTCTCATTATCAATATTACTATTGATATTATACATTAGTCAATAATTAATCTATATTTTTTTTCCACATAACTGTTAACACACTAATTGTTAACAACCATGAAGCAAGTTCTATTAGGCTTGGATCTCCATTGTATCCAAATAATCCTTTAAATAGACTACCGATATGACCTTTATCATGAAATAATGGATAAGACCCATCAAGTAATTTTGCTGGGTTGATATCCCATATTCTTCCATAGTTTGGGATTAATCCAGCTGATTCTAATTCATGCACACCATAAGCAAGCATACCAGCTGCTACGAAAATGAGTATAACAGAACTAACATTGAAAAAAGTTTTTAAAGGCACTTTTTTACCTTGAACAAATATTAATATACCAATCCCTACACCAATAACTGCACCTAATAATGAAAGCGAAATTGATAAACTACCTTCCTTCATCATTACTCCATAAAGAAAAAGTATTGTTTCAATACCTTCTCTAAATACTGAAATAAAAGCTAAGGCAAATATTCCATAATTAACTTTAGAACTTGCTAAAGCATGATCTGCTTTATTCTTTAAGTCTTCAGCAATATTTTTATTTTTTGCCATCCAAACAATCATAGTGCCTAGAATGATTGCAGCAATTATCATTACAAAGCCTTCAAATAATTTTTCTGCTTGACCTTGAAAACCGCCAGCTAATTTCTGAAATAAAAAAGAACCAATGACACTAGCAACTAAAGCAACAATTACGCCCTGCCAAAGTGATTTTATAGAATCCATTTGATTAGTCTGATTAAGGTACGTATATAAGATGCCCACTATTAATGAGGCTTCTAAAACTTCTCTAAACACAATTATTAATTCAGCCATTATTAACCTTTATAATATTTTTATACTTACACGTTTCCTTATAAAGCCTCAGGGAATAGAGGTTTGCCATAGAGGCACCAGAGGCTTCAAAAGGTATTACACGCTTTGAATAGATATTGAGACTAATTCTCATTAACAATATTAAATAAAATATTTCTATAACACAAATAATAATTAATAATTATTTGCTTAATTTTCAACATATATGTAAAATAGACCGACCAGTCGGTTTATAAATGAATCAAGAGAAACAAGATAAGAGAAAAGATCAAATACTGCATGCGGCTTTAAGCGTACTCATAGATAAAGGATATGAGCATTCTCGTATGGATGATATTGTGAAAGAATCACAATTAAGTAAAGGAGCACTCTACTGGTATTATAAATCGAAAAAAGAAATATATTTAGATTTAGTAAACTTTTGGGTCACTAAATATAGTTTTACAATTAATCATTTAGCTGAAACAAATAAACCAGCCCCTCATCAATTAAAATCTCTTTTTAATTATTTTATTGATCAATATGAATCTGATCCTGATCCATTTAAAGCATTAACTGAGTTTTGGTCTATTGCTCAACAGGATGCTGATTTTAAGAAAAAATTACAAAAAGTATATTCACACTTTCTTGAAGTTCTTGAAAAAATAATTTCCAAAGGTGTTAAAGATGGTGATTTTAAAAAAGTACATTTAAGAATTACTGCAATGTCAATAATGTTAAACATAGAATCCATTAATTGGTTTACTCTTTTCGAGCCACATGGTGTTAAAGCAAGAGATTATATTGAAACAATTACAGAATTTATTCTTGCAGGTTTATTGATAAAAAAATAAGAAGGCATATAATGAATAAAATAAAAAAAATATCAAATTCAGGAGGTCAATTTTTGCTAGAGCCAATCTCATTGGCAAAAGTTTATTCCAGGGAAGACTTTACTGAAGAACATACCGATATTTATAATATGGTAATGGAATTTGATAGCGATAAAATACTTGTGCAAAAAGAGGATATAGAAAAGTATAATCCGGTTTTAGTTAAATCTCTCATTAAAGAAATGGGCGAACTAGGACTTTTGGGGATTGATATTCCAGAAACATATGGTGGAATTAATCTAGATAAAATTACTACAATAATTGTAGCTGAGTCTTTAGTTCAATGTCCATCGTTTGCCGTTACATGGGCTGTCCAAACAGGGATTGGCTCCCTTCCCATTGTTTGGTTTGGGACTGAAGAGCAGAAACAAAAATATCTTCCAAAAATAGTTACGGGTGAAATATTGTGTGCATATGGATTAACAGAACCATCTGCTGGTTCTGATGCAACTAATGGAAAAACAACCGCGGTTCTTTCAAAAGATGGAGAACATTATATATTAAATGGAGAAAAAATATTTATAACTAATGGAAACTGGGCTGATGTCTATACTGTTTTTGCACAAATAGATGGTGACAAATTCAGCGCATTTGTTATTGATAGAGACACTGAAGGGTTTTCTATTGGTCAAGAAGAAAAAAAACTCGGAATGAAGGGATCTTCTACCACTCCTCTTATTTTTGAAAACGCTAAAGTTCCCGTTAATAATCTGCTCTTTAAAATCGGCGAAGGAGCTAATATTGCATTTAATTGTTTGAATATTGGTCGATTGAAACTTGGTGCCTCTAGTTTAGGTGGCGCAAAAATGGTTATCAATGGAGTAACACCTTATGCTAAAGAAAGACGTGCATTTGGACAACCAATTTCAAAACTAGATGCAATTACAAAAAAAATTGCAGATATGACCATTCGTACTTTTGTAACAGATAGTATGCTTTATCGAACAGTGGGACTTATTCAATCTGAGATTAATCAATTGGATATAAATGATGATAATTATTATATCCAAATGGGTGAAGCTATGGAAAAGTATGCGATTGAAACCTCGATGGCAAAAGTATATGGAAGTGATACTAGTCATGATGTTATTGATCAAGGTCTACAGATTCTTGGTGGCTATGGCTTTTTAGAAGAGTATCCACTTGCAGGAGCATACCGAGATGACCGAATAAATCAAATATGGGAAGGCACTAATGAAGTTAATCGTCAAATCATCGCAGGATTTATTATGAAAAAAGCTCTCATGGAAGAATTGCCTTTTCGAGAAGCTATACGTGAAATTGATAATTTTATGTCTAATGGAGAATTAGACCTTGATAATGAAAAATTATCCAAAGAATGCCAAACTATAGAAATGGCAAAACGGTTTGTGCTTTTCATTTTCAATGAAGCTTTATGTAAATATGGTCAAGATTTAAAGCATGAGCAACAACTAACCGAAATATTTGCAGATAATTTTATGGATATTTACTCAGCAGAGAGCACCGTAGTCAGAGCTCAAAAGATTATGGTTAGTAACTCGCCAGAGCCAACTGTAGTGGATATTGCTAAAGTCTTCACAGCTGAAATGACCAATCGATTTATTAATCAACTTCATACGGCCATAAACGCTATTTTTGATGGAGAACCTTCGGATCTAATAAATCAAAAAGTTAATGAGTTTGAATCTCGGATGAGATTATCAACCAATGTTATTGGATTGAAAAGAAATATTGCCAACCATGTTTATGAAAAAAACAAATACCCTTATTAGGAGATAATGATGGAAAACAAAGCTGTAATTATTGATGCTACGAGATCACCAATAGGAATAAAAAATGGAGAAATGGTCGGGATTCGTCCTGACGATTTAGCCGCACAAGTGGTCAAAGGTCTTATGGAGCGAAATAACACAGTAACCTCAGACCAAGTTGAAGATTTAGTTATGGGTTGCGCATTTCCTGAAGGTCCTCAAGGAATGCTCATTGGACGTTCTGTTGTTGCCCTTGCAGGTTTACCTCAAACAGTTCCAGCAAAAGTAGTAAATCGCTTTTGTGGATCAGCGATGGATGCATTACATCAAGTGAGTACCGCAATTGAAAGTGGCGATATTGAAGTAGGCATTGCTGCTGGTATCGAGGATATGTTCTCTATTCCACCTGGAGGCTTTGCGCCTGACTTTCATCCTGAGCTTGCTGAACAAGAATATTATATAGGTATGGGAGAAACAGCTGAAAACTTAGCAAATGATGGAAATATTTCAAGAGAAGCTCAAGAGGATTTTGCAATGAATTCTCATAAAAAAGCCTTAGCGGCTTGGGAAGCCGGTAATTTCGATAATGAAGTAATACCAATTGATATGTATGGTGAAGTTACAGTTTCTAAAGATGAAGGCCCTCGTGAACCCGATGAAGAAAAAATCAAAAGTTTAAATCCTGCTTTTGTTGAAGGCGGTTCCGTGACTGCTGCAACAAGTAGCCCTTTTTCATTAGGCGCCGCTGCTTTACTGATAACGTCTGAATCTTTTGCCAAAGAAAATGGACTTACCATTCGAGCAGAAATTGTTTCTCGAGCTGTTGCAGGTGTGGACTGGACACGCATGGGTATGGGACCACTCCCTGCTACTGAAAAAGCATTAAAAAAAGCTGACCTTACTATGGATGATATTGATATCATTGAACTAAATGAGGCTTTTGCTGCGCAATCTCTTTATGTAATCAATGAAGGGGGTTGGGATTCTAGTAAAATAAATCTTAATGGTGGTGCAATTGCACTCGGCCACCCTCTTGGATGCTCTGGTGCTCGAATCATTGGCACACTGATTAATGTAATGGAACAAAATGAAAAACACCTTGGACTGGCAACCATGTGTATCGGAACTGGTCAGGGTATTTCCACGATTATTAAAAGATAAGACATATTGAGTAGACTAAATAATACTAGAACTAAAGCATAAGCGTTTGCCATGAATTATTTTATGACCCAATTTAATAAACTAGAATTTTGAGGATATTATGAGTAATAATTTTGAAAAAATAGCTGTCCTTGGTGCCGGTGTTATGGGTGCTCAAATTGCTGGACATTTTGCTAATGCGGGAATAACTGCTCTGCTTTTTGATATAAATCAAGAACTAGCACAAAAAGGAGTTGATGGCCTTACCAAGCAAAAACCTGCTCCTTTATATAAACCAAAAAATGCTGAATTAGTATCAGCATGCAATTATGATGATCATGTTGAAAAACTAAAGGATGTTGATCTAGTTATTGAAGCAGTGGCAGAGCGCTTAGATATAAAACATGCGGTGTACAATAATATTGTTCCTCATTTGAAAGAATCCGTTATACTTACTTCTAATACCTCTGGTATTCCATTGGAAGACCTCACTAAAGTTCTATCTGACAACCTTAAAAAACGATTTATGATTACTCACTTTTTTAATCCACCTCGTTATATGCACCTATTAGAATTGGTAAAAGGTCCTAATACAGATAATAGTGTCTATGATGAAATTGCTAGATTAGGTGAAGATGTACTTGGTAAAGGAATCGTCCATGCTAAAGATACACCTAACTTCATTGGCAATAGAATTGGCGTCTATGGTATGGCTGTAACTATGAATACTGCAATTGAGCATGGATTAACCGTTGAAGAGGTAGACAAACTTACTGGAACAGTTGTTGGACGCCCAAAAAGCGCCACATTTAGAACAGCTGATGTTGTTGGGTTAGATACTATGATTAATGTATCCAATACTTCTTATAATAACCTTGATGATGATGAAGAAAGAGATCAATTTAAAATTCCTGATTTTCTGCAAAAACTTGTAGACGATGGGAATCTTGGTGCTAAGACAAAAGCTGGTTTTTACAAAAAGACAGATGATGGAATTCTTTCTCTTGATTTAAAAACAGGAGAATACGGACCACAAAAAAAAGTGCGTTTTGATGGATTCCGTTTGGCTAAAGATAGGCAATCACCAGGTGAAAAAATTAAAGCGATGGCTTATAGCGATGATAAAGGTGGAAAATTTTTCTGGGAAGTCCTTTCTAAATCTTTAATCTATTCAGCCAATCGAATTCCTGAAATTAGTGATGACATTATCAATATTGATAATGCGATGAAATGGGGATTTGGGTGGGACATGGGCCCTTTTGAAGTTTGGGATGCAATAGGTGTTTCTGAATCTGTCTTAAAAATGGAAGCAGATGAGAAAAAGGTTCCTAAATGGGTAAAAGAGATGCTGGCTTCAGGTCATTCTAATTTTTATCAAATGAAAGATGGGCAATTGAATTATTTTGATATTGAATCATCATCTATGAAGATACAAAAACGAAATGAAAAAGCAATCAATCTCAATATTCATAAAACGGGTGGAAACGTAATTAAAAAAGATTGGAGTGCGAGCCTTATTGACTTAGGTGATGGGGTGTTAAACGTTCAATTCCATTCCGTTTTGCAACCCACATTAAATCCAATTGATGGTTCACTCGCCCAAACGATAAGTGATGGTGTTGATCTTCTTGATGCTGGAAAATATAAAGCCATGGTTGTTGGCCATCAAGGACCTAATTTTTGTGCTGGTGCGAATCTAGCAAGCATGATTCAAGTCTGTGAAGCAAGTGAATATGACAAACTAGAAAAAGCAGTTAAACAAATACAAGATCTAACACAACGGATTCGATTTTCAAAAGCACCCATTATAGCAGCTCCTCATCATCTCGCTTTAGGTGGAGGGTTTGAATTAATAGGTCCAGCAGCACATCGCGTAGCTGCGGGAGAACTCTATGTCGGGCTCGTTGAAGTTGGAGTAGGTTTGATTCCAGGAGCTGGTGGAAACTTACGTATGATTCTAAATTTAATGGAAAATAGTGGTAGCGGTAGAATGAATTCTTTTCAAGTAGCACAAAAAGCTTTCGAAACTATTGGGTTTGCCAAAGTTGCTACTAGTGGCGAAGAAGCTAAATTTTTAGGCTATCTTTTAAAAACAGATACAATTGTATTAAATAATGATCACCGTATTTGGATGGCAAAGCAAAAAGCCCTAGAATTAATCAATAATGGATATGAACCACCAACATACCGTGATGATTTAAAGTTGCCTGGGTCAGGTGGACGCACAGCAATGGCCATGGCAATAAAAGGATTTAAAGCCCAAGGTAAATTATCAGCACATGATGAATTTATTGCAAAAAAATTAGCATTTGTTCTTACTGGTGGTGATAAAGCTGGACTTACTAAATCAGTGGATGAGCAATATGTACTGGATATCGAAAGAGAAGCATTTGTTTCATTAGCAGGTGAAAGATTATCTCAAGATCGAATTAAATTTATGCTAAAAAAAGGTAAGCCTTTGCGTAACTAAAACAGTTTTATTGTAAATAATTTAATAACTAGTTTTATTTACTGTTATTGAGCTAATTATTTATTTAAGGAATAGAATTGAATCAAATTCTAAGTAGTTCTAGACTTTTAAATACTTTAAAAGTAGTAGCAATACTATCTATTTTATATATGTTCCTTGTCAGCATAGGAATGATAGGGTTAGGCTTTAAAGGACTAGGCCGAGGTTTTGCTGAACAACTTTTATCAAGTTCTGCTGCACCCTTAATTGGTTTATTTATTGGTATTTTAGCAACCAGTCTAATTCAGAGTTCATCCACCACTACTTCACTAGTTGTAGGAATGGTAGCTGCTGGGACCTTTGGTAATGATCCTATTTTAGCAGTAACTGCTGCAATACCATACATAATGGGTGCCAATATTGGTACAAGCGTCACAAATACTATTGTTGCACTTGGGCATATAGTTAATAAAAACGAATTTAAACGCGCTTTTTCAGCATCTATTGTTCATGATTTTTTTAATGTTTTATCCGTTATCATACTATTTCCGCTACAACTTTATTTTGGAATAATTAGTAAAACGGCTAATTGGATGGCAAGCTTATTTATGGGTGCTGGAACATTCACATTTAAAAGTCCAATAAAAATGATTACCAAACCCACGGTTACTGCAATTAAAGATATCTTCAAAATGCAAGATGTAGTTAATTATAACTGGCTATTAATAATAGTAGCCTTAATACTATTATTTATTTCACTAAAATACCTTACTGTATTGATTCGCAGTCTAGTAATGGAAAAGTTAGAAGCATTCTTTGATACACATATTTTTAAAACCTGGATACGGGCAATGTTTTTTGGTGTCTTCATAACAATTCTTGTGCAAAGTAGTTCTATAACAACTTCGCTTGTTATTCCATTAGCTGGAGCTGGAATTTTACAATTACGACAAATATTTCCTTATACACTCGGTGCTAACATTGGAACAACTATTACTGCCCTACTAGCAAGTTTAGTTTCAGGTACGCATGCACCATTAGCTGTAGCATTTGGCCATTTAGCTTTTAATGTTTTTGGTATTTCTTTAATCTGGCCAATAGAAAAAATTAGAAATATACCAATTCAATTAGCAGAATGGTTTGCTGAACTAGCAATTGTAAACCGTATCATTCCTATTGTTTATATACTTGTTGTTTTCTTCTTAATCCCCTTATCACTAATTTTCATCGTGAGGTAATATTATGACTATAATTAAAGATGTTGTCAATTTATGGAAAGCTGAAGATCTTCTTTCCCAAGCATGGAACCGTTCCTATGAAATGATGGAACTTTCACGAGAAATTTTTAGTCAAGCAATTAAATATCTCCGTAATGGCGAAAATATTGAGACACTCAAAGCACTTAAAAAACGTGATCGTGAGATAAATGCTTTTCAACAAGAAGTTCGAAGAAAAGTTTTAACTCATTATTCAGTTGAACAAAAAACATCCGATATGGCAAATGGTTTAATACTAATAAATATGGTAGTTGATATTGAACGAATTGGAGATTATTCCAAAAATATTCTTGATTTAGCAATTAACTACTCAGATAAAATAATATCAGAAGAAATTAGCGAAGATCTCGCCTTAATCGAGAATGAAGTCAAACTACGTTTTGATAAAACATTGGAAGCTATTCATACTCAAGATTCGGACCTGGCAAATTCTCTAATGAAAGGGTACAAAGAAAATATGGCCCAAAAATCAGATGAAATTGTAAATGCTATTATTAGTGGAAAATTAGAATTTGGTTCAAT
>Ga0315326_10000968_pt1 | contig 14582 bp, 16 predicted proteins | sample M180m32315metaG_FD_203457 | JGI IMG/M metagenome (GOLD analysis project Ga0315326, IMG submission 203457) | Ammonia-oxidizing marine archaeal communities from Monterey Bay, California, United States - M1 80m 32315 | ecosystem: Environmental > Aquatic > Marine > Coastal | place: USA: California... | reverse complement strand
TTTTAAATAATCTTCGGTTGAAGAAACCAAGCCAGACCCGCCGTCAAAAACCGTAGCAGGATCTAAATAAGGACTGGTTGTTCGACCATCCATTAGAAGCATGAGTTTATCCTTGGGTAGATTGTTTGCCATGCCTGGGATTAGTCTGCCTATACCACCCGGGAAGACGTACAAGTTAGTAAATCTATCAGCCTTATTCTTAGGTAAATTAAAGAATGTATCGCTCATGCCAAGGGGCGTAAAGATTCTTTCCTTTAAAAAAACGTCAAAAGTTTGTTGAGAAGCTCTTTCGATAACACAACCCAAAACATCCATACCCATGGAGTAAGTGTATTTTTCTCCGGGTTGATGCATCAATGGAGCTTTACTAGCTAACGCCGAAGAAAAAGAACAAATATCAGCAAATGCTTTTTGTGAAGAGACGACCATAGTTCCATCTTTGGCGGAAGTTTCAATGTTATCAATGAAGAAGTAAGGAGAGAGCTTGTTCTCTTCATAAATTCTTTGTAGCGGCTCATTGGCGGTAAAGCTATAAGCAATTCCAGAAGTGTGAGTGGCTAAATCTCTTATTGTCATAGGTCTCTTAATTTTTTCTAATGACGTAGAATCATCTTCATTCACTACAAGAACTTCGGTCGTTGCGAATTCAGGTATGTAAAGAGAGACAGGGTCAGAAAGTCTGACCTTTCCCTCTTCTATTAAGATCATTAAAGCCACTCCTGTTATAGGCTTACTCATAGAATAAATCCTAAACAAGGAGTCTCTTTTCAAAGGGATTGAATTCTCAACGTCTGCAAATCCTTGTGTTTCAAAGTGCACAACTTTTCCCTTTCGGGCAACTGCAGTTATTAACCCAGGAATCCTTCCCGTGGTAACGTATTTAGAAAGTGCGGGTGCAATTCTGTCAAGACGCTCTTGAGACATGCCTGCATATTCTGCTTCGTAAGGACCGGACCACAAAAAAGTGGATACGAGTGTGATGACAACAAACGTGAACTTAATCAATCCCTTTAACATAAAAAAACTCCTATTTATCCCAAAAATGTATGTATATGATACTTACTAAATAAATAAATTAATATGGACTTTCAAATCAAAAATAAAACTGCAATTGTTTGTGCTTCCAGCCAAGGGCTGGGTAAAGCTGCAGCATTGGAACTAGCCTCTGAGGGTGTTAATTTAGTTATTAGCTCCAGAAATGAAGAAAAACTCCTCAGTGTAAAAAAAGAAATAGAAAATCTAACGAACACCAAGATTGTGAGCGTTGTCGCAGATCTTAATAAACCAGAAGATATTGAGAATCTTTATGCCAAAGCTCATTCAGAACTAGGTCCCATTGATATTTTAATAAATAATGCCGGAGGTCCCCCTCCTAGTAATTTTGACTCGCTAAATGATGAAGACTGGTTGAAAGCCTTTAACTTAACCATGATGTCATCAATTCGTTTATCAAAACTTGTTCTCCCAGACATGAAAAATAGAAATTGGGGAAGGATCATTAATATCTCATCGGTCTCCGTCAAAACACCGGTACCAGGTCTATTTCTATCAAACAGCTTAAGAATGGGTGTGCTTGGATGGTCCAAAGCTTTATCTGATGAAGTTGCACCAAAAGGCGTAACGGTTAACTCCGTGTGTCCAGGCTCCACAAGAACAGCAAGAATTACTAATATATTCCAATCCCAATCAGAAGCAACGGATAGGACTATTGAAGAAATTGAATCTCATGCAGCTGCTAATATACCGATGCTAAGAATAGGAGAACCAAAAGAACTTGCTGCATTAATTGCCTTTTTAGCTTCCGAAAGAGCCTCTTACATGACAGGGCTTGCAATTCAAGTTGACGGCGGGTCGGCTAGAACGTTTTATTAATGATTACGGATTCTTAAATAACTTACCAAGAGCCTTTGCCTGTATTCTTTTATTCTTTAAGAGTATGAAAATAAATAAAGATACTGCAGATGCTATTAATATAGGAGTCGCTATATAACCTATATAAAAATATGCGGACTGTTCGGAAGGAAAGCTTGTAATGACAAATTGTAAAAAACAGAGAAATACAAGAACTACAATAAATACCATAACAACTGTTTTAATGAGAGAACTTCTCTGTGCCGTTTCAAGGATTAAATCATCTAGCAAGAAATTTCTTTCTTGTTGTTTTGAGCTAACTGTTAATTTCCCTTCCGTATAAAACCACTTCAAAATTACTCTCCAAAACTCTATTGTAAATACAATTTTAATTATTTGTTATAAAAGAATAAGTTATCCAAAAATTGGGTAAATTAATCCTGGTTAAAAAAAATGGCGGACCGGACGAGACTCGAACTCGCGACCTCCGCCGTGACAGGGCGTCTACCATTTTTTGCGCATCTCTGCGAAACTCTATAGATAAAGGTTACTTATTGAGTGTACCAGACTGAGGCACAGTAAATTAGTTGTAATAACTTGAATAGAGGTTAATATGAATAATGTGTTAGATTGGATTAAGGAGTAAAAAAATGCCAGAAGAAATATATAAAGCAGAAGTTGAACAAAGACTTGTAGGAACAAATATTTTGATAAAGATATTAAATTTCTTTACAAGAATTCTTGAATTTCTATCAGGAATTAAAAGGAAGGGAATCTTTGTTGAATATGAAGATAAAATCCTTGTAACTGCAACCGTAACAAGGTGGTGGTTTTTTAAAGGGGATGAGCAAACTTTAGTGCTTAATAAGAAAAAGATCTCAGCTGCTTCTTCATCTTACTCAAAAAGAATTTTTGGTACCACGGTAGAAATAGTACTTTTTGTTGCTGGTTTTACAGAACCACAGTCTTATGCCATTAAAGATGATTATAAAAAGATACAAGAAAAAGTTGAAGGTTGGGTAGGTAGTGACGATTAGAAAAATTTTTCCCTTTTTTCTTTCTCTTTTTCTCTTATTTTCGGAAATTATCTTTTCAGAAGAAAATGAAGAAGGATTTTGGGATAGCGTTAAGGAGCTTAGCAGCCAAATAAAAATAGTTAAAAGTCAATTTTTGAGAACCCTTGAAGCTTTAGAGAAAGATATTGAAAAACAAGATTCTACTGATAAAAAGACAACAAATAATCAAGTAGATGTTCAAGATAAGATAGACACCCTCAGATTAAAAATAGATGAAGTTGTTAATCTAAAGAAGTCTGAAAATGAAGCCTCTTCATGGACTTTAGTTTCTAGTTCAAAAAAAGATTACAGAATAAAAATTGATAATGTTTTAGCTGAGATAGAGCCAATCCTTTTTGATGGCGAAGTAGTTAATTATTCAAAGAGAATCCAGAAAGCTAAATATCTAATTGAAGATGCTTCTTCAAGAGTCTCAGTAATTAATGAAGAGTTACTTTTTTATAAGGATGATAGAGGCTTCTTTTCGAAATCTAAAGAAGATTTAGAAGAAGAAAAGAAGGATCTAAAAAGAGTTATTAAGAGATCAGAGGATTTGATAGATGATTTAGAATTTGATCTAAAGAAAAAATTAAATGCTTTAGGTATTAAGGTCACAAGAGAGCAAATTAGAGTTCTTACATCTAGAGTAGATGGTGACGATTTATCAAAAACATTTGCTATTTTTGATATTACAAAACAAATCTCTAACTCTCTAGCTGAATTAATTAAGACCAATTCCTTCGATTCAAAGTCCACTGTTAAATACTATGGAATATATGTTCTATTGTCTGAGTTACTTGCCTACTCTCAAAACCAATATATAGATAGAATTGATACTTTGTATTTAACTGCCTTAGATCAAGTAAAAGAGGACATATGGAAATCTATAGAATTTACCAATGATGCCATTGATAATTCTTCAAATGAAAATAATATCAAGATTTTAAAACAAAATATTAACTCTAATGAGTTTGCTCTTGAAGTGGCTGATTTTTATAAAGACATATTGCTCAATCAAAGAAAACAGCTTGTAACTGCTTTAGAAAAGACAAGAGAGCAAATAGATGTAGCATATTCAACTTACGATACAGCTGCTGTTTCATTTAACCTACTTGAATTAATAAACAGATCTCAAGATGAATTTGGAAAGATTCTTAATCTACAAGCTCCTGATATTATTCCCTTTGAGAATGAACAGTTAGCTAATAAATTTAATGAAATCTCTATTCAAATCAGTGAAAGGATTTAAATTTACTGACTTTGTAATTAAACTTCTTATTCTTTCCGAGATCTCTTTTTTTTTACTGGGGATTTCATCAACTTTAATTATTACTAAAGAATTTTGGATATTTTCTCAATCATTCTCAATATTAGGGGCTTTGGAGCTATTTTATAAAGAAAAAGAATTTGCTTTATTTTTAATAATTTCTATTTTTGGAATATCCGCTCCATTGTTAAAGATGCTTTTAAAGATTTTTAATATCAACTATATGGTTGCATTTCTTCATCGATTTACATTTTTAGATATTTTTCTTGTGACAATATTAATTTATGTAGCAAAATCATCTTCTATTATAGATGCAGATGTGGGTGTTGGTTTTTGGTATTTACTCACAGCATTAGGAATCAGTTACTTACAAATACTCCTTCTTTTTATTATTAATAAACAAGAATTAAATACGAGCCATTAAATGAAAACTTATGATTAATTTCTTTTCTATTAATGATATATTTAAGAAATGAATAATCTGTCTAAATTTCCTTTTTTCTTAATACTGATAATGTTTACTTCTTCCGCCTTTTCTAAAGAAATATTTTTAGATTGTTTGTTAGATTTTGATATTCACGAAATCGATATTGATCTAAATAAGCGTTCAGGAAAATGGGCACCTTACACTTCTAAGACTTTCACTGAAAATGCGAATGATCCTCAATTCAGATTATCCATAAGCTCAAATAAGGTGAGGTTTGGGAAAAGACCTTCTGACTATATAGATATTGATCTTATAACGCTAAAGGCAAAAGCAGTAATATTAACTGGCCTGAAAGACGATTCTCTGGGCGGCGGCTTGGAAGACGATTCTCTGGGCGGCGGCTTGGAAGACGATTCTTTTTCTCTGGGCGGTGGCTTGGAAGATGATTTTCTGGACGGCGGCTTGGAAGACGATTCTCTGGGCGGCGGCTTGGAAGACGATTCTTTTTCTCTGGGCGGTGGCTTGGAAGATGATTCTCTGGGCGGCGGCTTGGAAGACGATTCTCTGGGCGGCGGCTTGGAAGAAGATTCTTTTTCTCTGGGCGGTGGCTTGGAAGATGATTCTCTGGGCGGCGGCTTGGAAGACGATAGTCTAACAGCCGGTTTTCAAGATGGAATTTGTGAAAAGGTTCCTCAAAGACTTAGTCTTTAGAAATTATTCTTGATAAATAATTTATAGTTCTCTAGGAGCTAAAACTAGACTTTTTCTTAATTTAATTATTCTAATTTGCAAGACAGAATTATCACTTATGCTTAGAGATTAGATAGGCCCATCAACTATTCTAACAAACACTCCGTGTATCTAGTCATTCCTCCCGCTCCATATTTTTTAACAGCTGCTGTCATATTTTTGCTAAATATTTGCTTTATTCTTTGGCAATCCATTTCTGCCGGGACGCTTGAAACGCTACTACCATCATCACATGCTAATTTCGTTCTCGCCCCATCAGTTTTCGTATATAAACATTGATTTTTTTTAAAATCTAAAACAAATTGACCTTTAGATGTGATTTTATATGTTTTTCCAGTGTCTATAGTGGTAACACCACTACCAATAACTTTTAAAACATACTGTGATTGATTTTTTGGATTTTGTTGGTAATTTTCTTCAGTTATCAATGTAGGCACTAAATCTGGTCTGCCATAATTTCCGAGCCATAAGCAATTACTATTTGTTGCTTGGAGTTTCATTTTACTACGACCGATAGTGACCACTAGATCCATTCTTGGTTCCAGAGGGGCGTCAAATGACGCGAAAGGATCATCTGACACACCACCTTCACACCTTTCTGTGTAGGCAGCGAGTTTTTCTAGTTTGGCTTTTTCTAGTGCTGCAAGTCTTCTGCGCTCTGCCCTTTTGGCGGCAGCGACTCTTTCTTTTTCTGCCTTTTCAGCAGCAGCGACTCTTTCTTTTTCTGCCTTTTCAGCAGCAACAAGTCTAGCTCGTTCCACTTCAACAATGCTTTCATGTCGTTTTGTGTGTTTAGAGAAGTTCTTTGTTAATCTATCTAAATCAGATGAATAGTCTTTTTTCTCCCAACCAGATATGCCTGAATCTAATTTTTTTAAGCTTTTCTCGATTTTCCTTATATCATTTTTAATTCTTTTTTCTTTTTTTTTGCTGCTTTCTTCTTCTTGTTTAATTCTAAGCTGTTCAACCAAATACGATCCTAATTGTGATTGAAATTTAGCCTGCGGAATGAGCGTTGGTGCTAATATCGGTCCCTCTCTTTCTCTTTCAGCCTGTGTTTCCTGAGCTGCCTCAAGGAGATCGTCAAGAAGACTTGCTTCTAGGACGTTAGGCCAAATAATTAGACTACAAAGTACTAAAAAAGCTGAAAAATACTTTTTCATAAAATTTCCCCATTTCTATGGATTAAAATTAATACAATTTCTCTTATTTTGCAAACAATCCTTCTAAAAACTTAGACCGGCTACATTTAATTTATTTTCTGTAAAAAAATTCTGAAGAATCACCAGTAATGGTATGTCTGAGTCTTCTTCGTAAGCCAAACCGTCTTTAATAATTAATTTTTTTAGCATTTAGTTTCTACTTTTTTGCCTTCTCCACCTCCAAGGTGGTGTAGGGGTTAAATCTTTCCACAAACCTTTTCTTAATTCTCTGGCTTTGCTTTGGTTCTCATAGAAAGATTTATCAGTAACGTAATCATCGTAAACCCAAGCATAACCTGCAGTTACCATCTCTCGATTAATGTCCCTTCCCTTCCAATACAGCCTACCAAGTTTCCTTCCATACATATCTGTGCCAGAAATCTCTACGTCAACTCGGCCTTCCTTTAGAAGAAATTTTAAATAATCTGTTGAGTCTCTGCCATAGGGTTGATTTCGCTCAGGCGCATCAATTTCAATTAACCTCACCTTGTAAGTCTCATCTTGGTGAAATATATGAACCGTGTCTCCATCTATGATCTTTTTAATATACAGGTTGTCTAAATACTCTGCTGAACAAATGCTAGAAATAAATAAAACTATCAACAACTGAAAGACTTTCATTACTACATAATCTCAATTTATAAATTAGATGTAAACTATGATACGGACTTAGAAAAATCCAAGGGATAAAACTAAAACCTTATAGATAGATGCTGAACAATGGCGGACCGGACGAGACTCGAACTCGCGACCTCCGCCGTGACAGGGCGGCGTTCTAACCAAACTGAACTACCGGTCCAAAATTTGAAAGGCATTCTAACAGTTCTTGCCCTTTAACAAGAAGAGACTTTTTCATATTATTAGAAATTAAAAAATTTCTACTCTTGAATAAGGCTTTTCTGTAACTTTATCTTTCTCTAAATCAACGAGATAAGCATTTTTATCTTTGGCGAACACCACGGCTTTGTACTCTTCTTCATTTGTAATATGCAGTGCACAACCGCCATCCACTGCATGACAAGACCCTACTGTCCCTTCAGTTAAGAATTGACTTAAGGATGGTCTTCTCAGGGGTTCTTCGTCGTAATGAGGACAACATACCCCTTTTACAAAACCCAAACAATCTATAACTTTAAGGTCTTCAGACCAAGAATCCGTAACGCCCTCTTCAAACCAGCAGATCGCACCAGCACTGACTCCGCACATGATGACACCTTTTTCATAGGCCTCCTTCAAGATTAGATCCAAACCCCAATCTTTCCATACGGCCAACATACTTTTTGTATTTCCCCCTCCCACAAAAATAATATCTTGATGTTTGATCAACTCTTTTAGATCCGGGGTTCTTTTAAAGAAATCAAGATGAACCGGTGAACAGTTTAGTTTTGAAAAGGTTGAATAATAATTAACCTTGTAAGCTTCGTTATCTCCAGTTGCCGTAGGAATAAAACAGACATTGGGTTTTTCTTTATCAGATTGACCCAAGATGTATTTCTCGATAACCCCTTCTCCCGGGCTTCTTCCAAAACCCCCTCCTCCGATAGCAATAATTTGTTTTTCCATTTAGTGCTAAACTCTAAATCAATCTTATGGGAGATGGAATGAATAAATTTATTTACCGATCAAGCTTATGGCTTGGCTTCTTGTTTTTAAGTCTAAATTCTTATGCTGAACGTAACTTAGAAAAACTAATTGATAACCATCAAAGTCAATTTGAGGATATTGCTTTAAAAATATGGGACTACGCGGAAGTTGGCTACCAGGAATATAAAAGTTCGGATTTGTTGAAAACAGAACTATCAAAAGAAGGGTTTACCATAAAAAATAACATAGCCAATATACCAACAGCTTTCGTTGCCGAATACGGAGAAGGCCTGCCCGTGATAGCTATTTTAGGAGAATTTGATGCCCTTCCTGGTGTTGCTCAAAGCTCTTCACCCTTTAGAGAATCATATAAAGATAATGCAGCAGGACATGCCTGTGGACATCATTTATTCGGAGCCGGATCAGCATGGGCATCCGTTGTGATTAAAGAATGGCTGATTGCAAACAATCAAAAAGGGACCATAAGATTTTACGGCACCCCCGCAGAGGAAGGTGGGTCAGGCAAAGTTTACATGGCTCGAGAAGGAATTTTTAATGATGTTGATGTTATGTTGCACTGGCACCCAGGAAGCGCTAGTCATGCTTCTCCAAGAACGTCAAACTCCAACAAATCAGCTAAGTTTAGTTTTAAAGGTATATCGGCTCATGCAGCCAGCGCTCCCGATAAAGGGCGTTCAGCTTTGGATGGTGTTGAATCCATGAACATGATGGTCAATATGATGAGGGAGCATGTTCCTCAAGAATCTCGTATTCATTACGTAATCACTAAAGGGGGTCTTGCTCCAAACGTAATACCGGATGATGCCGAAGTTTACTATTACGTCAGGCATCCAAAGAGACAAGTGGTAGAAAAACTTTTTGATAGAGTGGTAAAAGCAGCTGAAGGAGCAGCTTTAGGCACAGAGACTGACATGACATTTGAGGTAATGCACGGAAACTATTCTTTAATGCCTAACGATACATTACAAAAAGTCATGAATGAGAAGTTGGTTAATCTTGGAGGCATAACTTACTCTCAAGAAGAGAGGGAATACGCTAAAAGAATTCACAAAACTCTTCTAAATCCCACAACAGAGATTGGAGACCAAGAGAGTATACTCCCTTACAAGCGTAGGCATGGCTATGGATCGACAGACGTTGGAGACGTCAGCTGGCTTGTTCCCACCGCCGGAGCAAGAATAGCAACCTGGGTTCCTGGTACTTCAGCTCACTCTTGGCAGGCCGTAGCAGCAGGTGGAACATCCATTGGTTTAAAAGGCTTGAAATTGGCCGTTCAAGTTTTATCTGAGACGGCTAAAGAAATTTACTTGGATCCATCTATTGCCTCGGAAGCTAAGGAAGAATTAGCTAGAAAAGTAGGAATGGATTTTAATTACGTGCCACTTTTAGGTGATAGAGAGCCACCGTTAGATTACAGAAACTAACACGTTGAATCTTTCCTAATATAAATGGAGTTAACCGTGGGCAAACATGAAAACGGACACGAAGAGCACTCCTCCAGCAAGGACGCCTAGCGAACTTAAAAGAAAATAAACCAGCAGTTTTGTGAATCTAGCCAACAATGATTCTTCTTGATGAACCTCCGTTCCTCTTAAAATTAAGAAAGCCCAATTAACCAAAAACGTAAATCCGCCAAGAATGAAGATAAGTGTTACTGCGAATGATTCCATAATTTTAGTTTTTTAGGCTCAATAAGCATTTAACAATAAAAATACTATGATTGTATTATAGGTGTTATAGTTAAGTAGTACACCTAAAATAATAATGAACATTATAAATGTTAAAGGACTGGAAAAAACATACCTTCTTGGAGACATAGAAGTCAATGCTTTAAGAGGAGTTAGCTTTGACATAGAAAAGAGCCAATTTTCTGCCATCATGGGTCCTTCTGGTTCAGGGAAATCAACTTTAATGCACATCATAGGGTGTTTAGATACACCCACAAAAGGAGAATACCTTCTTAACGGAGAGAATGTAGCCAACATGTCAGAAGATCAGCTAGCAAAAATTAGAAATAAAGACATTGGTTTTGTCTTCCAAAAATTTCATTTGCTACCGAGAAACACGGCTTTAGAAAACGTTATTTTACCCTTGAAATACGCCAAAGTAGAAAAAACAGAAAGAATCCGTAAAGCTGAAGAGACGCTTAACTTGGTTGGCTTGGGTGACAGAATGAATCACAAACCGTCCGAGTTGTCCGGAGGACAGCAACAAAGAGTAGCGATTGCTCGTGCTCTTGTTAACTCCCCTACCATCTTGTTTGCCGACGAGCCAACAGGTAATCTAGATTCAAAAACTGGTAAAGAAGTCATGAGTCTTTTGCACGAACTGAACAGCAAAGGCCAAACAATTGTAGTTATAACCCACGAGAAAGAAATTGCAGATCAAACTGAAAGAACTATCTTCATAAAAGACGGCCTGATTGAATCAGACCTCGTAAATTAAAATGAATAAAATTATAAAACTAGCCCTCATCTCTCCACTACTTCTTGTGGCAACAAATTGTGGTGATAACAAAAAAGATTTTGATTTTTTTACTGTGGAAAAAGTTCAATCGAAGTTTTTAGAACTCATCATTGAAGCTTCCGGTTCTGTCGAGGCAATTTCTTCCATAGAAATTAAATCTAAAGCTTCAGGCGAGATTCTCTTCCTTGGAGCTGAAGTGGGCGATACGGTTAAAAAAGGTGATGTGCTTGCCAGAATAGATCAAAGGACCCCATCAAACACTCTTTCCCAAGCAGAAGCTGATATTGGTGTATCAAAAGTTAAATTGGACAATGCTTCTTCTCAACTAGAAAGAGGCAAACAGCTCCATGAAGGTAACGGAATTTCAGATAAATCTTTCGAAGACATTCAAGAATTGCATGCTGCAGCTAGAGCGCAATTGGTAAGGGCTGAAGTTTATTTAGAAAATGCAAGAATAGCTTTAGAAGATACCCTTGTTCGATCACCGGTTACGGGCAAGGTCATCACTAGGCAAGCTGAAGTTGGCACCGTCATCACCTCTCCCACTGCAGCAGTAGGAGGAGGAACCCTGCTGATGAGAATGGCTGACTTAAATAAAGTCAGAGTAAGGTCTTATGTGGATGAAGTTGACATAGGCAAAGTGTCTATTGGTCAAGAGGTTAGTTTGAGAGTGTCTTCATACAAAGATAAGGAGTTTATCGGTTACGTGTCCAAGATAGAGCCCCTTGCTAGGGTCGAACAAAACGTCACTACCTTTCCTGTCTTAATAGACATAGACAATAAAGAAAACCTACTTCTTCTGGGCATGACCACAGAAGTAGAAATCAATGTTCTCAACAACGAAACTGAATTGACCGTTCCCTCTGGCGCCCTTAGAACTAGAAAAAACATCAGGTTTGTTGCTTCTTTACTGGGGATGTCTAAAAGAGAGATTAAGAACTTCTTAGAAGTTAGGGAAAAGAACGAAGGGTTCACCAAATTTATAGTTATAAAAAAAGTTGATGGAAGGCCTGTGCCGGTATGGATTGAAACAGGTGCAACGGATTTTAATAACGTAGAAGTGCTTTCAGGCTTAAAGCTCGATGAAGAGATTTACGTGGTGCCAAGCGATGGACTCATCAAAAATCAAGAAGAGTTTAAAGGCATGTTAAATCGTAGAAGACCTATTTAATGTTAGCTGAAGAATCCTTAAGATCTGCTCTTGATGCGATAAGAGCCAATCTCCTGCGTTCTATTCTTACCGCCTTGGCTATAATTATTGGTACTGCTGCTGTGATTGCTCTTGTCTCAATAGGTGGCAGTGCTCAACAGGCTATTGAAGAATCCATATCTGACATGGGTTCACAAATGCTGTCTGTAGTCCCCGGACAAAAGAAAAGAAACGGCGTCAAATCCGCTTATGTGCCTTTAAAACTTACAGATGTAGAAGCGTTAATAAAAGATAATCAGATCCCCTGGAGAGTTGCTCCAGAAATGAGAGGCAATAAACAGGTAAAATTTAAAACAGAAAATGCAAATTTACAGATAGTCGGAACCACTTCAGATTATTTCCCAATACAAGGGATAGAGCTGTCCCAAGGAAGCATTTTCAGTGAAGACGATGAGTATAAAGGCGGAAAAGTTGCCGTCTTGGGATTTGATGTCGCCAATGAACTCAACACCACTAATGATGAATTGTTGAATAAAAAAATTACCATAGGCAATTCTTCTTTCAGGGTGATTGGCATAACTGAAGCGAAAGGCTCTGGCGGATGGGATAATCCGGATGAAAGAATCTATGTACCCGTGTTAACTGCGTCGGAAAGAGTCTTTGGACGAATCTGGATTAACATGGTGGTCGTTGAGAGCCCTAAAGATATTAAAGTGCCAGCAGTCATGATAGCCATAGAGAGGATTTTAAGAAGAACTCATGATATTAGCCCTGGTGAGAAAAATGATTTCAGAATCGTGGACTGGTCGCAGATAAAAGATATGCAACAAGAAGCCACGGGTATCCTAACAACTATGATTGCTGGCATAGCGAGTATCAGTTTACTCGTTGGAGGGATAGGTGTTATGAATATTATGTTGGTGTCCGTCACCGAGCGAACCAGGGAAATAGGATTAAGAAAAGCACTCGGAGCTACCCAGAAAGACATATTGATTCAATTTATAGTGGAAGCAATTCTCCTTTGCGTTATTGGAGGCCTCATTGGTGTGTTATTGGGTCTGGTGCTCTATTTCTCTATAGCGTCCTATCAAGAATGGCCTATTGTTATGTCATTTTCGGCTATCTTCGGTTCGGTAACTTTTTCTGCCATGGTGGGATTATTTTTTGGTATTTGGCCGGCACGAAGAGCGGCTAGACTGGATCCTGCGGTTGCCCTTTTGTACGAATAAAATTTTTAATTGCTGTTAAGCATCTTTAAACGCCAAAGCGCAATAAGAACTACTGCTAATTCAGCTAAGATTACATACCAAAGCATGGTATTCGGCATGCCATCGGCAAATACACTGTAGAAACGACCTATAAGAAAACTTCCAAACACCAATACGTAAATCTTGTACGTAAACTCCATCATCTCAAATCTTGATATAGCGATAAAAGCCATAATTCCTATAACTAAAAAGAGACTGTAGTGTGATCTCACTTCGCTATAAGAAGAGAGTTCGTTTAGCCCAAAACCAATAAAATCTGCCGCCACAAGAGGACTGAATAAACCCAGCAAGCCAAAACCCACATGCTCAAAACCCAAAATAAGTAAAATTATTTTATTAATCATTGCCAGCTTGTTCCGCCTTCTGCGTCTAACTCAAAACCTTCCAGTTCGGACATCATGAAATCACATGCATCCTCCGGCCCCAAAGACTCCAATAAGCATTCAGCCAGACCTTTATTAAGAATTTTTTTAATTTCATTGCCTCTTATTAGATAGGTGCCAATGTACCCACTATCAATATCTTTAAAGTCATCAGCCCAACCTTCCTTCAAAGGATCGCCCACGCTGAAATAAATGTCGTCCGTTTTCATGTACAGGTGCACAAAAAGCCCTTGATCAGTATCTAAATCAATATCTGAGTCAGGTTCAAAAACACCCTCTTCCCAATTTTTCATTTGGTAATTATAAATTGCTTAGGCTAATCATAAGAAGCTAAATTTCATAAAATAATTATGTTTATTCTGTTTGCCTTGGTCTATATTAAAAATTATGAAGAAAAACTTATTAATAACAGGTGCTGCTGGGGGAATAGGATCGGAGATAGCTTCTTACGCAAGCAAACAGGGATATAGAGTTGGGCTAATAGATTTAGACAATGAAAAGCTTAAAGATGCAGAATCAAGAATAGAAAATTCCGTAAGTCTTCCAACGGACATAACCAATGAAGCATCGGTTGATGAGGCATTGGACTTGTTTGGAGAAATACCTGATGCATTGGTTAATTGTGCAGGAATAGTTAGATTTGGTGGCTTGCTGGATCAGAAAGTAAAAGATTTTGAAGATGTAATAAACGTGAATCTATTGGGTTGCTTTATCGTCAGCTGCGCTACTGCGAGACTAATGAAGAAAAAAAGATCCGGCAATATCATTAACATCAGCTCGATCAGTGGTGGTAAACATCCGGCAATACACTCCGGAGCGTATGCGGCAACAAAAGCTGGGGTGGCTATGCTTTCAGAGCAAATGTCTTTGGAATGGGGAAAAGAAGGAATTCGCGTGAATACCGTTTCTCCGGGATTTATCGATTCGGGGATGTCGGCTGATCACTACGTTGATCCTGTTGAGAGAGAAAAAAGAGAGGCCATGGTACCGATCCAAAGAATTGGTACAGCAGAAGATATTGCTAAAGTTATTATGTTTTTACTATCCGAGGATTCTTCTTATATTCATGGAGAAAATATCTTAGTGGATGGTGGAGTCATGAACAGTGTCTTAGCTAATATTGGAAGAAATTAACCAAAAAAATGGAATCATCAAATT
>Ga0315326_10000966_pt1 | contig 14583 bp, 15 predicted proteins | sample M180m32315metaG_FD_203457 | JGI IMG/M metagenome (GOLD analysis project Ga0315326, IMG submission 203457) | Ammonia-oxidizing marine archaeal communities from Monterey Bay, California, United States - M1 80m 32315 | ecosystem: Environmental > Aquatic > Marine > Coastal | place: USA: California... | reverse complement strand
TTCTTCTTTAGTCTCTTCAGCAACTGGAGCTTCTTCTTTAGTCTCTTCAGCAACTGGAGCTTCTTCTTTAGTCTCTTCAGCAACTGGAGTGGTAGGCGTCGCTACTGATTTCTCTGCAGATTTCTTCTTTTTCTTTTTTGTTAATTCTAACGGCTTTATTTTCCCATTATTATCAAAACCAATAATGTGAAACAGTTTTAATACTGATTCTGATGGTTTTGCACCTTTAGTTATCCAATCAGAAACTCTATCTTCAACTATATTTACCGTTGCTGGTTTTGTATGAGGGTCATAAGTACCCACCTCTTCAAGATATTTCCCGCTTTGCGGTTTTCTTTGATCAGCAACAACTATTTTGTAAACTGCTCGTCCTTTAGAACCAATTTTTCTTAATCTAATTCGTACCATAAATAATTCGTACCCAAAACTTGTTTAATAATTTAGAACTAGATGATTTTATTTCGCTAAAACAGATAATGTCAATTAATTTATAACTAATTTTAAGAATGTTAATATGTTTGTACTATGAAAATTAGATTATTTGCCTCATTAAAAGATGATTTTGGGTCAAGCTTTATCGAAATTGCATCCACAAAAAATATGAATGTGAATGAGTTAAGGCAATTATTGATCCATGAATATAGCATTAAGGCTGAAAATTGCATGATTGCAGTTAATATGGAGTACGCTGAAGATGACTTTATTGTAAGTAATGATGATGAAATTTCTCTTATTCCTCCTGTTAGTGGAGGCTCATCTAATGATTTAGTTGAAATTGTAAACAAGACTATAAATCCTGAAACTTACTCAATTTCAAAATTATCATGTTATGGAGCAGAACTGACTTTTCTTGGGATATCCCGAGACTTTAATGATGGTAAAAAAGTTAACAAACTTTATTATGAATGCTATGAAGAGATGGCTAAAAAAGAAATTTTTAAGCTAATTGATCAGTTTAAGGATAAGTTTGGTATTGGGTATATTAGGGTTGTGCATAGAATCGGAGAAGTTAGTCCAGGAAATATAAGCCTCTTGGTTATAATAAGCTCTGTCCATAGAAAAGAATCTTTAGAAGGCATGATTGAGTTTTTAGATATTTTTAAAAAGAAAATACCAATATGGAAAAAAGAAATTTATCTAGATGGGTCCAAGTGGATTGAGTCTTGAAAATTAACAGCACAGAAATATTTCTATAGAAAAGGTGTAATCGTTATTAATGGTGAGGAATTTCCATTTGTCGAGGTAAACATCGAATAAATTTATTGTTTTTTTCTAGCCTCCGCACACACGATTCGCACATAAATTTAAAGTTATAGACATCTTTATACTAGAAATAGTAGAATTTGAACTTAAAATAGGCTAGTCGGAGAGTTCGCATAGAGGCCTAGTGCGTCGGTTTGCTAAACCGATGTCGGAATTATTTCCGACCATGGGTTCGAATCCCATACTCTCCGCCATAAAAGGAATAAATAAAAATATGAAAAATTTTCATGTTTCAACAGTTGGTTGCCAGATGAATGTATCCGATTCTGAAAGATTGGCTAGTGGATTGAAAGAGCTTGGCCTTAAAGAAAATGATAATGTTTATTCTGACTTAGTTATTTTGAATACATGTGTCGTAAGACAGACTGCAGAAGATACAGCTACTGGTTTATTAGGAAAGCTTAAAAATATAAAGAAAAAAAATCCTTCTATGATGATATGTGTAATGGGATGTATGGTTGGGCCTAAAACTATTGATCTAGAAAAAAGATTTCCGCAAGTAGATATTTGGGCTGCTCCACAAAAATTTGAAAAAATTATAGAGCCTATTTCTGAAAAGTTGAATACTGATTTAGACGGATGCATGCCTGACTTAATTCCGATACAGCCAAAAATTGCAAGTTTTGTGCCTATAATTCATGGGTGCAATAAATTCTGCTCATTTTGTATTATTCCATATAGGAGAGGTAGAGAAATAAGCAAAACTATTTTAGAGATTAAAGATGAAGTGTCCAAGCTTATAAGGAGGGGAGTGAAAGAGGTAACTTTGCTAGGTCAAAATGTAGATTCTTATGGGCATGATCTTAGCCCTAAAACAGATTTAGCAGATCTTTTGGCAGAAATAGACTCTCTTGAAGGATTAAAAAGATTAAGATTTTTAACTTCTCACCCTAATGATATGTCATTAAAAATTATCAAGGCTATTAGAGATTTACCAAAAGTATGTGAGACTATTAACTTACCTTTCCAGGCAGGAAATAATGATGTCTTAGAGAACATGAGGCGAGGATACACAAGAGAAGAATATTTAGAGAAAGTGCAAGAAATAAGAGAGACTATCCCAAACGTTTCAGTTACTACTGATCTTATAATTGGATTTCCTGGAGAAACAAAGGCTCAGTTTAGAGAAAGCTTAGATATAGTAGAAAGAGTGAGGTTTGATAAAGTTCATGCATCTATATATTCAGACAGGCCAGGCACTATTGCATCAAGAAAAATGGGAGATGATGTGAGCAGAGAAGAAAAAAAGAAAAGAATGGCTGAAATAGTAGAAGCTCAGAAAAAAATTAGCTTGGAACTTAATTCTGAGCACGAAGGGACTAGTCAAGTAGTTTTAGTTGAGAATAATTCTGAAGGAATATATTCAGGTCGATCAAGATTAGATAAACTGGTTTATATAGATGGGCATGATATAAAAATTGGAGATTTTGTTGAGGTAAAAATAACTGAAGCCAGAACTTGGTCCCTAACAGGTCAAGTCCAAAGAAAAATTAATAATGAAATTGAGAGTCAATTAATTGAACATTAAATCTTACCAACCAAGAAAATTATCTATACCAGTTACTGAGCTGGAGCAAGCCTCTTTTTGCCAACTGGACGATAATTTAAGAAGCAAAACTCTTGAAGAAGAATTCAGGTCAGGCGTTAAGTGGCAAAAAGTACCCAATAGATATTTAAAAATGAGTCCGGCAGAAATTGATTCAGAAGTAAAAAGAATGAAATCAATTATAGGATCAAAACTATATATTTTAGGTCATCACTATCAAAGAGAAGAAGTAATAAAGTTTGCAGACACAACTGGAGACTCCTTTAAATTGGCACTAGAAGCTTCTAAGGAAAAAAATGCTGAATTTATAGTTTTCTGTGGAGTTCATTTTATGGCAGAAACAGCCGATATATTAACTTCTGCAAATCAAAAAGTGATTCTACCAAACATGGCAGCTGGATGTTCTATGGCGGATATGGCGCCATCAGAAGATGTGCAAGACGCATGGAATTTTGTCTCATCTTTTTCAGGCAATTATGTGCCAATTACTTATATGAACTCTACTGCTGCAATCAAATCATTATGCGGAGAGAACGGAGGTTTAGTTTGCACATCAAGTAATGCAGAGAAGGCGTTTGCCAAGTACCTAGAAAAAGGTAAAAAAATATTTTTCTTTCCTGATCAGCATTTAGGCAGAAACACTGCGCTCTCTCTTGGTGTTAATTTAGAAGAAATTAAAGTATGGAATCCTTTTAAATTAAATGGAGGCCTTTCAAATGAAGAAATAAAAAGAGCAAAAGTTTTAGTATGGCAAGGTCATTGCTCTGTTCATACTAGATTTACTGTAGACCAAGTAGAGATAGCGAAAAATGAGAAGCACGCAAAAGTCATAGTTCACCCTGAATGCACTAATGAGGTCGTAAAGAGCTCCGATTATACTGGCTCTACAGAATATATTATTGATGTTGTAAGCAACTCAAGCCCAGGATCTGTTTGGGGAATTGGCACTGAGATTAATTTAGTAAAAAGACTATCATTGGAGAATCCAGATAAAGAGATTTTTTGCTTAGATCCAATTGTATGTCCTTGTGCAACAATGTATAGAATTCATCCAGCTTACCTGCTTTGGGTTTTAGATGGAATTGCGGCTGGCTTAGTAATAAATCAAGTCGAAGTAGATTTTGAAACTAAAGTGAATTCAAAGATAGCCTTAGACAGGATGCTAGAGCTCTAATAATGAGATTTACAAATTTTGAATCCATTGAAAAATTGGTTGATATTGCAATTAGCGAAGATCTTTCTAACGGAGATCCAAGCACCGAAGTTTCAATAGATGAATCTTTGGTTTTAGATTTTGAATTAATACTTAAGCAATCAGGGGTTCTATCTGGAATAGATGTAGCAGAATTTGTATTCAAAAAAATCGACCCTAAAATAAATTTCAATTCTCTGATTGATGATAGATATTCAGAGTCAAGAGTATTTGCGAAAATAGATGGCCCTGCCAAATCAATCCTTTCTGCGGAGAGAACAGCTTTAAATTTCATTCAGAGGATGAGTGGGGTTGCAACTTCAGTTTATGAGTACAAAAAATTAATTAGTGATCTTAATGTAGATATAGTTGATACGAGAAAAACAATTCCGGGTTGGAGAATTTTGGATAAATACTCTGTTCTGGCAGGTGGAGGCGCTAATCATAGAATTGATTTAGGCCAGATGATCATGTTAAAAGATAATCATTTGAATTCAGGTAATTTAGATGAAATAGTTAAGAAGTCAAAACATGAATATCCCGAACTTAAAATAGAGGTAGAAGTAGAAAATGAATCTCAATTAAATGAAGCACTTTTTTTACCTATAGAGAGAATAATGTTGGATAATTGGGAGATAAAGAAAGCTTCTGAAGCAGTAAAAAAAATAAGGTTAAAAAATAAAGATATAACCATTGAAATATCAGGCGGAATAAATAAAAAGACAATAAGAAGCTATGCTCTATGCTTGCCAGATATCATATCCTTAGGTTCGGTTACACATTCTGCAAAGGCACTAGACATTAGTTTAGAAGTAGCCTAAAAGCTACTTCTAGGAGCCTTTCTATCTTTTGAATCAATACTTAAAGTTAAAGGACCCCAATTGTTTAATTCTACCTCCATTTCTTCTCCAAAAACCCCTGTCTTTATTAGAGGGTGCTCTTGTTCTAATTTTACTAAGAATTTTTCATAAATAATTTTAGCTTTTTCTGAGCTCATTGCATTACTAAAATCAGGTCTATTGCCGGATCTGGTAATACCAGACAAAGTGAAATTACTGATAACCAAAATTGATGCATTTTCATTTTGTACAGACATATCTAAATTTGAAGAGTCACTAGGAAATAGGCGTAAATTTATTAATTTTCTTATGATATATTCAGAATCTTCATTTTTATCGGATTTAATTATTCCTAATAAAACCAAAACTCCTTTATCAATTTTTGAGTAAACTTTGGAGTTAATAGATACAGAGGCTGACTTGACTCTCTGAATTAGCGCTATCATTAATCAGTCTTTTTTGATTTAGTAGATTTATTTTTTTTAGTATTTTTTTTATCTTGCTTAGTAGTATCTTTAGAAGGCTTTGATTTAGATTGGGCACTAGATGTCCTATTTGAGGTTGAATACCATCCTGAGCCTTTGAAATGTACAGAAAATGCACTAATTATCCTTTCGCCATTCTTATTACAGTCTTGGCATTTAGCAATAGGTATATCACTGAAATTTTGAATTATTTCAAATATTTCAGTATCACAATTTTTATTTAAACACTTGTATTCGTATATTGGCATATTACTTGAATAATAAATTTAACCTGACTGATTATAAAAAATTGACTTTAATCTCTCAACTTTTATATTAATATCTTGATTAATAATTAGGTTGTTTCCAGTAACAACTCCAATCTCTTTTGAATCAATATTATGCTTATTTGCAATTTCAGATACCTTTTTTGTATTTTTTGGACTGCAACTCACAATTACTGCAGATCTATTTTCTCCAAAATAAACAGACTTTTTATTAGTTGCATCTAGTAATATATCAGAGCCAACTCCACCTAATATACAACTTTCAGCAATTGCTAAAGAAAGTCCTCCAGTAGAAATATCATGAGCAGAATTAATTAGCCTATTATCGATTATTTCTAACAATGAATTTTGTAAGTATAATTCTTTTTTTAAATCAATATGAGGTGAGCCAGAAAGCTTCCCCTCAATAATTTTTTGATATTCTGATCCGGATAGCAAATTATCATCATCTTTAATAATTTTATCTCCAATAATAATAATTTTATCTCCAATATTTTTAAAAGATGCAGTAACGGCTTTTGAATAATCGTTAATATGTCCAATTGCACCTATTATTGGCGTAGGGAAGATTGGCTTTTCATTTGATTCATTGTATAGGCTTACGTTTCCGCTAATTATAGGAATTCCAAATTCTAAACAAGCTTTCTTTAGCCCTTCTATTGTTTTAGTTATTTGATATTGAACGTCGGTTTTTTCTGGATTTCCTAGATTGAGTCCATCTGTTAATCCAATAGGTGTTGCTCCAGTACATATTACATTTCTGCATGCTTCTGCAACAGCCATAGATGCTCCTACCTCAGGGTCTAAATAGCATTTTTTGGAGTCACAATCTATGCTGATTGAAATTGCCTGTTTGCCTTTTTTTAGGCTTAAAACTGCAGCATCTGCCTCTCCAGGCAGGACAATAGTATTTAATTGAACTTGATGATCAAATTGGCTATATATTTCTTTTTTTGATGATATATTGGGTGACTTTAGAATCATTTCTAAAATTTTACCCATATCATTAATTTTATTGCTAGACGGGATATATTTTTGAATATTATTGATCCATTCTGGCTTTTTATCTGACAAAACATATGCCGGAGCGTCAGTGAGAATTTTTACAGGAGTATTAAGTATTTCGTTGCCCATATGCATTATTTTTACATTTCCTGATTTATTAAATTTTCCAATAGTGTTGGCTTTAAGATCACGATCTTTAAAAAATTTTAAAAATGTATTTTCGCTTTTTTGATCGATTATGACCAACATTCTTTCTTGTGATTCAGAGAGCATTATTTCATATGGAGTCATTCCTTCTTCTTTTGTGTGAACTTTGTCTAGATTTAGGTCAATACCGAGATTGCTTTTTTCAGCAACTTCTATTGCTGAACTAGTAAGGCCTGCAGCCCCAAGATCTTGCATCCCAACTATCCCTTTCATTTTTCCTGATATGAGGCAAGATTCTAGCAGAACTTTTTCTAGGAAAGGGTTTCCTACTTGAACTGCTGATCGAGAGTCTGAGCCTTCTTCTAATGATTGCGAAGCTAGTCCGGATGCACCATGAATTCCATCTCTGCCAGTATCTGCCCCTACTAATATTGCTAAGTCACCTTCTTTATCCGCTTTAGCATTTAGTACAGGGGATTTGCTATCTATAATTCCAACACACATTGCGTTGACTAAAGGGTTAGTTGTGTAGCATTCTTCAAATTCTATCTCTCCACCCACATCAGGTATGCCTAAACAGTTTCCGTATGTCGATATTCCCTCTATAACCCCGTTTAGGAGATATTTGTTCCTTGGAATATCTTGAGGACCAAATCTAAGAGAATTCAATATAGCGATAGGATAAGCACCCATTGCAAATATGTCCCTGACAATTCCGCCTACACCTGTAGCAGCACCTTCCTTTGGTTCAATAGCTGATGGATGATTATGAGACTCCACCTTCATTACTATCTTCAATCCATCTCCCATATCAAGTACACCTGCATTTTCTTTGCCCATCTCGGATAGAACTTTATCACTTTCATTAGGTAACTCTTTTAGTAAGAGTTTTGTGTGTTTATATCCGCAGTGTTCACTCCATAAAGCACCAAAAAGACCTAGCTCTAATGGAGAAGGCTCCCGATTTAATAGTTCGCATATTTTCAAATACTCAGGCTCTGAAAGAGCTATTTCTTTTAATAATTTTTTATCTATCATAATTTAAAAGGATTTAATCATTGATTTAAATATTAAATTCCCATCTTCGCTACCCAAATCTAAAGAGCATGATCTTTCTGGATGAGGCATCATACCTAAGACATTTCCATTTTTATTAACAATCCCGGCTATATTGTTTAAGGACCCATTAGGGTTTGAATGATTATTGATCAGTCCTGATTCAGTGCAGTATTGAAAAGCAATTTGGTTATTTTCTAAAAGCGTATTTAAGGTATTATTATCTGCCTGGTAATTACCTTCTCCATGAGAAATAGGAATTTTTAAGATTTTATTTTCAGGTATGAGAGAAGTAAATTTTCTAGATCTACTAGATTTAAGGTTAACAAAGCTACAATTAAATTTTAAATTCTTATTCCTAATCAATGCGCCAGGTAAAATTCCTGATTCACACAAAATTTGAAATCCATTGCATATGCCAATTATTGGCCTGCCTTCCTGATTAAATTTTGATACATCTTTCATTACTGGAGAGAATTGAGCAATTGCCCCTGCTCTTAAATGGTCTCCATGCGAAAAACCTCCAGGCAGAACAATTGCATCTATGTTCTTCGGTATTGAATCTTTGTGCCAAATAAAAAAAGATTTAACGTTTTTAAAAGAAGATAAGGCAAATTCACAGTCCCTGTCGCTCCAGGTACCAGGAAAAACTATTATTCCAACATTCATATAAGAATGTTATATCTGAAAGGAGTAAATGATAAGTTTATTTTAGAATATTAAGGATAATTTCAGGGAAAGGGAAAGGGAAAAAATTAAGTCTCTTTACTTTTTCTTTTTTTATTGGCCATTTTTTTCTTTTTTAAAGCACTTGGTGGCTCAAAAGCCTGCCTTTTTCTGGTCTCAGAAAGAATGCCATTTTGCTGCACTCTTCTATTAAAGCGTCTAAGCATGCTATCAAAAGCTTCGCCATCTCTTTGTTTTACTTCTGTCATTTTTCTCCTAGCTAAATCAATGTGAAAGTATACATGGTGTTTACCTAAGGTTCAACAATATATTAAAGAATATTTATACAATCTTGAATTCTTGAAATGGATTCTTCTAATCCAAGTATTTCAATTGATTCAAATAAAGGAGGGGAAATTTCAGAGCCAGTAATGCAATTTCTAACTAATCCAAGATAATCTCTAAGCTTTAAATCTAACTTTTCACAATTGCTTCTTAGTAATATTTCTATATCTTTATGATTTGTTTTATTTTTTTCTAGTAGTGTGCTGAAATTATCTACAAGTTCTTTTAAATTATTTTTAATCTCATTTTTATTTAAAGGTCCACATTTGATGATGCTATCTTCAGGCTTTATATAGACAAAGAAAAATTTAATTGATGGGTAAATTTCGTCAATAGATTTTACCCTTTCTTTAATTAAAGGAATAATTTCCGACAGTTTGTTTTTATCAACTAAATCTGTGCTATCTTTTAATTCTTCAGATAATTTTTCGCTAGTTATTTGTATTAGAGTTTTGTCATCTAAAGACCTGATATGAACTCCGTTAAGCCAGTTAAGTTTTTCAGGATCAAATATTGAAGGACTTACACTTAATCCTTTGAAATCAAAAAGTTCAATTATATCTCTATATTTTAATACCTCTTTATTATTTCTTGGGGACCATCCTAAAAGAGATATATAATTTACTAAAGCTTCTGGTAATAGGCCGCTTTCCTTATATTCAATTATAGAATTGGCTCCATGTCTTTTGCTCAGCTTAGCTTTATCTTTTCCAAAAATAAGAGGCAGATGGACAAATGATGGCGGTTCTAATCCAAGAAATTTATATAACAGTAGGTGTTTAGGAGTGCTCGAAATCCATTCTTCTCCTCTTAGAACATGACTGATATTCATACTTGAATCATCAACTACGCTTGCTAAATGGTAAGTAGGCATCTCGTCAGCTTTTAAAATAACAAAATCATCTATTTTAGACAGATCAAATTTCATAGGCCCTCTTCTAAGATCTGCGAATTCAATGTTTCCTGAAAGAGGCACTTTAAGTCGCACTACTATAGGAAGCCCATCCTTTTTTGATTTTTCTAGTTCTTTTCTAGGTCGATTTCTAGAGTACCCGTTGTAACCAGGTGGTTTGCCTTGCAGTTTTTGTTCTTCTTTCATTTTCTCTAGCTCATTTGTTGACAGGTCGCACATATATGCATTTCCATCATCAAGAAGGTTATTAACAGCATTTATATATAATTTCTTTCTTTGAGATTGTATATATGGCCCGTAATCACCACCGATTTCTGGGCCTTCGTCATAATTTAGCCCTAACCAATTTAAACCTTCTATTATATTTTCTACAGACCCTTCTACTTGCCTTTTTTTATCAGTATCTTCAATTCTTAGTATAAATTTCCCACCATTTTTTTTGGCAAATGCCCAATTAAATAGGGCTGTCCTCATTGCACCTAGATGAGGATCTCCGGTAGGGCTTGGGGCAAACCTAACCCTTATTTCTTCTGAAGATTTATTATTCATTATTATTTGATTCTATTATCTCAATAAATTCTTTTGGAATATTATCTTGAATTTCTATTTCTTTGTTATTCGAAGGATGATTGAATTTTATTCTAATTGAGTGCAAATACAATCTTGATGCATTATTTTTATTATTTGAATATAGATTATCACCAACTATTGGACATCCTATTGAGCTTAAATGAACTCTAATTTGATGAGTTCTGCCTGTTAAAATATTTACCTTGAGCATTGAAATATTATTATTTTCATCAATTTTTTCATAAGAAGTGTAAGCATTTTTTCCAGATTCAATTAAGGCTCTTTTAATTTTATTTGTAGGGTGCCTGCCTATAGGAGCTTCTATTATGCCTTTGTTTTTGATTGGTCCGTTTACAATTGCGACGTATTCCTTTTCAATCTCTCTGCTTCTAAATTTTGACTTTAAGTTCTCATATGATTTATTTGTTTTTGCTATTACCATTAACCCTGAAGTTTCTTTATCTAGTCTGTGTACTATGCCAGGCCTTTGGCTCTCGCCTACATTTGCAATTTCAGGATATTTTTCTATTATCCCTGAAACAAGAGTTGTTCCTTTATAAGTATCTGAGGGATGAACAATTATGCCTTCATCTTTAGATACAACAATAAGATCCTTGTCTTCATATCTAATATCTAAATTTAATTTTGCTGGGCGTACTTCAGAATCAAATATTAATTCAGTAATTTTTATTTCGTCATCATTAGTAATTTTTGTAGAGGCTTTTAATACAGGAAATCCATTTTTCTTAATCATTCCTTTGCTTATTAATTTTGAAACTTGGCTTCTAGAATAAGAAGTACTATTGCTTATAAATAAATCAATTCTGATATCTTTATCATTTTTATAAATTATCTTTTTCATTTGCTTTTCTTTCTTCCTTCCAGTTTATATAGAGATAAAAAGCAAGCATTGCCATCCCAACGCTTATGCAGGAGTCGGCAATATTGAAAACAGGCCATGCACCCACATCTATAAAGTCAGTAACTGAACCAAGCCTTATTCTGTCAATTATATTCCCAAAAGCTCCGCTGAGTTGCAGAGAGATAGATATTTCTAAAATAATTGAATCTTTTGCGACAAAAATTAGAAAATACATTATTAGGATAATCGCAAATATGCCAACAATCATTAAAAATAGATTGGCATCCTGAATTATGCTGAAGGCACTTCCGAAATTTCTGACATGCGTAAATCTAAAAAAACCATCATCAGGAATAGAAGAACCGACTTTAAGAGTTCTTATAACTATCTCTTTTGAAATTTGATCCAATAAGAAAAATACAATAATTATGAGAGGGATATAAATTTTTTTATATTTTAATAATATTTTTTTCATCGTATGGCTTATTTTGGTAAACTAAAAAAAACTTCTAAAAGTAATTTTATATTTTTAAGCAAAAATAATTAAGGGGAAAATATTTTGATTGATTTAAGAAGCGATACAGTCACAAGGCCTACTGAAGATATGAGAAAAGCTATGTATGATGCGGAGGTAGGTGATGATGTCCAAGGGGAGGACCCAACAGTTAATAAACTTCAAAGCCTTGCTGCAGAAATTACAGGAAAAGAGAGTGCTTTGATAGTATCTTCCGGAACTATGGGTAATTTAGTTTCATTACTCACTCTTACTAATAGAGGAGAGGAAATTATTTTGGGTGATCAATGCCATGTTTATGCATGGGAAGGTGCGGGTGTACCTATTTTTGGAGGGGTAAGCCTAAACGTTATTAAGAATGAAGAGAACGGGACTATAAATTTAGATGAAATTGAAAAATCTGTAAATCCTGTAGATGACCATAAACCTACTACTTCTGTAGTAAGCATAGAGAATACTCATAATCAATGTGGAGGCTACCCTGTTAATGAAAGTTATATTAAAGACTTAAGGAGCCTATGTGATTTAAAAAAGTTAAAAATTCATATGGATGGGGCCAGGCTTTTTAATGCTGCAATTTCACTAAATACTGATGTTTCCAGTTTAACTAAACATGTAGACACAACAACATTTTGCCTTTCCAAAGGCTTATCATGTCCAATTGGAAGTGTAATTTGCGGATCAGAAGACATAATATTAGAAGCAAAAAGATGGAGAAAGGCTATAGGAGGAGGTATGAGGCAGGCCGGAGTTTTTGCAGCAGCTGGTATTGTTGCATTAAATAATATGGTAGATAGATTATCTGAAGATCATGAAAATGCTACAAAAATTGGAAATGGCTTAGCAGATATTAATGGAATTGAGATTGACGTTGATTATATTAAGACAAATATTATTCGATTTTCTTTGAAGGATAAATCATCTGATATGGATAAATTTAAAAGTGTCCTTTTGGACAATGGAGTCATGATATCTCCATCTGGAAATACGGTTCGAATGGTTACCCATCGTGAGGTTTCGTCTAACGATGTTGGAGTTGTTCTAAGAGCTGTATCAAAATCAATTAAAGAGCTTTAAGTGATCATAGGTCTAATTGGACTTATGAGTTCAGGTAAATCAACTGCTGGAAGATATTTAAGGACCAAAGGTTTTTCAGTTATAGATTTAGATGTATTAGGTCATAAAGTTTATGAAAAGGGCTCAAAACAATATGACGAAATCATCGCAATTTGGGGCAATGAGGTTTTGGATAAAAATTTAGAGGTCAATAGATCTGAACTATCAAGAATAGTTTTTAAGGATGAAAATTCGTATTTGGAGAGACTTCAGTTAATTGTTTGGCCTAAGTTAGAAGAATTGTTGAAAAGTACCCTAAATAAATTAAATAAGGAAGAAATAATATTTATTGAAGGTGCACAAATAGTAAAAAGTGGCTTTAATAAATATTGTGATAAATTATGGTGCATTGTTTCTTCTATTGAAAATATTAAATCTAGAGTAGAAAGCAATAATTACCCAGATTTTCTAGATAGATTAAAGATACAAATTGAGGATTATGCCCAATTAAATAATATTGATGAATTTATATATAACGATTCAACGAAACAAGAACTTAATAATAATGTACAATTTCTATTGGAAAGAATAAGAAAGGAATTCTAATGGCAACTAAGTCCTCAAATTCTAAAAATTATAAGATCGAAGATTATTTAATTGAAAACGAGCCATTTTATGTGCCTGTTAGTGATGAGATTCAAGTATTTGAATCAGCATATAACCAAAAAGTTCCTATTTTACTGAAAGGTCCTACGGGAACTGGTAAAACAAGATTCGTTGAATATATGTCATGGCATATATCAAATAATATGAAAAAATCTGTCCCGCTGATTACTGTGGCATGTCATGAAGATTTAACTGCAAGTGATCTTGTAGGAAGATATTTGATTGATTCATCTGGCACCAAATGGATAGATGGCCCTCTCACAAGAGCTGTAAAAAGTGGAGGTATTTGCTATCTTGATGAAATTGTTGAAGCGAGAAAAGATACGACAGTAATTGTTCATCCTTTAACAGATCATAGAAGAATATTAACAATTGATAAATTAGGAGAAGTTGTAGAAGCAGCAGACGAATTCTTAATGGTTGTTTCATATAATCCTGGTTACCAGAATGCGCTGAAAGATTTAAAACAAAGCACAAGGCAAAGATTTGTTGCTATTGAATTTGATTTTCCAACACCTGACTTGGAAGCAAAGATTTTAAAAGAAGAGGCAGGAATAGATGATTCAACTGCAGACTCATTATCATCATTAGGAGAGAAGATAAGAAATTTAACTGATCATGGACTATCTGAGGCTGCAAGCACAAGAGTGCTTATATATGCTGGAAAATTAATTAAAGACGGAATAGCCCCTAGAAGAGCTTGTCAGGTAGCTGTTACGTGGGGAATAACTGATGACAAGAAACTTTATAGAAGTATTGAAGAAATTATAAGCGCAATATTCCCGTAAATCATGGATAAATTAAAGGAATTATTATCTAAAAATTCCATATATCAACATGAAAGTATAACTGACAAAAGAGGGCATAAAAATGCTTCAGTCTTCTTGCCGGTTTTTTTTAATAACGAGGACTATTCAATTCTATTTCTTAAAAGATCTAAGAATTTATCTGCTCATAGTGATGAGATATGTTTTCCTGGAGGAACATTTGAAAATGATGATATGAATTTATTGAATACAGCATATAGAGAAATGAAGGAAGAAATAGGTGTAGGCCAGGAGAGTGTTAAATTAATTTCTCCTCTGAGCAAGGAAAAAACTAGAACAGGATATATTATTCAGCCTTTTATAGTCTTAATAAAAGATGAAGTAAAAATAAAAGTAGATGAGGAAGAAATTGTTGATTATATGTT
>Ga0315326_10000965_pt1 | contig 14591 bp, 17 predicted proteins | sample M180m32315metaG_FD_203457 | JGI IMG/M metagenome (GOLD analysis project Ga0315326, IMG submission 203457) | Ammonia-oxidizing marine archaeal communities from Monterey Bay, California, United States - M1 80m 32315 | ecosystem: Environmental > Aquatic > Marine > Coastal | place: USA: California... | reverse complement strand
ATCAAAACTTTTCCTGAACTCAACTCTTGAACTATCGCAGGAACCAATCCTTCTGAATTAAAACTTATACGCGAAATTTCTTCCTCTTCTACATCAAATGACTTGCCTTTTTCAATTTCCATAACTCAAGTCTACGATTCCACGCATGCAAAATGAAATAAATAAATTATAGATAAAGTCCAGTACTGCCTTCTTCTAAACGTTTCGAGGCTACTGCATGAATATCGCGCTCTCGTAAAATTATGTAGTCGAGACCTCTCACTTCAACTTCGTACCTGTCTTCCGGATTGAAAAGCACTCTGTCGGCGACCTCCATAGAACGTACATTGGGTCCGACAGCGACTATTTCAGCCCAAGCTAAACGTTTTCCCATCTGGGCGGTAGCGGGTATTAAAATCCCCCCTGTTGATCTCCGTTCACCGTCTTCATCGTCGATCTGAACCAAAATTCGATCATTCAACATTTTTATGGGAAGACCTTCATCTGCAACAGGACCAGGCATTTTTATTACTTTTGAATCATTCACAGAGGCTACGGTATCGGCAAGCTGATTAAGCACCTCTCACAGTTAATCCAGCTTCTAATAATTCTTTCCTCACCTCAGAAACTGTCAATTCTCCAAAGTGGAATATCGATGCAGCTAGAAGAGCATCAGCCTTACCTAATAGTGCTCCATCGACCATGTCATTAGAATTTCCCGCACCACCACTCGCTATTAACGGGACTGATATTTCCTGGCTTACCATTTTAAGCATTTCAATATCGAAGCCAGCTTTTGTTCCATCCCTATCCATAGAAGTTAAAAGAATTTCCCCTGCTCCCTTTTCAACTGCTTTCCTAGCCCAGTTCAGGAGACTTAAACCGCTTTCCTCCCTTCCTCCGTGGGTGAAAACTTCAAATCCACAAGAAGTTCTGTCACTACGTCGTGCGTCGATAGCAACAACCACACATTGATTGCCAAATTCAGCAGCAATATCACTTATCAAATCTGGTCTAAGAACAGCCGCTGTGTTCAGTGATACCTTGTCGGCTCCAAGTCTTAAAATCTGCCTAGCATCCTCAACAGAGCGGATGCCTCCCCCGACAGTGAATGGTATAAATATTTCTTCAGCTGTTCTTCTTACGACTTCGTGTAGTGTTGCACGCGAATCCGAAGAGGCTGTGATATCTAAAAAAACTATTTCATCCGCACCTTGTTGGTTATACACGGAAGCCATTTCGACCGGATCTCCTGCATCTTTAAGATCGAGAAAATTAACCCCTTTGACCACTCGTCCTTTATCAACATCTAGACATGGGATTACCCTTATTACTCTCATACTGCTTCGAAAGCTTCAATAGCTTGCTCCAAAGAAAACTTACCTTCGTAAAAAGCGCGCCCAACAATAACGCCTGTGAGAACTTTCCCATCAACAGATAACTTGGCTAAGTTCTGCAAATCATCAGTGGAACCAACACCACCAGACGCAATTACATCTTTTGTTGTTAATGAAATAAGTTCTTTATAGGCATCGACATCTGGGCCTTCTAAAGTACCGTCTCTCTCGATGTGCGTGACAATATAAGCGTCAACACTTGTTTCTTCGAATCTTTCAAAAAGATGTGTATAAGGCAAATCAGTTTCAGTTTTCCAGCCATGAACCGCCACTCTTTTGTTTCGTAAGTCAATACCAATCGCCACTCTGCCAATGGGAGTTATTTCCTCGACTAAAGATGGGTTTTCAATAGCCGCCGTACCAATAACTACACGCGTAACACCTGAATCAAAAACTGAGCGAGCCGTATTAAGGTCGCGGATTCCTCCCCCTACTTGCACAGGTATCTCTAATCTGGAAGCAATTTTTTCTATTGTCAGAGCGTTTTTAGCAATTCCTGTTCTAGCTGCATCTAAATCAACAATATGGATCCATGAGGCCCCTTCTTCTTGAAAAGTTAACGCTTGTAAAATGGGATCATCACTATATTCAGTTTGATTCGAGTATTCCCCCTGTAAAAGGCGGACGCATTTACCATCGATCAAATCAATAGCAGGAAATACGTTTCTTTTCATGATTCTTTAATTTTCAACAAGGAGAGAAAATTTTGTAAAATGGAAATACCTGTTTTTCCAGATTTTTCAGGATGGAACTGCATAGCCCACAAGTTATTTACAGCGATAGCAGCATTAATTTCGGTTCCATAATCGCAAAAAGCTATACTTGCTTCTGTTTTTGGTGCCGAATAGCTATGCACAAAATAGACCCAAGGATCTTTTTCAATTCCTTCAAACATTCGATGCGAGAAGTCGCATTTCAATTTGTTCCATTGCATTTGAGGAATTTTTACATCACCTTCTAGAACTTTGACTTGTTCGGTGATAATTCTTAATCCGTTTACCCCAATAGATTCTTCACTTCCGCTGTACAAAAGCTGCATACCTACACAAATTCCTAAAAAAGGTTTACCTCCTGAAGCAGCCTCATCAGCCATCGAAGCCGCTAAGCCAAATAAGTCACTTTCTACAAGTGCTTCAGCACATCTTCCAAATGCTCCAACACCCGGTAAAACAACTCCGTCCGCTTCTTTCAGGAGTGACTTGTCGCTAGTAAGTGTTGCTTCCGCTCCAGCAAATTCAAGAGCTTTTTGTGCTGATCTTAAATTTCCTATTCCGTAATCAAATATTGCGACCGATGGTCGAAAGGTCACAAAGATCCTTTCGTTGAAGGAAGATCCGTACTTTCAATCTGTACAGCATCCCTTAAGGCTCGTGCAACACCTTTAAAAGTCGCTTCAACTATGTGATGTGTATTTTTGCCACGTACCAATGAAATGTGAAGGGTTATTTTCGATGCACTCGTAAAAGCTCTCCAAAACTCTTCCATTAGTTGTGGATCAAATGGCGGGTCCCCTAATATTTTTTCCCCTGGAAAATTAACCTCATAATTGCAAAAAGCTCGACCCGAGATATCAAGTGCTACATCTATTAGCGCTTCATCCAAAGGAACGCTTACAGATGAAAATCTCCGGATTCCCAGCTTTTCACCAAGTGCATTATTAAATGCTTCTCCAATTGAAATACCCACATCTTCCACAGTGTGGTGTGCATCAACCTCGAGATCACCAACTGAGTTGATCAAAAGACCCATGCCGGAGTGTTTAGCTAGTTGTTCAAGCATGTGAGTAAAAAAAGGTATCCCAGTTTCAATCAAGGAATTCCCACCGTCGAGATTAACTGTCACCTCAATGTTTGTTTCTTTCGTTTTTCTTTCGATAGAAGCTTTACGATCTGTCATTTCAGTATCTTCCTAACTGCATTCAAAAAACTATTGTTCTCATTTTCACTACCAATCGTAACTCTTAAACATCCTTCCAAACCTTCCCAACTCGAACAATCGCGGATCAATATTCCTTCTTCTAACAACTCTTCCCATAATTTACCTGCATTAATCGTCTCGGGTTTGAATAATAAAAAATTAGCTTCGGATGGCCAAACCTTCACCGGTAAAGAAAGCATTTCTTGAAAAATTTTTTCTCTCTCATCTTTAATCTCAGCCACTTTTCGAAGCATTTCTTTCTCATGTTTTAGAGCTAAAACACCTACTTTTTGTTTTACCGAATCAAGATGGTATGGAAGGGAAACAGTTTTAATCATATTTATGCACCATTCCGGCGCAAGTAAATAACCAAGGCGAATTCCAGCTAAAGACCAAACTTTAGAGAATGTACGAATAAAAATGATGTTGGAGTCTTCATTAGTACTCAAATCTGAAGATTCTTTCGAGAACTCCTTATAGGCCTCATCAAGAACCAACAGTCCACCCGATGAATCTAATTCAGAAAGAATTGCTTCGATTAATTCTGGGGTTTCGGTGTTGCCAGTCGGATTATTCGGTGAACAGAGAAAAACTATTTCAGGATTCTCTCGCTTAATTATTTCAAGAGCAATTTTTTTATTGATTTGAAATTTCTCATCTCGTACTCCCTTAATGACTCGAGTTCCTGTTATCTTCGCAATCTGAGAATGCATCGCATAGGTCGGTTCGAAAATTAACGCTGATCTCTCAGCGCCTCCGTATGCCAAGAAAATCGACTGTATTATTTCGTTAGATCCGTTGGCAACGAAAACTTGACTGTCTTTCAGATGTTCTCTTTGAGCGATAGATGCGCACAGTTCACTTGCCGATCGACTCGGGTAACGATTTAAATCTAATTTTTCAATCTCAGATTGAAGCTCCTGGGTGAAAGCCTCTGGAAGGGGAAATGCCGCTTCATTTGTATTTAGTCTCACCGAAACGTCAAGCTGTGGAGAGTGATACCCTTCCAAAAGACCGAGATCATCACGTGATGATGGAATTTTATTCAATTTAGATTCCTCGCAAACGGATAGAATCTGCATGGCTTTCAAGCCCTTCTGCTGTAGCAAAATTAACAATATGTGGGCCAAGTCGCTTCAATGCTTTTTCGGAACTTGTAACAATGTGCATATCTCGCATGAAATCACTTACTGTCAATGCTCCAGCAAATCTAGCACTTCCGAAAGTTGGTAATACATGGCTAGGTCCCGCTAAATAATCCCCTAAGGAAGCGGGAGACCAGTTCCCACAAAAAATCGCTCCAGCATTCGATACTTTTTTTGCTACCTCTTCTGGGTTTTTCGTCATAATCTGCAAGTGTTCTGGTGCAACTACATCCACTATTGCAACAGCCGAATCGAGATCATCCACCAGTGCGCAGTAGCCACCACTCTCGAAAGTTGCCTCTATATTTTCACCTCGTGGAGAGTCTGCTACTAGAATTTTTAACTCTTTTTTTACTTCTTCAGCAAAGTCTTCATCCGTGGTTATAAACCACGCTTTACCTCCTGGACCATGTTCAGCTTGAACAGCGAGATCCACAGCAACAAATTTAGGAGGTGCAGTTGAGTCAGCAATTATCATTATTTCTGATGGTCCGGTAAAGGAAACAGGAACCCCTACCTTTCCAGCAACTTCTTGTTTAGCTACGGAAACATAAATATTTCCCGGACCGACTATAACGTCAACAGGTTTGACAGATTCTGTTCCATAAGCCAGTGCCGCAATCGCTTGTGCTCCTCCAATTGGGTGTACAACATCCACATTTGCAACGAAAGCCGCTGCCAAAGTCTCAATTGAAACTCCATCTTGACCTGCAGGAGGGACAGTTACAACGACTTTTTCAACACCCGCAACTCTTGCGACTAATGCTGTCATTAATAAAGTCGAAGGATATGAAGCTAAACCACCAGGAACATAACATCCGGCGCTAGCTACAGGTTTTTGAAAGGTTTCAATAAATAATCCATTATCGTCTAGCACCTTGTATTCATTTAATTGAGTTTTCTGATATCTCACAATCGCTTCTGCTGAAGCATTAAGAGCTTCTCTAAATTCTTTAGAAACTGAATTGTATGCTTTCTCTATCTCTTCTTCTCTCACTTCTAAATCTTCTAAAAGAACGCCATCAAATTTGTGTGTTAAATCACGCAATGCTTCATCGCCTGAATCTCTAACGTAACGAATTATGTCTCTTACGGGTTGAACAGGTAGTTCATCAATTTCCGTTAAAAGAGGCATCAAAGCAGTCCAACTATCACTTTTTCCTCTAAAATCGATTTGCGTAAGCATCACATAACGCTACCTCCTGACCAGGTCTCACACGTAACGATTTATCTTGTTGTAAATTTTTCTTAAATAAACCAAACTTGTACATGCAAATAATTTCAAAGGCCGAACTGTCGTCACTGAAAACTCAAGTTGAATCGTTACTTGCAGCCCTAATTGAATTAAATGATAAATCGTCTTCCGAAGATCAAATAAATGCAATCAATAGGAACCTGCTCGAGACCGAACGTCATCTTCGTGGTGCTCTTCGCGAATTGGAGCATCTAACAAAAAGCCTATAAAAAGCTCAGCGCCCATGAAGGGCGCTGAGCAAGCAAGGCGGGTGGCGGGAACCCGACCCTCGCCAAACCGGGTTGCGGTACCCGGATAATTAAAAATACACGCACTGAAAAATTTTTACCAAATTGAACTTTTCAAATTTCTGAACTTAAACAAAAATCACTCAATGAACAATCTTCACAGATAGGTTTTCTACTCGAACAGACTCTTCTTCCATGCAAAATTAGCCTCAAGCTGAACAAACCTCTTTCAGATGCCGGAACCATAGGATTTAGCTCCATCTCGACTTTTACAGGGTCTGTTTCTGTAGTAATTCCAATCCGTCTCGATAAACGTCCAACATGTGTATCTACTGGCAAACCAGGTAGATCCAAAGCGACACTCCTCACCACATTCGCAGTTTTTCTACCTACTCCCGGTAACGCCGTTAACTCTTCCATTGATGAGGGCACTACTCCATCATGGTCATCTACTAATCCTTGAGCCATACCTAAAAGACTCTTGGTTTTATTAATATAAAATCCCGTTGATCTAACAATCTCCTGAATACTAGTTTCGTTCGCTTCAGCCAAACTCGCCGCATCCGGATATTCATCAAAAAGTTTTGGAGTAACCATATTGACCCTCTTGTCAGTGCACTGAGCTGACAAGATTGTGGCCGCGAGTAATTCGAATGGATTTTTATGATCTAACTCGCATTCAGCGTCAGGGTATTCAAAACTTAATCTCCTATTTGCTTCTTGCGCTCTACCCTTAGGTGATCTTGGTCTCCCCATCCTCAAACCGTATCGTCTTTCATTCTCTCCAGTAGCATTCTGGTTAATGGAACAACTACTTGTTTCCGACGGAACTGACAATGCCACATTGACAAAAAAGAACGTCGGGGAAATAGAAAAACAAACCGACACTTGGCTTCTTGAACTTAAGATTCTTGAAAGCAATGAAGAACGCTCCCGCCGAATGTTGGAAGCCGCTGCCCACACTGTGTCCCTTTCCGGTGGAGGTAATATTGAATACTGGATAGAAAATGCCACTACGGAAGGTGACTCGGTGCCAGTTTCGGCTGGATATTCACCTTTTCGTGATCTAAAGATATTGTCGAGAAGTATTCCGGCCGTCCCGGCAGAAATAGAAACTCGTGGATTTACTGAAATCGACTGTGATGAGATAATTCGAATAAACAACTCTGCTTTTGATTGGCACCCAGAACAAAACGGCATGACAGTAAAACGCTTGAAAGAAATACAGTCAGAAGCCTGGTATGCAGACGAGGATTTTAGAATTCTGGAAATAGATAACGACCTTAAAGGATTCTGCTGGATGAAAGTTCACGGATCTTCATGCAGTTGTTGTGCTAAATCAAAACTCTCAAAAGGTGAAATATTCGTAATTGCTGTTGATCCTTCGTATCAAGGTCAAGGACTAGGTCGACAATTAGCCCTATCAGGAATGGAATGGCTATCGCAGAAAAAAATACGAGAAGTCTTTCTATACGTTGAATCCGACAACTTTCCGGCGTTAAAAACTTACAAATCCCTTGCTTTTGAACATCTTTCAACCAACCGTTGCTACCAACGAGTGATCCGTCAAGACAACTCATGAAACAAACAACCTGTGAATTTCCATGAAACAGAACTTCTAGAATAAGGATAAACCGTGCAAACTCGACGCTGGATAAACAGACATCAAACCCAAACCCTCGTTCTCGGAAACGTATTGCTCTACATGGAGGGTGTTTTCAACATTGCTAGAGGAACATTTTTTGCGTTAATTGGAGTCGGAATGATCATAGCTGGCTATGGAATAGCAAATGACAAAAAAGTAGCATGGAAACTCGGAGTTACTACATCTCTCCTTTCCACAGTTATGCGATTGGCTTCTCAAAGTATTGGATTTAACGTAATTTTTTCACTTGTTTTTCCTGTCGCACTTCTGGCACTTCTAGTGCATCCAGTCAGCCGCGACTATCAAAAAATCTGGTTTAACTAGATGAAACTTTCACGCCAGCAAACTCCCCTACCGACGTTTTCCGAAAAGGAAATGACTGTAAGAAAGATGTTCGATCGAATCGCTCCACGATACGACCTTTTAAATCGACTTATTACTTTTGGTTTAGACACCAGATGGCGCAAAAAAACCGTCAGACATTTACACGCTTCGTCGGGAAGCAACGTTCTTGATGTCGCCTGTGGTACCGGTGACCTATGTAGCTCTTTGCGCCAAGCTGGAGTGAACCCTATTGGAATGGACTTGTCACGAGGAATGTTGGAGTCATTCAATTCGAAAGCTCCGCTTATTAATGGAGACGCTCTACAAATACCAATACACGACTCCTCTCTAGATGGAGTTACATGTGGTTTTGCACTCAGAAATTTTGTTGATATAAATCCTTTTCTAAAAGAAGTTGCAAGAATATTAAAACCGGGCTCCCGAGTAGCACTTCTTGAAGTAGATGAACCAAAAAATCGCTATATGAAACTAGGTCATTCTTTTTACTTCAACAAAATCGTGCCTTTCATCGGCGGAATTTTATCTGATAAGGCCGCATACAGTTATCTTCCGCGTTCTGTCGTATATCTGCCAAACGAAAATGAAATTCTAAAGATGATTGAGCAGTCTGGACTCAGTGATGTTAAGAAGGTGAAACTTACCGGTGGAATAGCTCAACTCCTCATCGCAGAAAAACCAAAAAACTAGGAACCAATCAAAAGAGCAACAGTCAGCAAAGTTCCCAACGCAATTTGCAAAATACCTACTTGCTTCAACGCATTGCCCCAGTTTGTAATGTCATTTGCTTTATAAACAGTCCTGACACTTCTATACCCAACCGGAATAGCACCTAAAACTATCAAGGCCCAAATATTCCAAATACAAACCAAAAAACTTAAAAGAAAACTTGCAAGCACTATCACTCCAAACCAGTTTCGACTTACTGTTTCACCCATCAAAACAGAGAGAGTTCGCTTTCCAACTTTTCTATCATTTCCATAGTCACGCAAATTATTTACAGTCAAAAGGGCACACGATAACAATCCGGCAACACAGCTTAAAACAAAAGCTAGAACCGAAAGCCTTTCCAATTGCACAAAAAAACTTCCATTCGTAGCAATTAATCCAAAGAAGATAAATACTGATAATTCACCAAGCGATCTGTAACCATATGGGTTCGATCCACCCGTATAAAACCATGCCCCTAAAATGCAAAACAAACCAAGAGGTATTAGCCAAAGCGTTGTGATTAACGATAAATATAAGCCCGATAAAGCGGCGATCAAGAACATGATGATTGCTGCCTTAAGCACTTGAGTAGCTGAAGCTAGACCTCCGCCTACCAGTCGAGTTGGACCTACGCGCTCAGGTCCATCACTTCCCTTTACTCCATCAGAATAATCGTTCGCATAGTTAACACCTACTTGCAAAGTAAGTGCAATTATCAAACATAGAACTAAGGGTAAAACAGAGAATTGTTCCCCATATGCGGCCGCAGTTCCTAATGCAACGGGTACTACCGCTGCAGGCAGAGTCTTAGGACGTGCCCCTAGAATCCATTTGTTGGACATTCTTTTCTATTGATTCTCTAATTTTTCAAGAAGCTTTTTCTAAAATGTGTATACCACAAGAAGAACCGAGTCCGATCACATGAGCGAGACCTACTTTAGCTCCTTCAATCTGCCTGTCGCCGGCTTCCCCTCTCAGATGAGTAGCAACTTCAAAAACGTTTGCCACTCCGGTGGCTCCTATAGGATGACCCTTTGAAATTAAACCACCAGAAACATTTACCGGCATACTCCCATCCCTAAATGGTTTACCTGAGTCAATAAAGTCTCCTGCTCCGCCAGGTTCACATAATCCGAGATTGTCATAATGAATCAATTCAGCCGTGGCAAAACAGTCATGTAACTCAACCAAATCTAAATCTTCAGGACCTAATCCAGCCATTTCGTAAGCCTGAGCCGCTGCATTTCTTGTGAGAGTGTTTACATCTGGTTGGACCTGTCCACTTTCCACGTATGGGTCAGACGTTAATACGGATGCAGAAATCTTTACGGCTCTTTTTTGAGTTGCTGTTGGTAAGGAACGTAATTTTTCCTCTGAAACCAGTATCACAGCAGCAGCACCATCGCCCGTAGGACAGCACATCAAAAGTGTGTTTGGGTAACTCTGAACGGGTGCGGCCATAACTTCTTCCATGGAAAACTCTTTTTGATATTGAGCCAAAGGGTTAAGAGTAGAGTGTTTGTGATTTTTGTATGCGACGCGTGCAAATTGTTCAAAACCGACTCCGTCATTTTCATACGCATACTGCATACCTGCCTGAGCGAAAACACCTGGCATTGTTTCCGTTCCAAGAAATCCATCTACACCCATAACTGCTCCGTAACGACCCGAGGGCTCAAATACCTTACGGTCTGACTTTGTCGCACCCGACAACAGACCCATCTTTCCCATCTGCTCTACACCGATAGCGATTCCCATATCCGCCTCACCAGCTTTTATAGAGAGATAGACAGTACGAATTGCTGTGGCTCCGGTAGCGCAAGCGTTTGAGACGTTATATACAGGAATGCCAGTTTGACCAATCTGTTTCTGAATTCGCTGTCCCATGCTGGTGCTCGCCTGGAAAAGTGTTCCAGCGGCTAATACATCCATATCATGAATCGAAACACCGGCATCAGTCATTGCTTCCAAACTCGCTGTCGATGCTAAGTCAACTGCATCCTGATTTTCATAACGAGCAAATTTCGTCATACTCGCACCGATTATCCAAATAGAATCATCATTCATTTCATTTCCTCTTTTCAATCTTCTTTTTTAGACAGGCTCGTAACCGAATGCTATGCATTCTTTTCCATCATCATCAATTCCACAGGAGTAAGTTGTAAGAATTAAATTCATACCCAATTCAGCATCCATTGGATCTTCTAGACCAACTACATTCGAACGGACCGTAGTTCCATCGCCTGTTTGCACTATTGCCGATACAAATGGCACCGGAACAGAAGGCGCCGCCCTGTGAACAATGCTAAATGATGTTAAAACAGCTTCGTTAGAAATAGGATTTCTCTCAAAATTAGTGCCACCGCACGATGCGCATGCATTTCGCCTGTCAAAAAATCTAGCTGAGCACTCACTGCATTCATTCGCCTCCAAATAAGGAGGTCCATCCAACACCAAGTAATCGACAATAGGAACTTGCTTACTCATTTCAGAAACCACCGAACCCTTCCTTTACATCATTCATTGATTACGATCATATCGAAGATACCTAAAATTTTTCACTGTGGAGATCGCCAACTACCTAGATGAACCACTTCACTCAATGGTCTCCTTTTTCGTTTTTGTGAACGTCCCGATACCACTTGCTCAATATCGGGATACCCCAAAATTAATACGCCCAGTGCTTCATGCGTTTGTGGAATCGAGAAATTTTCCTTTATACGTTCCTCTCTGTCGAATAAACCAATGAAACAAGTCTCTAATTGATTCTCGACAGCTAACAATTGAAGTGCCATCGTCGCGAATGCAGCGTCCGTTAACCAATAAGGAATTTTCCATTCTTTTATGTCTTCACCAAGATTCGTATAGTTCTTATCAGCTTCTCTGTATCGATCTACATATAGCGAAGGAACACCAAAAGGAATTACCAAAACAGGTGCTTTAAATAAACCTGGAAAGGAAAAAATATTTTTATCATTCTCCGAAAAAGAAACATCCCAAAAATCATCCACTAGAGACTTTTCGTCTAATACAAGAAATTCGACACCCTGAGAATTTCCAGCCGTTGGTGCTCTACGTGCCTTATCTATTAAATCGAGAATAAGACCTTCAGGGGGTTTGCGGTCGAGAAAAGAGCGACAAGATCTCCTTTTATTTAAGGCCTCTGCAACTGAGTTTTCTATAATTTTATTAGAACTGTCAGACCAACTTTTCGAGGTCTTCAGCCATCGCCCAACCATACGCAATTAAAACATCTCCACGTTTCAAATTAAGTGGCTTGAAAAAGTCAGCAACATCGGGATCCAGTTTTTCTGGTTTGAGACTGGTGTGATCCACGACACACGCCGTTCCATCAGAGCCCTTGGCAATAAACCTGTGTTCATCATAAGAAAGGGATGACATTCCATATCTCTTAACAAGCCTTTTACCCCATGCACGATCCTCACCAGTTTCTTTACCATTAGGAGCAGGGGCTACTCCAGTCAAAGATTTAAACGCTTCGAAACCGGAAGGGTCATTCAATCTCGCTCCCATGACAACATCTTCATCTGGAAAAGCCAAAACTGCACGACGAAGATGTTCGGTAACAATAGCTTTCAGGACTGTATCTCTTTTACTTGTTCTGCTTATTGAAGAAAGACCTATGATCACACTTGGTGTTCCACCGATCCTCTCGAGAGTAAAAAAGGAGAAACCTTTCAAACGACCATTTTCACGAGCGGTCGTACATAGAACCCATTCTTCAGTTTGTTTCGAAATCAATCCTATTCCGAAAGAATTTGGACCCTCAGCACAAAGTTCTGTCATCTCTTCGAGTTCAGCATCGCCTAGCATGCCGCAATCTTTTGTTTCGACCTCTATAGTCATCGAGACCAAGCCCCCGTTTCCATTAAGTAGTCTTAAAAACAAGCAAACCTGCTGAAAAGATCTCCTATCAGCAGGTCATCCATCCTGCCGGATACAAGGCACTATCCCAACCCCAGAGGGATACTTCTTACAACTCTTGAACATCAAATGAAAGAAACCGAATCAACTCCCAGTAGAATGCGCAGTTCCGCAATCAGTCCATTACTTGGATCAACAGAAAAATCATCAGAGAGTCTGAGTAATTGACGATCACCAAGACGGAAAAAAACTTTTACATCCCCCGGATAACTACTTAACAGTTTCTTAATTTCAGAAACTGTAATCTCGTCAACTTTTTCTAAGGGTAGAACTACTTGAATTGATTGTCCTAAATCGACACTTGAGATTTCAAAAGTTTCCAACTCTGAGCAAATTAACTTAGGTGAGTCTTCCCGTGAGTCGAGTCGTCCTTTAACGAGAAGGACAGAGTCGTCAAGCAACTTATGTCCATGTTCCGCCATCGATTTGGGGAAAACCATCACCTCTATAGAAGAGCTTAGGTCTTCAAGGTCAAACGTTGCCATTAAATCACCGCGACGTGTCCAACGTTTCGAAAGATTGGTAACCACTCCTCCAGCAGTAAAAAATCCTCCATCTTCTAATTCACGAAGTTCAAAAATCTTCGAATCAGTTTTACGTGCCAAAGCATTCTCATAACCCTTCAACGGATGATCAGATACATATAAACCCAGCATTTCTTTTTCGAAAGTAAGTTTCTGCGATTTATCGAATTCTAATTCAGGTATTACCGGTCGTTCATCAAAAACTGGTTCACCATCCGCGTTACCAAACAATGAAAGTACACCCATATCATGTTCTCGTCGACGCGAAACTGTAAGGCTTATAAGTTCTTCATGTACTTCCAGTAAACCCTTTCGCTGATGCCCGAAACTATCGAATGCTCCTGCTTTAATAAGTGATTCGACTGTTCTTTTATTCAAAACAGAAGTGTCGCAACGTTCTAAGAAGTTATAAAAATCTTCAAAAGGTCCATTTTGATCCCGTTCTTCAACAATTAGATTAACTAACCCTTCCCCCACATTTCGAACAGCAGAAAGACCGAAAACAATCTTCCCTTTCTTATCATCTGTACTCAAGTCAGGTATAGGAGCAAACGTACTAAGTGCCAAGTTCACATCTGGAACAATCACTTCTATACCAAGTAAGCGGCATTCATTTAAATAAGTAGCTGCTTTGTCAAAGTTTGATTTAAGACTTGTAAGTAACGCTGCTAGATATTCCACGGGATAATTAGCCTTCAAAAAGGCAGTTTGATAAGCAACAAATCCATAGCCATATGAATGGCTTTTATTGAATGCGTAGTCCGCAAATTGCTCAATAATGTCAAACAGTTCTTCTGCTAAAGAAGCATCGTAACCTGTTTTATTACATCCATCTAAAAATCCTTCTCTTTCTTTCTTCATCATCGCGCGGTCTTTTTTTCCACACGCTTTTCTTAAATTGTCAGCTTGAGCAAGAGAATATCCAGCAAATTTTTGAGCCACTCGCATAACTGACTCTTGATAAATCATCAATCCATAGGTGTCACTTAAAAGTGATTCAGCATCCTCATGGAAGTAAGAAACACTTTTTCGACCATTTTTTCTGTCCGCAAAATCATTATGCATATTTGCAGCCATGGGTCCTGGGCGATAGAGGGCAACGAGTGCAGCCACATCATCAAAGGAAGTTGGATTCAACGAGCGCATCAAACTACGTATAGGTCCTGATTCCAATTGGAATACCCCTATCGAATCACCTTTAGAAAGCATCTGAAATGTTTTTTTGTCATCTAATTCAACATTGTCGATATCCAGGTCAAAATCTTGGGTGGATTTAATCAAAGTGAGGGTGTCAGTGATTACATCCAAATTCCTCAAACCCAAGAAATCCATTTTCAAAAGGCCTAGATCTTCGACACCATGCATGTCATACTGCGTAACTATCGGAGCCTCATCAGGATCTTGGCCGGACTCTGGTTTTCTCTGAATTGGCAAATAATCCGTAAGTGGATCCTTTGTGATCACAACTGCCGCTGCATGAATTCCGTCCTGACGTCTAAGACCT
>Ga0315326_10000960_pt1 | contig 14623 bp, 10 predicted proteins | sample M180m32315metaG_FD_203457 | JGI IMG/M metagenome (GOLD analysis project Ga0315326, IMG submission 203457) | Ammonia-oxidizing marine archaeal communities from Monterey Bay, California, United States - M1 80m 32315 | ecosystem: Environmental > Aquatic > Marine > Coastal | place: USA: California... | reverse complement strand
TGTAATCTTAAAAACTGATTTCCACAAACTAATACCAAAACTTCGAAAGATTGCTCAAGGAATAGTTGTACATGAACCACGGCAAATTCTTCAATTAGAGGAAATAAAGCGTGACGAAGAGAATTGATCAAGATATTACGTGTTAGTAATGTTGATAGTTTTGTAGAATCTAGACGTCAAAAAACCTCACAAAAAGATAGAAAAATTGTACAATCAATCTTAGATGATGTTAGAAAGAACGGGGATATAGCTGTCAAAAAATACGAGCAAAAATTTAATGGCAAAAAAACAAAACAATTACGTGTCAGTAAACAAGAGTCAAAAAATGCAAAAATCACTGATGCAGAATTCACTGCACTACAATTGTCTGCAATACGACTATCAAAGGCACAAAGAATTCTAAACAAGAGGTTAATTCAATCTGTCAAGAAAATTTCAAATGTCTCATTTGTTCCTATTTCAAGTGTGGGTTGTTACATACCTGGGGGTCAAGCTAGGTATCCAAGTTCTGCAATAATGTCTGTAATTACTGCTGCTGAAGCTGGAGTTAAGAGAATTGTAGTTGTTTCCCCTCCTAATTCTGATGGAAAGATAGATCCAATGACAATCACTGTTGCACAAAATTGTGGTGCAGAAATTTACAAAGTAGGTGGATCACAAGCAATTGCCGCACTTGCATATGGAACAAAATCAATATCAAAAGTTGATAAAATTGTTGGGCCTGGAGGAAAGTTCGTTAGCATTGCTAAGTCAATTGTAAGTGAAGAAACTTCAATTGATATGATTGCAGGACCAACTGAACTTGGAATTATAGCAGATTCAAGTGCTAATCCTGAACTAATTGCATATGATCTTGTTTCTCAAGCAGAGCACAGCAATGATACAATGTGTTTTGTTATCACAACATCAAAATCTATGGCAATACAGATTCAAAAATCACTTGAAAAATTAATTCCAAATGTAGAGAGACGTTCTATTGTAAAACAAAGTATATCAAAGAATGGATTCATTGCAGTATGCAAGAATCAAAATGATGTAATTGAATTAGCAAATAAAATTGCACCCGAACACATAGAGTTGATGATAAAAGGTGCTAAAAAATTAGCCAAACAGATTACTGGTCCTGGTTTAGTTTTAATTGGAAATAATACTCCATCATCTGCCAGTGATTATCTTTTAGGTACAAATCACATACTTCCAACTAATGGATTTGGTAGAACTAGAGGAGGATTATCTGTATTGGACTTTCTAAAATTACAAACTATAGTTGAGACTAAAAAATTGGAACTAAGTAAAATTTCTAATAATTTAAAAATACTTACTGATGCAGAAGGACTACCAAATCATTACAAAGCTGTAGAAAGGAGATTAAAATGAATAATAAATTTGAAAAAAGATTAAATGAATTAGGAAAACTTTCTGGATATCAAAAACCAATTAAAGTTGATGATGTATTGAAATTAGATTCAAATGAGAATCTTGCAATAAAAAAGGAATTCCAAACAGAATTAATTCGTGAAGCCCAAAAACGTTCTGACATTCGAACATACCCGCTTGGTGGAGTTGAGAATTTCATAAATTCACTTGCAAAATATTTGAAAGTACCAAAAAACATGATTTCAGTTGGAAATGGGTCTGATCAAATACTTGATTTAATATTGGCAAATCTCTGTACCAAGTCAACAAAAATTCTAACATCTGATCCTACATTTGGATTTTTTGAGGAAAGATGTAAACTATATTCAATTACTCAAGTTAAAATCCCTTTTTCAAAAAATATGGATCTAGAAATTGAGGATTTCATCAAAAAAGCCAAGTCTGTTGATATGATTTATCTTGATTCTCCAAACAATCCAACCGGCTTCCAATTTTCTAATAAAGACTTAGAAAAATTAATCAAATCTTTCTCTGGTCCTATCATAATCGATGAGGCATATGGTGAATTCTCAAATTCATCAGTTCTTAGTTTAGTAAAAAAATATTCTAACGTAATTTTAGTAAAAACTCTATCCAAAGCATTTGGATTGGCTGGATTACGAATTGGTTACATGATTACCAACAAAAAATTAACTGAAGTTTTTTCAAACGTTATCCAATATCCATATCCACTAAATACCCTCGCTATTGAATGTGGGATTTTAGCAATAGAAAAATCAAAACAAATCATATCTATTTTTGAAATTATCAAAAAACAAAGGATAAGAATTATCAAAAATCTAAAAAATTATGATGCCTTCGATGTTTTTGATTCAAACGCAAATTTTGTATTATTTGACGCTAAAGGTGCTGACACACGAGTGTATAATGCACTAATTGAACAAGGAATATCTATTAGAAAACTTGGAAAATTAGCATCACATAAAGGATGTTTACGTGTAACAATTGGAACTCCTGATATGAACTCAAAATTTTTACTAGCAATACGTGATCTTTTAGAATGACCAAAGAATTTTACATCTCTGATCATATGACCCAGAAAATACACAAATTTGATTCAATTATTTTTGATTGTGATGGGGTCCTAATTGATATTAGAAATTCTTATGATACTGCAATTAACAAAACAATTTCTGCAATAATAAATGAATTGTTTGATGATAAGATTACTAATGTTGTAACTTCAAAAATATTATATGGTTTAAAATCTGTGGGTGGATTCAATGATGAAGTTGCAGTGGTCTATGCCGTTATAATGACATTAATTGCATCGAAAAAATCAAATATTGACTTTGAAAAATTAATTATTGATATAATTAATAATGCAGATGAATCTGGAATAAATTCTATTGATAATTATTTCATTAATAAAAATATAGATCTGACAGAAATTAAATCAAAGTTGGATTATGAAAACTCTCGTAAAGTAAGTTACATACACAGAATTTTTAATCAATTATTTTATGGACCTATATTATATGAGGAAATTTTCAATGAAAAATCGCAATTTACTGAAAGGCCATTGATTGACTTAGACAATATTGTTTTAGATAATAATCTAATGTCTAAATTAAAAAATAGATTTGGAACTAAAATTTCTACAGTTACTGGTAGAGGGAATTTTGCATTCTCATATTCAATGAAAAATTTTCTAGATAATTTTGACATGAAAAATTCTGTGTTCCTAGAGGACCGTCCTTTGAAATTAGCAAAACCTAATCCTGAATCTTTAATAGAATCAATTTCTGGAATTAATTCCAAATGTTCTTTATACATTGGTGATTCAATGGAGGATCTCATGATGGTTGAAAAATGTAAAGAACATGGTTATGATGTATCATTTTGTGGGATTTATGGTTCCAGTGATGAGCCAGAATTAAAGTATGATTTATTTCAAAAAAACAACGCTTCATTCATTCTTGAATCAATCCAAGAACTTCCGAAGGCATTAAATCTGGTATAATAGAAATCAAACAAGTATCTCATGAAACCTAGAAAAACAACCATTAAACGAGAAACCAAAGAAACCAATGTTTCAGTTACCATTAATTTGGATGGAACTGGAAAAACAACCATCAGTACCGGCATTAAGTTTCTAGATCACTTGATTGGCTCTTTTGGTAAACACTCTATGATGGATTTGATTGTCAAAGCAAAATCAAAAGATGGAATTGAACACCACTTGATTGAGGATACAGGAATAACAATTGGAAGTGCAATTGACAAAGCATTAGGAAATAGAAGTGGAATAACAAGATTCAGTTTTTCATCTGTACCTATGGATGAAACTCTAGCTGAGACATCACTTGATCTAGTGAAACGGCAATATCATAAAATAACTCTCTTGACCAAAAGAACAAAGATTGAAGGTATCTCAAAAGAAGATTTAGAACACTTTTTCTTTTCTTTGGCACAAAACCTGAATTGCTGTATTCACGTGACTGTAAAGTATGGAGATAATGATCACCACAAAGTTGAAGCTGCAATAAAATCAATGGCTGTAGCAATACGAAGTGCTGTATCTAATGATCCTAAACAAAAAGGAATACCAAGTACAAAAGGCGCAATGTAATGGTAGATGTTGCAATATTTGATTATGGAGCAGGAAACATCTTTAGTCTAAAGACTTCACTTGAAAAAAATGGTGCTAGTGTTGATGTTATTACAAGTTTTGATCAATCAAAAAAATATGATGGTTTACTGTTACCTGGTGTAGGGAATTTTGATCCTGCTATAAGAAGTATTAGAGATTATTCAGCATTAGAATTTAATGATTTTGTCAAGGATAAAATTCCTGTTCTTGGAATATGTCTGGGAATGGAAATGTTTTTTCAAAAAAGTGAAGAAGGAAAAGAAAAAGGACTTGACGTAATGAACGGTGAAGTTGTAATACTTCCAAATAATATGAAAATTCCACATATGGGATGGAATAATCTAGAAATTACAAAAGAAAGTAAAATCCTTGAGGGTGTAGATAATAATTCATGGGTCTACTTTGTTCATTCCTATAGAGTAAAGCCAAATAATGAGAATATTATAGTCGCAAATGCAGATTATGGCATAAAAGTTCCTGCAGTCGTAGAGGATAAATCATTTTTTGGAACTCAATTCCACCCAGAAAAATCGGGGAAAGTAGGTTCATTGATGATTAAAAATTTTCTTAGAGTGTGTAGTAAATGAAAATTATTCCTGCAATTGATCTAATGGACGGTAAAGTTGTACGTCTCTACAAAGGTGATCCTAAAAATAAAACAATTTACAGTAATAATCCTATAGAAATTGCTAAGAAATGGGAATCTGCTGGTGCTGATCTTTTACACATTGTTGATCTAGATGCAACATTAGGCAGTGGTGATAACACAAAAAAAATCAAGGAAATTTCCAATAATGTCTCAATTCCATTACAGGTTGCGGGAGGATTAAGAAATGAAGAAAAAATTTCTGAGGTTTTAGATTTTGCATCGCGTGCAGTAATTGGAACTATTGCAATGCAATTGAAAGAAAGTGAACAAGAAAACATCTTAAATGATTTTCTTGAAATATTCGACAAAGATCGTATAGTAATATCAATTGATCACATAGATGGAAAAATAGTGACTCATGGTTGGCAGACTATTACTAGTTTAGATCTTTATGATACAACAAATGAATTTGTTAGATATGGTTTTACTGAATTTCTAACTACAAATGTTTCCAAAGATGGTACTCTTGAAGGTCCTGATATTGAATCATTGAGTAAAATATGTCAAATATCAAATTGCAATGTGATTGCAAGCGGAGGAATATCAAAAATTCAAGATATAGAAGATGTAAAAAATGTTAATTCGTCTGGAGTAATTTTAGGAAAGGCACTTTATGAAGGTCTAGTTTCAATAGAAGAGGCGAAGAAAATTGGTTCTAACTAAAAGAATTATACCGTGTTTGGATGTTGCAAATGGACGTGTTGTAAAAGGACTAAATTTTGAATCAATAAAAGATGCAGGTGATCCTGTTCAATTAGCTGAAAAATATAGTAATGAAGGAGCAGATGAATTAGTGTTTCTGGACATAACTGCATCATCTGAACAACGTGAAACTATGAAAACACTTGTAAAAAAAATTGCAGAAGTAATTGATATTCCTTTTACTGTAGGTGGTGGTGTAAAAACACTACAACATGCAAGAGATATTTTACTAAATGGTGCAGACAAAGTTGCAATTAATACTGGTGCAGTAAAAAATCCAGAAGTCATAACTGAATTAATGGAATTATTTGGAAAACAATGTGTGGTAGTTGCAATTGATTCTAGAAGAAATTATAATATTGAAAAAGGAAAAAATATTTTTTTAGAAAATGGTAAACAGTTTTGGTTTGAAGTATTCATTTATGGTGGTAAAAAAGAAACTGGATTGGATGTTATTGACTGGGCTAAAAAAATTGAAGAATTAGGTGCTGGTGAAATACTACTTACAAGTATTGATAGGGATGGTACAAAAGATGGTTATGATACTTTATTAACAAATAAAATTGTACATGCAGTTGGAATTCCTGTAATTGCATCAGGTGGATGTGGAAAACCAGAAGACATGGTTGATATTTTTAAAAATACTGAAGTCAATGCAGCATTAGCAGCATCAATCTTTCATTATGAAACACACTCTGTAAATCGTGTAAAACAATTAATTCAAGAAAGTAATATTCCTGTACGATACTAATAATCTATGGATCTTGAATGAAACCTGGATCTAATTCTATACTGTTTCCACATGAATCTTTTTCATAAAATTTTTCATTCTCTGGTAAATATCTATCTAAGACCTCAAATTGTAATGTTTCACTAGCATTATTTTCAAATACCACATTCCATACACCTATCAACTCTTGTACATCACACAAATTTCTATTCATTAATAATTGAGGTTTAAAGTATTGTTTTAATCCCGAACTACGTTCTCCATCAATTGTAATCTCATAGAATTGTTTTTCACTTGGTGTGTAAAATAATATCCTTGTTTTTAGCTCCTTTGGAATACCTGATACCACGACATAGACGTTTTCTCCTAAAAGATATTTGTCTTTATTAATTTGTAACCCATACATAGTCTGTGGATTATCTGGATAAACAACATGTGCTATATCCCCGCAAAGTCCTGATTTTGCACAATCCTTTTCATAATATTCATCAATTGATGTTACGGTCCATGCATTTTCGTTTAGTTGATAACCTATTACGCCTGCAATGATTATTATTCCTATAATGACTGCGACAGCAAATTTTCTTTCCACAACACACGCATTTTTACTAATTCTATAAAACTTGCTATTTTTTTTTATTTTGTTTATAATATCTAATTTTTGTTTTTTTCCACTATTTTTTACCTCAATTTTCCTCTCTTTTTCCTTAATTTTGGTCTAATTTTTTAGAATAAAATTAAGTAATACTTAATCTAATATTAGGATATTTTATGAATGAATAATAGTTTAATCTGAATATGGGAAAAAATCATTTAGAGTGTAGGGAATGTAAGAAGGAGTATGAACCAACTTTCAAGTATATCTGTGATGAGTGTTTTGGACCGCTAGATGTTAAGTATGATTTTCCATCTGTAACCAAAAACACCTTCAAGGACAGAGAGAAAACATACTGGCGTTATTTTGAGTTATTGCCAATAGTAGATAAATCAAATATTGTTAATATTGAAGCAGGATTAACACCTCTAGTAAAAGCCGAAAAGCTTGGAAAAGAACTAGGACTGAACAATCTTTACATAAAAAATGACTCTGTTAATCCAACATTTTCTTTTAAAGATAGACCTGCAGGTGTTGCAATATCAAAAGCAAAAGAATTTGGTTTGAAATCTGTTGGCTGTGCATCTACTGGTAATTTAGCATCTGCAACTGCTGCACATGCAGCAAAAGCTGGTATGCCTTGTTATATTTTTGCACCAAGTGATATAGAAACTGCAAAAATTGCTCAAGCATTATCTTATGGAGCTGACTACATCTCAGTTGACGGCACATATGACGAAGCAAATAGAATTGCAGCACAAATTGGTGATAGAAAAGGAGTTGGAATAGTTAACATTAACTTGCGATCATATTATGTGGAAGGTTCTAAAACTTTAGCTTATGAAGTTGCAGAACAATTAGACTGGAAAGTCCCAAATCATCTTATAGTTCCTACAGGAAGCGGTGCTATGTTAAATGCAATTTGTAAAGGATTTGAAGAATTACAAGATGTGTCTTTACTTGATGATCTATCTGCAATGCATATGCATTGTGCACAACCACATGGATGTGCACCTATAGTTAATGCATTTGATAAAAATTCTGATAAAGTGATCCCAGTAGAACAACCAGAAACTGTAGCAAAAAGTTTAGCAATTGGTGATCCTGGTGATGGTCGTTATGTTTTAAAAAGATTGAAACAATATAACGGAGTTGCAAAAGAAACTAATGATAAAGAAATTTTAGATGCAATTTTACTCTTAGCAAAAACTGAAGGAATATTTACAGAACCGGCAGGAGGTGTGTCAGTTTCTGTATTGAAAAAAATGGTTGAAGAAGGAAAGATTGACAAAGATGAAACTACTATTTGTTATGTTACTGGTAATGGGCTAAAAACAACTGAATCAATAATGAGTGTATTGACAAAACCACAAGTAATGCAAGCTGATGTTGCAAAAATCTCGGCAATAATAGGATAATAATAAAATGACCAAAATTACATTCACAATTCCATCAGTTCTTAATGCTGGCGGTGGTGAGAAAAAAACAGAACTTGAAGCATCAACTCTTAAGGAATCTTTTGAAAAAATATCTAAAATCATGGGTGATGATTTTAAAAGAAAAGTCTTAGAAGCAGATGGTTCTCCACGTTCTTTAATTAATATTTACATCAATGGAAAAAATTCTGTATTTGATGATGGTCTTGATACTCCATTAAACGAAAATGATGAAATTTATATTTTACCTGCAGTTGCTGGCGGATCTGATTTATCTGAAAAAGAATTAGATAAGTTTTCACGTCAAGTTATGTTAGAACAAATTGGTTATGACGGTCAATTAAAATTAAAAAATTCTAAAGTTTGTGTTGTTGGTGTTGGTGGTTTAGGAAATCCAATTACAACAAGACTTACTGCAATGGGAATTGGTACATTACGAATTGTTGATAGAGATGTAATTGAATTATCAAACTTACATAGACAAACAATGTTTAATGAAGATGATGTTGGACAAGTTAAAGTTGAAGTGGCACAAAAAAAATTAAAAAAATTAAATCCTGATATAAAAATTGAAGCATTACCTGTTTCTATTAATGATTATAATGCATCAGACATAATTGATGGTTGTGATGTTGTAATTGATGCACTTGATAGTGTTAATGCACGTTATGCTCTTAACAAAGCATGTGTAGAAAAAAATATTCCATTTGTTACAGGTGCAGCTGTTGGTGTTACAGGACAAGTCTTTACAGTTTTACCAAAAGAAACTGCTTGTTACCATTGTATGTTTCCTTCATTAGATGAAGATTCAATGCCAACTTGTAGCATACAAGGTGTACATCCTCCAATACTTTCTATTGTTGGTGGAATAGAAGTATACGAAGCAGTTGATGTGTTACTTGGAAAAAAACCAAAGTCTTCAGAAAAATTCTTATCAATTGATTTAGAAAATTTAGAATTTTCATCTATTAGAACATTCAAACAAGATGCATGTTCTGTTTGTGGATCTGGTAAAAAAACTGAAAAACCAAAACAAGAATTAATCTTAGAAGAATTATGTGGAAGAAACATGGGAAAACGTACATTTTCAATTACTCCTACTTATGAGGTAAATCTTGATGTTACAGATGTTACTACAATTGCCAAAGAGAAGGGATTTCTGGTAGAGAATCAGGGGGACTTAGGAATTTCTATGCGTACAAATGATTTATCTGTCAATTTTATGAAGAAAGGCTCAGCAGTTGTGGTAGGTTCTGATAATGAAGAGGAGGCCATTAGCCTATACAAATCTCTTCTAGGCACGAAATCTGTTAGTGCATAGGCACAAATTGAAATAATTACACTTTCCGATCTAATTATTTCAAAGAACTACTAACGATCATATAAGGATCATAAAGTTCTGCACAAAACTGTACGAATCGTCCATTAAGGTTAAATAGTAAAATTCGGAAAAAGTTGTTAATAACATGAACAAAGAATTAGGACGAAAAATAACTAGTCTAACCTTAATGACTATTATGCTCACTTGGTCTGGTTCCATGGCATTCACTGGCTCATTCTTGCCAGAAGCCGAGGCAGCCAACCAATACTTGTGGGTATCAGCAGAAAACGTCGAGAATGGTAACACATTCTACGGCGGTCAGGTATTAGAAATCATAGTTACCGATCCAGCTATTAATAGACTGGACGAAGCTTATGGTATGCCTGACGTTACACTAGATGGACAGAAAGTGATTATGGCACAAGCTGTAGATGGATCATGGTATGCATACGTTGCAGATGCAACATTTGCAAACAACATTGATGCACTTTATGGCGCAGCAAGTGATAATCTTGACGGCCCAGACGGCGCTGACTATGGTAGATTCGCACCAAGAAGTGCAACTATCACATACAACGCAACTGGTGACGTCGGTGTTACAAAAATTAAAATTTCAGATGCAGTCGGAGCAACATTCGCATACAAAGTAGGCGAATCACTAGCCGGCACTGGAGTCGGTGGAAACGGCACATCTGGATGTAATGGAGTAGCAGGTTATACACAAGGCACTGACATTCTCGCATGTACTCCGTTGGAGCAACGACAGAATCATACTGGAGCAGGTACAGCACTTGCAACAGGATTCAGTGGTGTTAACTCAACCGATTCACAAATTACTAACGTAGTTAGAGAAGCAAGAACATTATCCAATGTCACTACTACTAACTATTACGGTAACATAGCACTTTCACCAGCATTTTGGCCAATGATCCAATTATACGACTTTACAGCAGATCAAATCGTTGACATTGATTACAATAAAGGAAGTCAAACTGAACAAGTAGACCTCATGTTTATTGACAATGCAATCGGATTGACTATGGATAAAGAACGTTATGGACTTGGACACGAAATTGGTATTACAATCAAAGACTGGAACTTGAACATTGATCCAACTGACGAAGACAGCTGGACCTTTACAACAAATCCAGACAATGCCTCCGCATATTATCAACTGTTTGATGAAAATGGTACAGTAGACAATGAAGGAAAAGTTGGTGCAGTCAGAAATGACGGCAACCAAATGAGCTCCAAATGGGGCGTTCCGGGTATATTGACCATTGACAGAGACGGTGCAGAAGATGCAGGACAGAACGTAACCAACTTCCAAACAAATGCAGATGTATCATCAGCAATGGTATGTAGCGCAAACATCACTTCACAAGCTGGACACACCACATACAACGTGTGTTCAATTGCAGAAGAACCAGCAAGCAACCAAGCAATGACTATGGTTGAGACAGGTGCCAACACTGGTACATTTGTCAACTGGGACGATGCAATGAAGACCAACCTTACAATCTCACTACAAGCATTGAGAGGAACATCATCAACCATCGACTACGATGGCAGCCCTCAAACTATCTTACACATGCCAGCATTTGGCTCAGTAGAATTTGATACTTCAAGTATCGGTTCTGACTGGAATTCAGGAGAAATCGTCGGTGTCACAATTGACGACGCAGACATGAATTATGATGCAAGACAAGAGGATGCACTAATCGTAAGAAGTAACACAACAGTTGTCCCAGCAATTAAAGTAGGATCTCCAATCACACTAGCTAATGTAGAAACCATCAGCATAGATGGTGAGGTATTTGATACAATCGACGGCGTACAATGTAGTTCAGATTACTTGGCACCAACCGATTACTTGTCATCAAATGCATCATACACCTCATGCTTTGAAAAGTACTCAGAAAGAGCCGTAATGACTCTTGAGAGTGCAGGTATTTCAGCAGCAGCAGGATTGTGGGCTTATACTTTCAACTCTGGAACAACAGTTCAAACGGTGAACGACTTAGTGTCAACCGGTAACGGTAGTGGCTCTTACACATACATCCAATATGACTTCCGATCATTAAACGATGGTACTGACGTATCAGATTACGCACACGAATTTTGTGTGGGTGATACAGGACTCAGTGCACAATCACAATGTAACACAAATGACATCGGTTTCGACCGTAGTGCATTTGGTACAGGATTGGTCGGTAAAGCATTATGGTGTTTCCCTGGAAGCCCTTGTAAGCTAAATTCAGCAGAACTCTCTGATAATTTACGTATCATTGATGACTGGAGTGCAGCTTCAACACTAAGTGAACCGGCTCTAGCTGAAGGAACATCCTACCCAATCACTCTAGACATCGTTACATTCGGTCAATCAAATGACGGAGTAATTAGCGGTGATAGAGCACACAACTCAATTTATCGTGTAGAAGCAGAAGAAACAGCCGGTGACGGTGAACTCTGCTGTAACACTGGACTTTTCGTAGCAGAAGTTGAATACATTATGTTAAACCAATTGAATGTAAATTCAAGTGGAACCTATAATGGTACTTCACCATATTCTGACGAAGTCGTCATGATTGTCCACAATGACAGTACTGACGAAGACGAGATCCGTGTAAACTACCTCGATTTCGGAGCTGATGGAGTAGAGACACAAGTAGCAGATCAATTAGCAGCACCAACACATAGCGGTGTAGTAGAATTAGATTCTGATAGTTACAAAGAAGCAGACACTGTAACAGTTACATTAACTGACGCAGATATCAATACAACCCCAGACCTTATTGATATTTACACAGTCGTATCAACAACCGGAGACGGTGCATACGACCAAGTAGGTACAGCAGGTTATGGACAAAATACGATAGGAGATAACTTTGGTAGAATGTTGGACATCACATTTGATGATGCAACATGGCTAGCCTCAGCAGAGGGTACAGCATGTTCCTCTGGTGGTGCAGCAAATGATGGTGCAGTAGCCGGCAATGACGGCCTAGCATCTTCAGGATTCACACTAGTAGAAACCGGTACAAATACCGGTGTCTTCACAGGTGACTTCCAAATTCCTTCAGACTATTGTGATCATACCTTAACAAAGGTAGTAACCACAATGGGTACCGATATCGAAGTTAATTATGTAGATTACAGAGACGCTTCAGGAGAGATCATCGAAGTAGGTGACGGAGCAGGAGTTCGTGCAAACACCGGATCAGTCAGCTTAGACAAAACAGTCTATCCTGTACCATTCGGTTCTGTAGATGACTTCGCAACCGAAGCCTCTAAAAAGACACCAAACGGAAGAGCAATCTTCCCAATCCACGCAACTGGAATTACTGACGGAGTACTCTCAAGCACATCTGAGACCATTGGTACTGGTGACTTAACAATACACATTCGTGTAGATGATCCTGATTACGATTTATCAGCAGCTGGTGAAGATTTCATAAATGAGAATACAACAGTAGCAGAAAGCAGCGTTAACAAACATGGACCTCTAAAGATCTATGTTTCACGAGGCTCTGCAGCAGTAGTATTAGCAACAGCAGGTGGTGACTCATCACAAGATGGTGTTATCACTGTTGGATCTTCAACAGTAGCTGGAGGAACAACAACCGGAACGGTACAACTAGGACCAGTCGCAGAGACAGCACCAGACTCTGGTGTATTCGAACTTGACATGACAGTCAGATATACTGACGGTCCAGAAAGTTCAGATTGTCCAACGACTACCTCATTTACTGGATTAACTGGTACTGGCGGATCTACTGAAACAGATAGATTCGACACAGCATCATCATCTGGTAAAAACTATTGTATCTTGCAAGGTGATGTACTCACTGTAGAATATACAGATGATAATGACGCATCAGGTAACTCCGCAGTAGCTTACGATTCTGCAACATTTGACTTAAGAAACGGTGTACTTCAAACAGACAAATCTGTCTACATCATTGGAAGTGATATTATCATGACCTTGATTGAACCAGATCTTGACTTAGAATCCGACGAATCAGAAACCTGGGACCTCGATTTAATCGAGTGGGACTCTGACGCAGCTGAAATTACCATGGGTAATGATGGCGGCTCAGCATCATCCTTCGACCCAGAACCATCTGACTTTAGAGAAACAGGTGATAGCACTGGAATCTTCCAGATTGTCATCGAAGTTCCATCAGCACTTGGTGGTAACTCTCTAGACAGAGGTGAACTCATCGAATTAGAGTACACTGATTGGAGCCCAAGTGGCGCCAATTATGTTGGTGAAGAATATCAAGACATTAGTGTTGACCTATACACATCTAACTTTGGCGCAACCATCGAATTAGACCAAAAAGTATACACATGGACTGACAAAGTCTATATTACAATTGTCGCTCCAGATCACAACTTTGACAGCGGACTCGTTGACAAGATTGGTGATACTGACGACGACCCAATGATCGTACAAACCAGATCCCAGAAACTCACTGGATACACTCTAGCAGAGACTGGAACTGACACCGGAATCTTCAGTGGTGAAGTAATCCTCAAAGGATTCTCCCACGATGCAGATGGTGACCCAGCAACTGGTACAAGCGGTTATGATGTAACAGGTATAACTTCCGCAACAGGAAGTGGTCCAACTGATGGTCAGCTTAAAGCTGAAGACGATGACGGACTTACAGTCTCATACGAGTTTAACGAGGATGAGGTAGTTGTAGGATCTGCATTAGTCAGATGGAACGTAGGTGAAATACAATGGATTGAATCAAGCTATCCTGCAGGCGGTAGTGGTGTAATAAGAGTAGTCGACCCAGACATGAACTGGGATCCAGAAAACGTGGACAACTTTACAGTTGACGTCTGGTCAGATTCTGACGCAGGCGGTGTTTCTCTCATGGTAACTGAGACAAATGAGGCAACTGGAGTATTCGAAGGAACTGTAACATTTACAGCAGACGACGAATCCTCTGGTCATAGACTCAGAGTCGCAGAAGGTGACACAGTCACCACCGAATATGAGGATAACACACTTCCAGATCCATATACTAGAAGCGATAGCCTCGATATCACTGGCACAGCCATAATCGGCACAGTCGTACCTCCTCTTGAGCGTGCTCCAGCAGCAAACGCAAGAGTAGTTGACTCATTCGGTAACTCACTAAGTGA
>Ga0315326_10000954_pt1 | contig 14643 bp, 14 predicted proteins | sample M180m32315metaG_FD_203457 | JGI IMG/M metagenome (GOLD analysis project Ga0315326, IMG submission 203457) | Ammonia-oxidizing marine archaeal communities from Monterey Bay, California, United States - M1 80m 32315 | ecosystem: Environmental > Aquatic > Marine > Coastal | place: USA: California... | reverse complement strand
TGGAGATAAAACAAATCTTGAAACTATAACAAATCGTGATGACGAAATTAATAGACAATATTTTCTTCTCGTTAGATTAATTCGTAGTACTATAATGGATCCTAGATTAGCTGATATATTTAATTTAGAAAATATAGATATTCTTGATTATAGAATTGCTGCAAATACACTTGAAATTGCTGGTGATACTGTTGTAGAATTATCTGAATCATTAATAAAATCTAATCTTTCTAAAGTTGAACTAAAAAAATTGCATGATTTTGCTAAAGATATGGAAGAAATACAAATTAAATCAATTGATTCTTTTATCTCTAATAATAGAACACTTGCAATCAATGCAATTACACTACAAAAAAATAATTTTGAAAAAATATCTAAAATTCGTTCATCTTTAGAAAGTAAAAAACAAATTTCTCTTTCATTTTTTGATCTTATTTACATGTTCGAAAAGATTTTACAATCTTGGTCTGATATTACTGATCTAGTTAAACCAAGTTACAAATAACTAGAGTAATTTTTTCTTTGCAGCATAAATCATAACTGCACAAATTGTTTTAGAATCAATAATTTTCCCATCTTTAATCATTCTGATTAATTTCTTAATATCCATTTTTACAACAGTGATGAATTCATCATTGTCTAGTTTTAGTTCAAATTCTTTTTTTGTTCCAGATGCAACAAAAATGTGAATTTCTTCTTTGTTATAGCCCACTGAAGGGAAATATGAGACTAATTTAGTCATCTTTTTGGCCTTGTAACCAGTTTCTTCAATAATTTCTCTATATGCACAATCAATTGGTTTTTCTCCTTTTTCTAAAGTTCCAGCTGGAATTTCCAAAATATATCCATGTGGAAATCTATGTTGTTTTACTAAAAGCACTTTGCCTTTTTCATCAAATGCAAGCATTGCAGCTGCACCTGGATGTTCAATAACTTCTCGTCTGACTTTTCTATGCTCAACTTGTATATTGTATACGTTTATTTCAAATAATTTTCCTTTGTATAACTTTTCTTTTTTCATTTTCAATTTACCTGAGAAATATGTAATGTTTGTGACTTTGTTAATGTTTCCAATCTTTTTTGCAGCCATTTTTCAGGCATGTCAATTTTTTTAGGAATAAATAATTCTGTTGTTATAGTTCCTTGCACTTTGGCTATCTTTTCTGTCATCTCATCCATCTTAAAAATACTATCACTATACAAAAAGAGAACAACTTGATTTTTAGCTAAAAATGGTTTCATCAAATAATCTTCTGAAAACTCTTTCTCAAATTTTTCCATCATTTTTGGTATATTTTCTTGTGTAATTGCTACTACTGCATAACATAAGAATCCCTCAATTTTACTTGGATCAAATACAAGCGTAAACTGAATTGATTCATTATTTTGTAATTTTTCTAATCCTCTGTTGATTGTTTTTGTTGATAGTTCTGTATCTTTTGATAGCTGTTCAATTTTTTTTCTAGGATCTTTTACTAATTGATTTAAAATTTCTAAATCGGTCCTAGTAAGATTATGTATAATTTTTGTGTTATCTGCTTCAAAAACTGACATTACACGTACATTTTCCATTAATTTTTCTAACAGTTGAATTTTTTGCTGCACATCTTCTTTTACTACAACTCCAATTGCAGTAATTCCTCCTACACATGGAACAATTGTAAATGGCATTCCAGCTAATTTTACATTTTTAATAATCTCTTTTTGATTTTGTGTATTTACTACAATGTAAAACATGTTCAAACCTAAAAGTGGCGGTTCTACTTTCAAACAAAATTTTTCTATAACTCCTAATTTTTCCATCTTACAAATTCTTGAACCAACTGCTCCGCCAGAAATTCCTAACTCCATTCCAATTTGCCTATCTGGTTTTCGACAATTATTCAACAATTTACTGAGAATTTTCATATCTAAAATGTCCAATATGTAAAGTAAATAGTATGTTTATCTAATAAATCTAGCCTTTCTTTCATCTTTATGTCCTAAATGTTAGCACTAGATGTGATCAGGGTTATATATACGACAATTCAAAACAGAATATGGATTACAGAGTTAATCTTGCTGGAAGAATGCTTGTAAACAAAAGAGGCAGTCTAATTGGTGCTGTACTTGCTGTATCAATTGGGATTCTAGTAATTCATGTTAACTTTGTAATTTTTCAGGGAATTTATGATGCAATTATTCGTGATATGACTGATTACCGATTTGGTGACATTTTTGTGAGTCATGAAGAAGAAGCAACAATAGAAAGATCTCATGTAGTTTATACAAACTGGTTTGAAAGAGTACCGTTGGTTCAGTCCGCGACACCCCGGCTTTCGGGCAGTGCAGACATAGAATTTAGAAGCATGGGACAATTTCACGAAGAATATGATGTTCCGGTAGTGGGTGTTGAACCAGTTTCTGATATTCTTGCATCAAAAATTCATACAACAATTAGTGAAGGTCAGTATGTTTATGCTAGAAATTCAATAGTAGTTGGTGAAACTGTTGCAGAGGATTTAGGTGGTGTGAGAGTTGGTGACAATCTTAAATTAATAATGACAAATCAAGGAGGCGAAGAAGACTCAAAAAGATTCGTAGTTACTGGAATATCAAAAACAGCTGGTGGACAAGGATTTGATACTAGTGTAATAATTCACATTGATAGTTTACGAAGTTTACTCGATAGACCTGATGAATCAAACTCAATCTTTGTAAAACTAAATGAAAAAAATCCAGAAGCTGCATTAGATATTAGAACACAATTTTTAGCGGCATATGCTAATGATGATCTTAAAGCACAAACAATTGAGGAATCAGCTGAGTCTACACTCAAAGGATTTCGTTCAGGAATTGCGATGATTAATTTAATTGGTTACTTTGGAATGGGCTCTTCTGCTTTTGCAATTGTTACTATACAAATGATGCTTGTAAATAGCAAAACTAGAGAAATTGGTGTAATGCGAGCAATTGGTGCAAAAAGAAAGGATATTCTTATGGTATTTATTTTACAAGGAATGATTATTGGCGCAATTGGCGCAGGTGCTGGAACTGGAATTGGATTGGCATACACAACATATGCAAAAGAAACGAATATGCAATTCATGGGAAGTTTAGCACTTGAGGTAAATTATAACTGGCCAAAAATTGCAGAAACAGCACTTTTAGCATTTTTCCTAGCAGTTCTTGCTGCGATATACCCTTCGTATAGGGCAACAAAACTTCAACCAGTGGAGGCTATGCGAAATGTCTGACACCGTATTGGAATTACAAAATGTTTCAAGAATATTTGGTGAGGGCGATGCTCAGGTAAAGGCATTAGATAATGTTTCATTTAGTATTAAACGAGGTGAATTTGTTCTAATAGTTGGAAGTTCTGGTTCTGGAAAATCTACATTATTGAACATGATTGGATTATTAGATAAACCAACAATTGGTAAAGTAATTTTAGATGGAAAAGAGACTACAATGCTAAATGATGGACAGGTCTCTCAATATAGAAATGAAAAATTAGGATTTGTTTTTCAATTTGCAAATCTTTTACCTGACTTAACAGTTTTAGAAAATGTAATGCTTCCACAGCAAATACAAGGAAGTCCTGAGAATATACGCCAAAATGCAACTGATTTATTGATCAAAGTGGGACTAGAGGATCAAATTAACAAGCGTTCTAACAAAATTTCTGGAGGACAAGCACAAAGAGCAGCAATTGCTAGAGGATTAGTTAATCGTCCAACCATAGTTTTAGCAGATGAACCTACAGGGAACCTAGATTCAGTAACTGCTAGCAAAGTTGTTAAACTCGCAAAAACTATGGCTAAGGAATTAAATCAAACATTCATCATTGTAACACACGATAGAGAACAATTCCCAGATGTTGATAGAGTAATTACTATAAAAGATGGTAAAGCATTCGATGGAGAAGAAACAACATTGGAGATTACAGCATGAAAAAACTAATTATATTATTTACTATATTTTTAATTTCCACATCTCTTACACCGTTATCTTTTGCAGGAGATGTAAGACTTGGACCTACTGATGTACCTCAAGGTGTTTTACGTGAGCAAGTTCTTAGTGTAAAATTCTTAGATGCATATTTTGGAACTGAAGATAAAAAGATTGAAGTAGCGCCAGGAGACAAAAATGTCCCATTTACTGTAATCATGAGTAATGTGGGAACACAAGATATTACTGGAATTAAAGGAAAACTTTCTCTACCTGCAGCATTTCAATCCCCAAGTGGTAGAGCAGGATTAATTCTTGCAGATAATGATCAAAAAGCATCAGCTGGTAATACCTTTGGTCTAACATTTTTCATTGATGTTTCAGAACTTGCTCCTATCAAAGATTATCCAGGACAAATGGAACTTAGCTTTTCAAGATTACGAGAATCTGGTGAAAGAAATGAAACTTTTTCTTTTATTTTCAAACTTACTGGAGATAGTATAGTTAATCTAAAACCACTATCAGGTGCTCTTACATCAATTGTAAATAATCAAGTAATAATTGAAATTTCAAATGCTGGTACTGCGCCATTAAACAATGTGGATATTGTTTTACAAAATGATCTTACATCCGTATCGTCTCAATCAAAATCCATAACTAATTTAGAAAATGTAATTTTTGATCAAACACATTGGGATGTTGGAACCATTAATCCAAACTCTGCTGTTAATTTCTTTTTTACTGCATTTATTCCTGAATCTATAAAAAATGAACCATTACATCTCCCAATGACAATTACATATTATAATGCACATGGAGAACAACAATCTGTTACAAGAGTTGCAGATTTTTACATTAATGGTTTAGTTGATCCTTCAATTTATGGTGTAAAAGTAATTGATTTGTCTGGAAAACAAACAGTAATTGGTGAAATTCTAAATGAAGGAAATAGTGATGGTCTGTTTGGATTTGTAACTCTAAAACCGAGAGGAGACTCTAACATTAAAGAATCAACACAATATATTGATGAAATAGAACCTGATAGTCCCGTTCCATTTAACATTCCAATTGAATTTGATGGTGTATCATTAATTGGTAAACACGATATTACAATTGAAGTTACATACAAAGATTCTATGAGAGAAGAACATTTGATATCATATGATACTGTAATTGATGTTTCTTCATTATCCATGTTGGATAATGAAGAAGGAGATTCATCAATTGGTGGAATTGTTGCAATAATCATTATTATTGGAATTATTGTGTTTTTGTATAAGAAAGGTAAATTACCAATGATTAGCAAAAAATCTGAATAACTCAAAATTTAATGCATAAATTAACATACTCTCGATTTATAATTTTATTATGCATTGGAAAGATTCACTTCCTGACTCATATGTAAAAAAATATGGCCATCAGCCATGTGTGAACATTGGTACTGCAGGCCATGTAGATCACGGAAAAACTAGTTTAATTCAGGCATTAACAGGAAAATGGACTAGTGTTCACAGTCAAGAATTAAAGAGAGGAATTACAATTCGAGTCGGTTATTCTGACGCAGCATTTTACAAATGTCCTGATTGTGAGCCTCCAACAAATTATTCTACATCACCTAAATGTCCTAATTGTAAACAAGAAGGAGAATTAAGTAGAGTAGTTAGTTTTGTTGATAGTCCTGGACATGAAAGTTTGATGGCAAACATGTTATCAGGCTCTGCATTAATGGATGGTGCTATCTTATTAGTTGCTGCAAATGAAAAAGTTCCACAAATGCAAAGTAAAGAACATCTGTTAGCACTACAAACATTAGGTATTAAACAAATTATTGTAGTTCAAAATAAAGTTGATTTAATTACATACAAAGAAGCAATGGGTAATTATTCTGATATTTCAAAATTTATCAAAGGAACAAATGCAGCAAAATCTCCTGTAATTCCTGTATCTGCACAAGCAAATCTAAATTTGGATGCATTAATTTATTCAATTGAAACTGAAATAAAAACACCAGAACATGATGTCAAAAAATCACCTGTAATGCATGTTTTACGTTCATTTGATATTAACAAACCTGGCTCAAAAATTGTAAATATTAAAGGTGGGGTGATTGGAGGAAGTCTAACTGAAGGCCAGTTTAATATTGGTGATGAAATTGAAATTAAACCTGGATTATTAAATGAAAAAAGAAAAAACTATGAACCGTTAATTACTGAAATTGTTTCTTTAGGAACTGGAGCAGGGACTGTTGATAATGTTAAACCTGGTGGACTAGTTGCAATTGGAACAAAGCTAGATCCAAACTTAACACGTGGTGATTCATTCATTGGTTCTGTTATAGGTAAGCCAGATTCATTACCAGAAAATTCTGATGTTGCAAAATTAAAAGTCAGTTTATTTGATTCAGCAGTTGGTTCTGCAAGTAATGAAAAAATTGCCCCAATTAACATGGGTGAAATGTTGAGACTAAACATTGGTACTGCTCCAATTCCTGGAAAAGTTACTAAAGTAAAAGGAACTGATATTGAAGTAACATTAAGACGTCCTGCATGCTTATTTGAAAAAAGTAATGTTGCAATTAGCAGAAGAATCGCTGATAGATGGAGATTAATCGGTGCTGGAATAATTGGTTAAGGTAATATCTGATACTAGTTTTTTAATTCATTTAGCCACTCATAGAATAAAAAATATTGATTCTATAGAGACTGAAATTGGTAATCTATCCTTCATTGTACCTAAAATTGTTAAAAAAGAATTAGAACATCTTGCTCGAGATCCAGATAAAAAAATTATTTCAAAACAAACATTAGATTTCATTAAAAATTTCAAAACAAATAATATTGATGGTAGTAATGCCGATAAAGCAATCCTTGGTTTTATCAAAGAAAATAGAAGTATCGTAGCTACAATGGATAAAGAACTGAAAAACAAAATAAAAGAAGCAGGAAGTTCTATTTTATCTATCCATAATGATAAGATCGTTCTAGAAAACTAGAAAACTTTATTTTAAAAATAATTGTTTGATGATACATGGAACTGATTAGTAGTGATTTTCAAGAAGGAAATGAAATCCCAAAAAAATTTGGTTACAAACATGAAAATGAACGACCAGATATTCAATTTGAATCAGTTCCTAATGAAGCAAGAACATTAGCATTAATCATGGATGATCCGGATGCAATGAAAGCAGTTGGAAAAATTTGGCTTCATTGGTTATCATATCATAATGTGACTGATCCTAATTCAAAAATTGAAGGTAAAACAGATTTTGGTGAAATTGGTTACGGTGGACCTGCACCTCCAGATGGACGACACACATACGTTTTCAAAGGATATGCACTTGGTATTTCTCTAAATCTAAAGGAAGGTTACTCAAAACAGGAATTAGAAGATGCAATGAAAGGTCATATTTTGGCTGAAGCCAAACTAACTGGTACTTTTGCACCATAATTAATTTTGATAGTTAAATTCTCTCATTGTTTTTGAAACATCAGTTAATACAGAATTACCGTTTTCATTTTTTATAGGAACAAAAATTTTCTCCTCCAAATACTCATATTTTGTATCGAAATAATTATTAAAAATAATTCTATATGTATTGACAGGATAAATCATTTCTACTTCAGTTAATTTTGGAATTTTCAATGCATAAAAATTTGAGTGCTTTTGATAAATCTCATTCATACCCAAATTGGTTCTAATTTTTAATCCTGTACTTGTACCTGTATCTCCTTGTAAAATTACTATTGCCTCAGAATCATTTTTTTCTATATTCTCAATTATTTGTTTTATTTCTTTTGTTGCATAAATAAACTGATTAATGTAGCCCTCTGGATCTTCCCAACTTTGTAATCCTCCTATTCCTCTATGCTTTGGAGAAACATCGTTACCATTAGAATCAAAAAGAAATGGTGGATGTGGTACATAAATGTGAGAAAAAACATAAATTGGTTTTTCATATTTTGCAATTGTAATTTTATTTAACTCATCAAATGTGCATCTAATTGTATCTCGTCTTGAATTTTCTTGATATTTTTCCAAAAAGTATCTAATTATGGATTTATTTAAAACCTGTTCAAAAAATTCTGAATTTATTAAATTTGTATTATAACAAATTTTTTCATCGACATGTTTAAAATCTTTCCATCTCATCATGGAATTTGTTTCAATAATGTGATATTGTTCATCTGATAATTTTTTCATTACGTTGTTATCTTTCAATAACTCATAATTTTCATACGTAGATATTCCATCTTTAGTATTAGGATAATTGAAATTTAATATAGTTACTAATTCTGAATCTGTTGCATCAAAAACTGAAAATGATTTTTCTGGAATAATAAATCCATAATCGTTGAGTAAATCATAAAATTCCTGATTATCATGACCAAATTTTTTATCCAAAATTTCTTGATCTGTATATTCATCTAGAATTAAATGATAGATATTTGGTTTTTCAGCATTTGCTATGGGTATTATTTCTACCAAAACTACTAAGATAAGAATTATGACTGCAAAATTTGCAATTTTAATAATTGTATCAAAAATTCTTTTTGATTTAATTATGTATGCTGTAAAAATTATAAATACAATTGTTGCAGCTATTCCTAGAAAACTTGTTTTTATATCATTATCTATTACATCTTCTAATCCGTCTTGAATATATCCAAAATAAAAGAAAATTAAAATTCCAAATGCAACAATTAATGCAGATTTATTACTATTCTTTAAAATCTTTCTAACTATTAACCACAATGTTATTGATATTAGTACAATTCCCAATGAAATTATTATGTCTTGAATAATTATTTCATCAATATTCTTTAAAATTAATACCCATGATGGAAAAAACGCAAGTAGAAATGGAAATAATATTAAATTCACCATGTTTCACCATCTCTCCCTATAATATTGATATCATCATACCTGATTTGTATCATATGAAGTTTTTTTAATCATATCTCTCAATTCCACAATCATGAATATACAATTAAAAATATGTAAATACGCAAATTCCTCAATTTTTTTATGATTTCTAATCAAAAATTATTTTCAGTAGGAGACTTCAATTTTAGATTACAACACTTACTCATTATTGGAGTTTTATTATTATCAATTTCAATTAACATGTTAATGCGTTCTGGACCCGCTTCATATGGTCAAGAATTATTTGAATTTGATCCATTTTTTAATTATAGAGCAACAGAATATGTTTTAGATAATGGAATAAGTTCGTACCTTGAGTGGACAGATGTAAAAACTTGGCATCCTTTTGGTAGAGATGTTTCAGAAACTTCTCAAGTTTCTCTTCATGTAACTTCCGCAATATTATACCAACTTTTTGGCTTCAACACCACACTTTATGATTTTACTATACTGCTGCCATTGGTTCTTGGTTCTTTAACTGCCGTTTCTGTGTTTGCTTTTGTACGTGTAATTGGTGGAACAACTGCAGGATTATTTGCAGCATTAATCTTTTCAATATCATTACCAATTATTTCAAGGGGTTTAATTGGCTGGTTTAAGTCTGAACCGTTAGGACTTTTTTTTGGATTTCTTGCATTGTATCTTTTTGTTTCTGGAATCAAAATAAATAAAGGGAAAATTTCATTTTTAAAATTATTTGCAGCAGGATTATTTTTATCATTAGGATTATCTGCATGGGGTGGTATTCTATTTTTTCTTTTGATAATTGCATTGTACTATTTTACATTACCTTTCATAAAACATGAAAAAAACTTTGTACTTATTGCAGTTGGAGTTTTTTCACTTTCACTAATCGTATTTTCATCATTGTTTGAAAGAACTACTTCACTTTTTTATGCAAAAGGAATTGTTGCAGTCATAGGATATGCTGGTTTCACCATAATTTTACCAACAGTATTTGTAATAATTTCTGAAATTATAAAAAAATTTAGTAGTGAAAAAACAAAAATTCGAAACTGTCTAATATTTCTAACTTCAATAATTATATCAGGAATTGCAATTATATACTCTGGATTAGTAACTTTACCTTCATTCAGATATCTCAATGCAATAAATCCGTTCTTAACAAATAATGATCCATTAACTGATTCTGTTGCTGAACATGCAACCACAAGTGTTACACTGTCATTTTCATTTCTCTCAATTTTTATAATCTTTGCTCTAATTGGTATCTGGTTTCTTTTTTCTAAAAAAACAATTATTGTAAAAAATAATATGCGAATCTTTGCTTTAATCTCTAGTCTTGTTGCAATTTATATCAGTTCTTCCTTCATTAGACTTGAAATATTTGCATCTGTAGCTGTTATTATTTTAGGTTCAATTGGATTAACAATTTTACTACAAAAAATACTCGAACAAAATAATCATAATCTTACAAAACTAGTATTTCCATTTGTGATTATTATTACATTTTGTTTTCCAATATTCCTGCCTGAAGGGAATACCTTTGTAGACTGGACTGATTTTCCACCTTCAGTATTAAGTGGGGCAGGACTGTTTCCACATTATTTTTCAAATGATTGGATAGATGCTACATCTTGGTTAAAGGAAAATACTCCTGAAGATGCAGTAATTGCAGCTTGGTGGGATTACGGGTATTGGATTACTACATTAAGTGAACGTACTACTATCATAGATAATGCAACATTAGTTGATTGGCAAATTGCAAAAATGGGATTAACATTCATCACCACTCCTGAAAAATCATGGCATATACTAAACTCTCATTATACTACTGATGTATCTGATTACATTGATGATGAGACAATTAAAGCATTAGGTGGTACATCTGAAGATGAATTTCTAAGAGACCTTCAAACATCACTTCTGTACAAACAAGAACTCATTGAAAGTGATATATATCAAGATCTAACAATCGATGATAAAAATCTAGTAGATAATTTCATTATTCAAAATGGATTACCAACGTGTGTAACAATAACTAAATCTGAAGCAAAGAAAATGGGTGATGGTACATTAGAGCAAAGTTGTAATCCTCTAACAAAAGGAATGGATGCTGATTATGTATTAATTAACATAATAGGTGAGAGATTTTTTTATGATGATATACCTCTATATACGCTAGAAGGTGGTGGTGATGAATCTAAAAAACATTGGTTTGCACAAATTTCAAAACATCAGTCATCAAAATTTGTGCAATCTGATCAAATTTCGCCAACTCCATATTTTATGGAAAATACAACTTTGGGAAAATTAATACCATTTTCTATTATAAAATATGTGGAAATTAATACGGGCAGAACTTTTGATCAGTATCAGGATGGTCTTATTCCTGTTTATGTAAATGACATTAAACTTAATGATATTGATGATCCATTTTTCTTGGTTTATGCATCACCTAGTTTCTATAGCAATGAATCTGGTGCCTTTGTTTCAGTTTTGATTTACAAAATTAATTCTGATTATCAACCATGATCATTTCTCAGCAATTCTATATCTAAGATATTTATCATCTGGAGAAAATTTTGCAGGATGAACACTTCTTGTAGGTTCATTACATTCTTTACATATTTCTTTCAATGTGTATTTATTACATTTAAGACATTTTCTTAATTGAAAACGCATCATCCTTCACCTGTTTTTATTGATTCTTCTCTCGTAAAATTATAGTTACCATTTTGTTTCTTTACAGTTTTCTCAATTTTTTCTAATATTGGCTTTAAAGATTTTTCTGCCGTTTTAAAATCTTGAGAAATTAGACTTAATCTATATCTCGGTGCACCCAAATACGTGATTTCAATTTTAACATCTTCAGCTTTTTCAGCATCAGATAATGTCTTCTTGATTAATTCTACTCCGTTTCTTTGATTGTTAGACACTTCTAAAATACCTCTTAGTTCAACGGATGGTAATTTCATTTTTGATGTTATATCTTCAATAACTGTTAAAATTGTCTTTTCAAATTTCAGTTCATTAATTATACTAATTCCTTTTATTGCAATATCTAGCATTGCATCATAAACTGAGTCATATTGTGATAATAATTTTTCTTCCACTGCATCAATTTTTCTCTCAGTTAGTTTAGCTTTTTCTTGAATATTTTTTAATATTCCTTGTTCTTTTTCAAATCGTTTAACATCAAGTAATTTCTTTTTTCGTTGATCTTTTGAAATTTGTTTTAATGAAAGATCTATTTCAGCTCTTCCAGCTTGTACCTTTTTTACTAACAGAACTTTTTTCTCTCCCTCTTTGACATATCTGTGTACTTTTCTTACCCATCCTGGTGCAATTTCTGATACGTGTAAAAACCCTTGAATTTTATTATATTCATCTAATGTGACATATGCTCCATGATCGCTAATTCTTGTTACTGTTGCAATAACAATTTCTCCTACTTCTGGTAATTCTTGTATTTCCGTTGTCATTTCTAATTTGTATCCTGTTTTTACAGTTAAAAATCAATTCCTTTCTTGGCTTTAATTCCAGACTTAAATGGATGTTTTACTTCTTTCATCTCTGTTACTAAATCAGCTAATTCAATTATTTCATCTTTAACATGATTACCTGTTAAAACAAGATCTAATTCATCAGGTTTTTCTTTAATCAATTTTATAATTTCATCTACATCAATTAAACCTAAATTTATCGCATAATTTACCTCATCAAGAATTACAATATTATATTTCCCTGAAAAAATTTTCTCTTTACAAATTTTCAATGCTTCTAAAGCATATTTTTCATGTTCTTCTTTTGTACTGGTATCGTCCATTATACCCACAAATCCTTTTCCTATGGCAATTAACTCAAAATTTGGTTCTAATCTTTTTGATGAATCCATCTCGCCATAATGCCATGAACCTTTAATGAATTGTAACATACAGACTTTATGTTCATAACCCACTGCTCTTAATGCCATTCCAAGTGCTGCTGTGGTTTTACCTTTTCCATTTCCAGTATAAACGATGACTAATCCATTCATGTTTGCCATTCAATAACCCTGTTTAAATTTTCAATGTTCAATTTCTAATGAATCCAATATAGTATGAACATTATTTGGTCCCAATTTCACCTTGATAATCTTTTTTGATATCTTCTGTTTTTGTCTAGGTATTAATTTAATTTTTGTAAATTTCTTTTTTACTAATGTTTCAATTTTTGATAAATATTTTTCCATCCCGATCTCTCTTGCATTTTTCAGAATCTCTGAATCAATTCCAGATAATGAAATGTGTGGAATCATACCTTCAGTAAAAATTCTTTTTTGCAATAATTCAACATATGTCGATGGGAAAATTAGTGGTGAAGTTGCAAGTGAAATATGAGAAATTTTCTTTTCCTTTGCAGATCTAATTAAAATATCTGTAATAAGAGAATTTTTTGATAGTATATCTTGAGAATTTTTCCCAAATTTTGATATATTGTAAAATTCCAGTTCAACTTCTGTTCTTAACATCCTAGGAAGTATTTTATTCATAATCTTCACTAAATGTATTAGATTTTCTCTTGTTTCATAGCAAATCAAAACTTTCACCTCAAATCCTTGTTTTATTATTTCAAGACAATTAACAGCTGAAAATTCATCTGTTATACAACAAATTGATTTTTGTAATTGAGAATTATTGGCAGTACCACCTAATCCTTCATCTACAAAAATACAGACATATGCATTAGATTTTGTAACATAAATTTGTAATAATCTATCATGTTTTAATTTTGTTCCAGGTTTTGCAGAAATTTTTTGATTATTTTGTATTAAGGTAGATGTTGCGGCCAACTCTAAATCTTTTATAACAAATCCTTTTGCATTACCGTCTGCCTTGACATAAAATTTTTCACCTTTCAAAAGAAGATTAGAACCAATTTCATTAACTTGTGATACAATTGTCTTAAAATCATTCTTAATTTTTTTTGCAATTATAATTTCTTTTATACCAAATAATAAAGCAATTGCACTAGAGACAAAAACAGGGTCATCAGCTTGAACACAAATTAAAAAATCATCTCTAGTTATTTTTCCAAATTTTAACTTCTTTATTTTTAAAATTTTTTTAATATTTTCTATCAGTTGATTAATTTTATTTTCAGCAAACAGGGATGGATAAATAAGCACTAGTGTATCTTCTGTCATCTAATTTGTTATTTTTAAGGAGTTTATATTTTACAATATCTCTTAACTTGAGCTAATTTTGATATAATTATAATACTTGATTGGTTATTGAGATTTATGGGAAAATTTACTCAAGAAGAACTTGATATAGTTAACAAAACTCTGTCTACTCCTGAAGATTGTTTAAATTGGGCATTTGATAATCTTCATCCTAAATTAGCAAAAGCATCTAGTTTTGGTGCAGAAGATGCCGCAATAATTGATATGATGTTTAAAATTAATACTGGTGCTAGATTGTTCACACTTGAAACAGGAAGATTACCTCAAGCAACTTTTGATGTTATAGACGAAGTTCAGAAACATTACAACACAAAAATTGAAATTCTTTTACCTGATACAGAAGAAGTTGAAAAAATGGTTAATGAAAAAGGCCTAGATTGTTTCTATGACAGTATTGAAAATAGAAAATTATGTTGTGCTATACGCAAAGTTCACCCAATGAATAAAATGCTCGATACACTTGATGGTTGGATTACTGGTTTACGAAATGATCAAAATCAAAACCGTTCATCTGCAAAAATGCTTGAGATTGATGAAATGCATGGTGGTATTGTTAAAGTAAATCCGCTCATTAATTGGACATATGAGCAAACATGGGATTA